>Ga0315902_10005603_pt1 | contig 17626 bp, 4 predicted proteins | sample LakEriMetagenome_9_FD_203523 | JGI IMG/M metagenome (GOLD analysis project Ga0315902, IMG submission 203523) | Freshwater fungal communities from buoy surface, Lake Erie, Ohio, United States - Buoy 12 MA117 | ecosystem: Environmental > Aquatic > Freshwater > Lake > Lake biofilm | place: USA... | reverse complement strand
GGTGTGTCAGAATGTTGACAACAAGCCAGTAAATTAAGTTTAGGTTGAACACTATCAATGCAGTCCAAAATGTAATCAAATGGTTCGTTTAACAGTTTTTGCATATCCTCCGGCTCCTGAAAATGCGATATTAAATTTAGCTTAATATCTTTATTAATGTCTAAAAGTCGTTGAGCCATTACTTCCGTTTTATGTAATCCCAGGGTAGAATTTAAGGCTATCAGCTGCCTGTTTTTATTTGAAACATCCACACAGTCACCATCCACCAAGGTCATCGAACCTATACCAGCCCGGCCTAAAAATTCTGCTGCAAAACTGCCAACGCCACCCAATCCTACAATTAACACCTTAGAAGCTTTCAACGTATTTACTGCTTCTTGTCCAATTAAAAGAAGGGTTCTCTCCAACCATGCATCTACCATAATAAGTTATTTTAGTAATGAATTATTTGTAAAATTTCAAAGTTGATAATTTTTACTTGAATTATAATAAAATAATATAGATTTGCACGAAAAGAGAAACTACTCAAGCTAAACAAGTTACTATTTCATGACACCACCTAACGAAAGCATTCATCAGAACGGCTTTAACAAAGTTCTTTTAAATATTTTGCTTATCGTTCCACTGGTTGTAGCAGGTTATTTATATGGATTAGCCGGTATAAATGCGAGCAAGCAAGTTACATCGGACGATTTTATTTATGATTATCGGGAAATATATGCCAATCATGTTCAATATCGAAAAGAATGGGGCTCAGATTCCTTTTTACTGTTTAAAGTAAAAAAATACTATTTTGGGGTTTTAAAATATGAGAGGCCCAGCCTTACGGACCAAACCTACGCTGGACTGGATTTATTATCCTCATTTTTTAATAAGCTAACAGAGAGGAATTCCCAGGTAAGAATCGCTTATTATGGAGATTCCGGCGTCGAAGCTGATTTGGTTACGCAAACATTAAGAGATAGTTTACAACAAATATTTGGAGGAGCAGGCGTTGGATTCATTCCCATTGTCTCCCGAGACCCAGGGTTCAGGCAGTCTATTACCCACTATTTTTCAAATCTGTGGCGCTGGGAATCACTGGAAAATCCCAGACCCATGAGAAGGAATCCGGGGATTTCCGGAAATTCATTTTACACCCAGCAAATTGATTCCATTTCTGACCAAACGGCCTGGATATCCTATCGGGGAAAATCTTTTTCATCGAGAACGGCTACTTTTCCCTCCATGCGATTTTTTTATGGTAAAAATGAAATTGACCAATCCAATGGATTTCTGGAATGGGAAATAAATAAAACCAAGAAATTGAGTCCATTGGATAAAAATGAGTTGCTCAATGAAATTTCATTGTTTGACTTTCCAGTTTCACAAATACGCATAAAAGCTAACCTTCCAAATAGTTTACCTGTTTATGGTTGTAGTATTGAAAGCACACAAGGGGTAATTCTCGATAATTTTGCCTTAAGGGGTATAGATGGTAGCAGATTAACCAGCATTCCCATTGCCTTATTGAAGGAGTTTCAACATACATTGAATTATGATTTGCTCATTTTTTCTTATGGATTAAATGTAACCAATCCGGCGAGAAGGGATTATTCAGAATATGAGGAAAAAATAATTCAACTCATAAAGCATTATCGGAAAGCATTCCCTGACGTTCCCATATTAATCATCGGACCACCGGACAAAGGAATGGGAGGCCCTGGGAATTGGGTATCTGACCCCAGTGTTCCGCGTATCACTAAAGCAATGAGAAAAGCAGCCATAAAAAGTGAAACGGCTTTTATCAGTTTATATGAAGTGATGGGGGGTCAGGGAAGCATGGTAAGATGGGTAGAAAAGGAGCGCCCCAGATTAGCAAGTACCGATTATACTCATTTTAATTATGAGGGAGCAGATAAAATAAGCCGGGAATTATTACATATTTTTCTGGCGCAGACCAGTACAACACATCGCAGAGAACCAAAATAATCAGGGTACAATGACCACCATATTTTCAACATTTTTCCATGAACTCTGGCAATATGACCCACATAATCCACTACAATTTAGTAGTATTACTTTTTTAATATTATTTGTTGTTGTTTACTTTTTATATTACCTTATAAAAAAAAATATTCCCTTAAGGAATATATACTTACTTATATTTTCTCTTTTTTTCTACTACAAAAGCAGCGGCTGGTATTTTTTACTTCTCCTAAGCACAGCCTGGGTCGATTTCACCATTGCGCACTTTTTATATTACCAAAAGGGAAGTACAAAAAAACTGCTCATCGCATTAAGTCTGTTCATTAATTTGGGCGTTTTAGCTTATTTTAAATATTCTCATTTCTTTAGTGAGGTATTTAATGAATTTTTTGGAGCCACCTTTAAATGGGAAGCCCTTTTCCTACCTGTTGGCATTTCATTTTTCACTTTCCAATCCTTGAGTTATAGCATTGATGTTTATCGGGGTGATCTGGTTCCATTAAGTGCAGGAAAAACAAGCGTAAAAGGAATTATACTTAGTTTTTTAAACTACTGCTTTTATATTAGTTTTTTTCCACAACTAGTTGCGGGCCCAATCGTTAGAGCTTCCCAGTTTATACCGCAAATAACCATGCCATCACGACTTGGTGTACTGCAAGCTGGACAAGGGTTATTTTTATTTAGCTGTGGCTTATTCAAAAAAATCATCCTTTCCGATACCATCGGTGTATTCTGGGTGGACAGGGTTTTTGAAAATCCTTCCCTTTATTCCGGCATGGGAAATCTTTTAGCGGTTTATGGTTACACTTTACAAATTTATCTTGATTTTTCAGGATACTCCGATATGGCTATTGGCCTGGCCCTTTTAATGGGTTTCACTTTAACGGAAAATTTTAACCGACCTTACTTATCTACTTCTTTGCAAGAATTTTGGCGAAGATGGCATATTTCTCTCTCCACCTGGCTACGCGATTATCTATATATTTCATTAGGAGGTAACAGGGGAAGTAAGCTAAAAACGTATATAAATCTATTCCTGACTATGTTACTTGGTGGTTTATGGCATGGAGCCGGTTGGATGTTTATCATCTGGGGTGGTTTACATGGTGCAGGATTAGCCCTCGACAGATTGCTATCCTCTGCGGGTCAATTTTTAAGCAAACCCTTGAGTAAAAGTTATATACTCATTCTTAGTTTGCTGGGTGGAATAAGTGCTTACTTATTTTTCAAAATGACGGGTGAAACGATGGAAAAATGGCAAGTAATGGAGTGGCAGCTATTTGTTTTACACCTTGCTTTAGGGGCAACTTTATTATTTTTATTAGGTGTTTTAATTGAAAAATGGAGAAAAAGTTTTAAAATACCCCTATTAATATCGGGTATTTTTACTTTCCATTTTGTCGCATTTTGCTGGATATTTTTCAGAGCGGGAGCGATTGGTTCTATTTTACCTTCCGGAGATTTATTGGGAAAGGTATTATCAAAATTGGCTTCTATTCATTTTGACCCTTCTTTTATCATGGAAGTTCATGATAAAACCCCTTATGTGTTACCCGCTATTTTGTTTGGTTTTGTCCTACATTTTTCCCCTATTATTCTTAAAGAAAATATAACCCATTGGTTTAGTAAGCAATCTTTTGTTGTTCAGGCCATTTTGGTATCACTTGTTATAACCAGTGTTTTGATATTAAACACACAGAGAACGGTACCATTTATTTATTTTCAATTTTAAATCAGGGATGGGCAGCCACCCAGATTTCCCCATCTTCAAAAAACTCCTTTTTCCAAATGGGAACGGTTTCTTTGAGGGTATCGATAGCATATTGGCAAGCTTCAAAGGCAGCTGCTCTATGAGGGGTTGAAACGGCGATAATCACAGCAATATCGCCAACAAGTAATTCCCCTACCCGATGATGGATAATCACCTTCAAAGCACCCCATCTTTCCTCCAGAGTTAACCCAATTTTTTGCATTTCCTTTATAGCCATTGGCGTATATGACTCAAAGACAAGTTTTAAAACCTTCTTGTTTTGGGTTTGATTTCTTACCGTTCCTACAAAAATAGCCTGACCTCCGGCATCGGAAATAGAGGCCATATTAAAGCAATCTATAACATTTAGAGGTGATGATGAAATATCAATTGCTTTCATTATTTGGTTTCATTTTTAGTAAAAAGGAATAATATGATCAAAGAAAGGATTCCCATAACTGAAAATAAAATGAGATAAAAATTTTCAGCACTGTATGGAGTTAATTTTAAAAGGGCAATTAAAGGAGGAATAGCAAAGGTAAATAACATATAAAAAAGAAATAAGACCTTCCATAATAACACTTTGTTTTCAAGAAAAGGTAGGAATCCGTTAAATTTAACAAATTTGAAAAAAAAGATAATAATCCCTATTAAATAAATAACCGTAAGCGAATTTCTAAGAAACATGTGAGAAATATAATTCTTAAAATAGCCCTGTTGATGAAGAAATAAGGTGCCATTTGATTTCAAATGATTGATAATATCAAGTTTAGCAACTCCATCCAATAAAAAGAAAGGCATATAATCAATGACATAAAAAATACCTGGTAATATATGTACCCAATCATATTTCTGATACCCTTTTTCAAATAATAACTCCCTGATGTACAAAAAAATGAGAGGTGAAAGTAAATAAACTGAAAAACCTGCACTTCTGAACAAATGTGGCATCCATTTAATATATTGGGAACTCACAATATAGGTGGTTAAAGTATTCTGAGCAGAACAAAATAAAAAACAGGTAAATAAAAAACCTTTGAAATCCCTTATTTTATATCGATAGAGATAAAATAAAAAATAGGCTAAAAAACCTAAACCAATCCATAGAAATGAATCAAGAATCTCTTTCATTTTTCAACCTATTTAAAAAACGAAAGTAACCAAATAAAAAATAGAAAAATGAAAAAAGGGGGAGAATTTTACTTCCCCCCCTCTAATGTTGGTTTTGGATTTAACCTAATTATTTAACCAGGATAAAACTTTTTGAGGCTGAATAATTTTCAGTCGTTAATGTGTAGTAGTAAACACCAGGACCTCTTACATCAGATTTCTTAATTTTTTGCTGATTATAACCTTTCCTGAAGTCAGCTTCTATTACTTTAACAATTCTTCCGATAGCATCCTTGATTTCAATTGTACCACGTTCACTAACTGGTAATTGGAAGCCAATAATGGTTTCATCCGTAAACGGATTCGGAGTATTCTGGTAAAGCGCATACGTCTGTCCTTCTTGATTTTTGTCAAAACCTGTGACTACATCATAAAGTTTGCCATTTTTGTAAGCCTCCTTTCTGGTAATCCTATCATTCAGGCGAATCGCATCAGAAAGATAAGCAGGTTTTTTAGCTCTCAAGACAAGGTGGAATAAAGCACCTTCTTTCGCATCGCCATTCCAGCTAACGGTCATAAGATTTTCATCACCGAAGACAGCTACATGTTCGTCTTGAGTAATATCATTAATTACATCAATCAATTCAAGCGAAGATTTATCAAATTCCATGGTAAACTGAATGCCTTCTACCTGTTCGATGTCCTCCAATGTGAAGGAAACTTTTTTGGTCTCACCCGCTTCAAGTTTCATTTCACTTAGATTCAATTTAATCTTATCCACTACATTTCTGATTTGTATACCAGCTGTATTTGGAATAACTGAACCATTCAAATCACCCATTTTGATACCAATGAAAGACGCATTATTAGCTTTTCCAACGAGGTTATTGAAATTTTTCACCTCAGGGAACGCCTCTTGCCATGGATTTGCCGGATTAGGGAACACATAATCTGATGGAATAAATCGCCAACTGCTATTATTTTCAAACTTGGTGTTGACACCTAATATCAATTTCCTCAATTGGATCATATCCAGCACGGTAATGGTCTTCGAATTATTGATATCGGCAGCTATCAACTTGTAAGGGCTATCTAATCTTCTGGAATCCAGAATATGCCTTTGCATAGTGACCAAATCGAAGGTAGATACTCCATTCAAATAATCCTTATCCAATGATGGTGTTACCGTATAATCCTTTTGAGCGGTAAGATTCAATAACTCATATTTACCCGCGAGAGAAGTAGGTTTCATCATTTTCATTTCACCACTCAAATTCATTTCAGCTCCTTCAACTGGTGCTTTAGATTCAGTTTTCACTTCACCAGCGATAGAAGCCAATGATTCACAGAGCTTGTTATTATCGTTCACATTAATTAACACGGAACAATAGCTAACTTTTCCAGAACCAGAGGTAAAGTAAACTCTTGCAGGAATACCACCCAAATCATTACAATTCAGAATAAGGATAGAATCTGCTTTTCTTGGTACAAATCCTTGTTTAACATCAAATTCTCTGATGATGGAAACAAATCCACCCGGACTACAAGAACCTGTATTAAAGTCGCGATCTGTATCCTGAAGGAAATCAATCGCACGAATTCTGTGATATGGCTGACTATTATCATTTGTTGTTAAGGAAACCGTTAGGGTTTGAACACAAACAGGAGCTGGTGCTTCTGCTGCCGTTACAGTGAATGGAATCTGGCGGCTTGCATAGTTACCACAATCATCCCTGATTTCCACCTTCAAAATATAGTTACCTACTTCAACCTTTGATAATTTAACCTGGAAGGTACTATCCTTAGTTTGATATGCCCCTCTAACCAGATTATTTATTGGCAAGGAAAGTGGACTATTTGATGCATATAAAGTAGCTCTGTCAAAGGTAAGTACATTTGTTGCACAGGCATCCCATGCCTTAAATTTGAATGAAACATCCCCTTTACAATCATTTGTAGTAGAAGTATGTACACCACCATTTACATTGGCTTCGATGATTGGCGCCGTTTTGTCCACAACACTCAATACTTGTACATATTTCCAGGCAAAAGTCTGGTCACCTGCACAGGCTGTCGGATGTTGAGGAACGTAGGCACTTAATGGTACAGCTACTAAACTACTTCCAAAGGCACCACTTCTCATGGTAGTAGCTGTTGTGGATTTTTCAAATTGGTGAACCCACTTACGTCCCAGACCTGAGGCATCCATATTTCTTGGAATCACTCTGGCATAGTAACCAGGATCTGTATTTCCAGAGGTACAGTTAAATTCTGTTGGAACCTGGCACCAGTTGATAACGGTATAAGTTCTGTAAATCTGGTGGCAACCTGTACCTGCATCGAATCTGCTATCAGAAACATTGACCGCAAGAAGATCACAACCATCTTCATTATAACTTATTGTTTCAGCGGTCAGATTTCCACAATCAACCACCTGGTCAGCAGGAACTATCAGGCTATATTTATTATACCCTCTGATATGAATTACCTGAGAATCTTTCGCCACTACTTTCATTCCTTTAACCAACTTGGAAACTTCCCAGTGTCTGGTAATTCTACCAGCACCACAAGTCAGCGACTTCATGATAAAGTAATTCACTTCGCCAGAACAATCTAATCCTGTAATTAATGGCCAGCCAAATAATTCACCAGATTTTTTCTCATCTTCCAAGGCTTTAATGGACTCAAGATCCTGACAATCTATCCAATTTTTAGCTTTACTATTGTAAGAGGCAGATAGATCAGGTCGTTTTACCGTAGGGTTAACCTTGTCTTCCACCACAATTCTGGTCCAGCAATGGCTCCAGTTACTACCATTTATTCCACCTATATCACCACCCCATAGTTCAACCATCGGATCTTTTCCGAGATCACAGCAGTAGAATTCAACGTAGTTCATGAATTTAGGTGTGTAATAATTACCCGCTTCAGGCCCAGTGGTGATTAATTCGAAGTCTTTGAAATCAACGGTTCCATCATTATTTCCGTATCTGTCATATTCCATATTACCGAAATAGTACTTCTCAAGGCATGTTTTGTCAACTACCCTGCGGACATACATTTTTGACATGGTACAGTTATCGTAAGAACCTTCATCGACATCTTCAGCATAAACTTTGGCATAACCGCTACCCTTTCTGCCATCAACATACCAGTTGGAAGTAGCTTCATAAACCAGAGAAACTCTAATGCTGTCGTCACAAATCATGACAGGTGGCACTTTGTCCTCGATAACAAAATAGAGGGTATCCCTATTCTGCGTTCCACAACTTGCAGTATTTGCACCAATGATTATCCGGTGCTCACCAACTGGAATACCCATCATAACAGGCTCTCCAGCTATTCGTGGTATGGAGACATGGATGTTTGGTGTGTAATTATTAGTTCTTGTCCAGAATTTACCTCCACCTAATCTGGTTAGTTTTGATTCGAGGCTGTAGGTTAATGAAACTTCCGATCTACCTGAACAATGATCTGTCACAGCCCAGTTAAAGAGTGAACCTAAATCTCTTTCGGACGAACCGTCTAATTTTGGTAATCTTAAATTGCCCGCATCGCAACCCGCTGTATTGGTAGAAACGATAACTGGTTTAACAGCACTTCTTCCAAGTACCCCGCCAGCGCCAGGATTAGCGGCAACAAACTGAGGCCCGGTAAGATTATCGAATACAATCAAGACGGTATCCTGAATCATTTCACCGCATCTACCCATAAATTGTGTCACTACCTGAATCTTTTTACCTTCATCACAAGCATCAAAGGAAATTTTCTTATTTGAAATACCTATTCCTTCAAATTGTGGATAAAGGCTAACAGAATCCATCTTACCACTTGGTAAGAAATATCTGGCCATGTAAATGCCTGTCAATACGCTATCCAGTTGAGACTCTCGTTCCAGACGGCAGCTATTGAACTTAATCATATCCAAACCACGACAAGTGTAATCCTGTGTAAGCATATCCACTTTACCTGCTGGGAAGTAACTGCTGGATCTGATTCGCTTATTCTTACCAAGCACCCCAAAGGAAGTCATATTATTTGGACCAAAGTCATAGACTCTATTAGAGAAGGAACTATTTGAGGCATTACAGATATCATTCAAACTAGGTCGTTTGAAATAAATGACCTGGGTAATGGTATTCTTATTCCCTAAATTATCAAAGAAATGGAATGACCTCACCATTTTAGCATGAACATCTTTAGGTTCATTGATACCGTCCTGATTTCCAGCATTACAATCATAGTAAGTAACCTGATCCTCAACCACCGTTCTGAAAGTTCCATTGCCACAGGCATCTTTTACCTTCGGGAAGCCGGTGAACCACTTACTTGCAGGGTTATTCCAGGAGCTATTATTATTAACAATATCTTGTAGGTTATTAGACCACATTATCATGGTATCAATCAGATTCCAGGATTCTCTGGCTGTATTATTTTCAAATACAGGTCCACCATTATCTGATGCTCTCACCTGACCAAGACAGATTAAACCACCATTGTAACGGAAAGCAGAGTAAGGGAAAATACCCGGACGATCTATAATATATCCTAATTCTGGTGTCATATTAACCCCATCATAGACGATTACATAAGAGTCAGCCGGTGCACATGGCCCCATAACATTTGTCTCAAGTAGTTCCGCCTTACAATTTTCAGGATTGAGGAATACATTTATATCCCGGCATACAGGTTGTACCTTACAGGTATCTACCACATAAATGGTTAATAGTTCCATAGGACAATTAGAAGCCTGACCTGCAGGACAAACTGGAACATTATACTGGTATGTACCCACTCTTCTGTTCATGAAATCAAACGTTCCGTTTGGTAGCATCGTAATCGTGGACAATGGTGGATTGCCAGCTAAAGGTATTGGCGTTCCGTAGGTAGTACCCGCAGGAACTGTATCATTTCCAACAATACTTGCTGTTAAACGCACTCTCCATGGTGTCTCAAATACATCCGGATCAGGATCAAATGGACCAACCAATATGTAAAGCGTAGCTTCCGCACAGGCTGAAGGCGTGCCATTATCACAAACTGTATATTTGAAATTAACGGGACCTGTGAAGCCTGGTGCGGGGGTAAAGGTATAAGCACCAGTAGCGTTCAAGACTAAGGTACCCACTCCGGCAAGCGTAGTATTTTGGGCGACTATTGTCTGAATATCACCTTCCGGATCTGTATCATTCATTTTCACATTTCCGCTTACCGCTACATTTTCCAGGGTATTGGCATAATCATCGGCTGCTTGTGTTCCATTTACAGAAGGAGCACCAGACATTCTCGGCATGATTACTTTAACCTCCTGCGTTGCAGTATCGCATAATGGCGGATTATTATCGTCACATACTTTATAAGTATAAATCTCTACCCCTATGAATCCAGGGTTAGGCTGGTAAATAATATTACCTAGCGTATCAACCGTAACTGTACCATTCACTGGAGGATTCACAATAGAAACAGAAGCAGGATTCAACTTTCTGCCAAGATTACCCACTCTGTCATTCTCCAGGGTCATTAATTTGACCGCTTTACCAGGTTCTGTATTCGCAATATCTGTGTTCGCTACAGGAGGATTAATCGCTTGAGGATCCAATACATTAATAATCAAATCAACGGTATCACATGGTATGCCTGCTGTTCGTAAACCATAACTGAAGCCTGCTCTGAACGGACTGTTGACAGGAGCATCTGGAGGACATACTAAACATCTGTATTTGTATTCACCTGGTTTAGATGCATCAAAATTATAGGTTCCGTCAGGATTTAACGTTAAGGTACCTCCCGTTGGATTTCCAGCATCTACTGCAAGTACGGAATAAGTGGTACCTGAAACTACTCCATCATTGGTACTTAAATCACCAACAACTGGTTCACCTGCATTGGTAACGTTCACATCCGGATCAGGATCAAATGGATTCACTACAATATATAGTGTAGCCTCGGCACAATCCTTCGGATTACCATTATCGCATACCTCATAAGGGAAGTTCACTGGCCCGCTAAATCCATTGACTGGTGTAAAGGTGAAGCTTCCGTTCGGATTTAAGACTAATCTACCAATACCAGGTATTAAAGTATCTTGTCTTGTAGCCGTTTGCACGTTGTTTTCAGGATCGCTGTCATTAACCAGCACATTTCCTACTGTTTGGATGCCCTCTATGCCTATGAAATAATCATCGGTGGCTTTAGTCGAATTTGGTGCGTTGGCATCTAACACCGTCACTTCCTGATAAGATATCTTACACAAGGATGGGTTTCCATCATCACATACCTCATAAGAATATACATCATTTCCTGTAAATCCAGTATTTGGGGTATAAGTGATATTACCAGTTACCGGATCAATAGAGGTAGATCCATTTTTAGGAGCCGAAATAATGCTCACTGAAGCAGGATCTAGTTTTGAATCCAGATTACCTGGCTGGTCATTGGACAAAGTATATAACGTGACTGGCTGGTTTACCTTGGTTACACCAAAATCTTTGTTGGCCACCGGTGGGTTTTTGTCACTCGCAGGATCTAACACAGTTATCGTTAGGGTTTCTGTTTTACAACCAGAAACTACACCCGGAGGACAAACTGGCACTTCATAAACGTAAACACCAACAGAATCACTAATAAAGTTATAGGTACCGTCTGGGTTAAGGTTCAAACGAACCCCACTTGGATAATTCTGAGTAGGTATTGGTGTGCCATAGGTACTTCCTGCAGGAACTTCATCGTTTGTTGAAACATTACCTATAATTTGTTGATCTACATTCGTAACGTTTAAGTCTGGATTTGCATCCAATGGACTTACTAACAAGTATAAGGTTGCTTCGGCACAAGCCTGAGGCTTACCATTATCGCATATATTATAAGGATGATTCACTGCCCCTTTGAACCCAACAAATGGCTCAAACTGATAACTTCCCGCCTCATTCACGGTCAATATACCTTTACCAGGTATGGTATCTGTGAATGCGGTAACCGTTAGCGCATGACCTTGAGGATCGGAATCATTTCGTAACAAGTCTCCACTGACTGGAACACCTTCTGTAGTATAACCAAAGTCATCTGAAGCCTGGGTATTATTAGGCAATGTATTTGGCAAAATGGTAATCTCCTGAGTGGCTGTCTGACACTGTTGTGGTGTCGATTGGTCACATACCTGATAGGTATATTTATCGGTACCAACAAATCCTGTATTTGGTGTATAGATGAAATTACCTGTTGCAGAATCAAGGACTACCGTTCCGTTGACAGGAGGTGTCATTAATCGTACACTGCTCGTATCAAGATCAATACCAATATTTCCAGACTGATCATTAGACAGGGTGTATAAAGTCACTGGCTTATTAATCTCTGTATTGGCATAATCAGTATTGGCAAATGGTTTATTCTGAGCACTGTTAGGATCTACCACATTGATAGTTAATTTCTCTGAGGTACAGGCACTACCCGTTTGGCCAGGTGCACAAATAGGTACATCATAAACATATAGACCTGGTTTACTAGATAAGAACTCGTAAGTACCATCTGTATTCATTGTCAATTGAGCACCTGTTGGATTCGATCCAGAAGCTACTGGGGTTCCAAAGGTAGATCCAAAAGGAATATCATCATTCGTTGATACATCCCCTATAATTTCAACGCCTACGGCAGTTGCATTAATATCAGGATCTGAGTCAAATGGTGTAATCAACAGATAAACGGTTGCGCTATCACAAGCAACTGGTGTACCATTATCGCATACTTTGTATGGGAAATTAGCAGGTCCACTATATCCAGGGAATGGTGTGAAGGTATAATTTCCATTTGATTGAATGGAATATACACCAACGCCAGGTATGGTATCATTCGTCACAGGCGTAACTGTTCTTATATTTCCTTGTGGATCCTTGTCATTTACCAACACATTTCCTGTTGCCGTTTTACCGGCCACTATCTGACTGTAATCATCAGACGCCTGAGTGGTATTTAATACCGATGGGCTAAGCACAGTAATTTCCTGCACAGCTGTATCACACTGAGCCGGATTGGCATCATCACATACTTTGTAAGTGTAAGAGGTTACACCAGCAAAACCTGCTTTTGGTGTGAAGGTAATATCTCCCGTTGTAGGATTAACAGAAAGGGTACCGTCAGGCGTTGTTGATACTATAGAAACTGAACCTGGAACAAGAGCAGCCCCGGCAGTCACCGGTCTGTCGTTATTCAATGTAGGTAAAATAACCGGCGTACCCATCAAGGTATTGGCAATATCCGTATTTGCAATCGGCGGATTGGCCGGAGTATTAGGATCTGTCACCGTAATGGTTAAAGTTTCCGTCGGACAATTGGATGTGAATCCTGGAGGGCATAATGGCACTTCGTACACATAAACACCTGGTGTCTGTGCAGTGAACTCGTAGGTTCCGTCAGGATTCACTAATATTACCGCATCATCCGGATTATTATTATCAGCCACAGGCGTACCATAAATGGTACCCTCAGGTGTCTGATCATTGGTAGAAATACTACCTGTAACAGGTATGCCTACTTGAGTTATATTGATGTCAGGATCACTATTCAGCGGATTTACTACCAGATAAATAGTTGCTTTGGCACAAGCTACCGGCGTACCATCATCGCAAACAGTATATGGTACACTTACTGGTCCAAAGAATCCATCGAAAGAAGTAAAGGTGTAAGATCCATCTGCTGCAATGGTCATGATACCCTTACCTACAATAGTATCGGTTTTGGGAACGATAGCCATATCATCCAGATGTGGATCAAGATCATTGGCAAGAGCATTACCTTTGATAGGCAGACCTGATAATCCACTCGCATAATCATCTGCTGCCTGGGTACTGTTTGGTGCAGATTTAGAAAGCACGGTGATTTCCTGGATGGCCGTATCACATAAAGCAGGAGAACTATTGTCACAAATTACATACGTGTAGGTATCTACACCTGTGAAACCAGCTGCTGGGGTATAAGTAATGGCTCCGGTAGTTTTATTCACAGAGACAGTTCCATTTGACGGATTAGTTATTACCGCCACACTGTTTGGATCTAGGGATCCACCCACATTACCGGGTTTATCATTAGATACAGTGTAGAGTATAACCGGCGTTGACTCCAGTGTATTCGCAATATCTGTATTGGCTACCGGTGGATTGTTCAAACTGTTCGGATCGGTAACCGTAATGGTCAGAGTCTCCGTTTCACAGCTTGAAACCGGCGTTTGTCCTGGTTTACATACCGGAACTTCATATTCATAGACACCTGGTTTAGTCGGTGTAAAGGTATAAGTTCCATTAGTATTCATCACCAACGTAGCTCCTGTAGGATTCGTTGGATCTGGTGTAGGATTAGTACCGTAAGTCGTACCTGGAGGAACATCGTCATTAGTGCTCACCAAACCTGTAACAGGGGTATTAACCTGAGTTACATTCACATCCGGATCGGCATCAAATGGATTCACAATCAAATATAAAGTAGCATCGGCACAAGCTATTGGCGCTACGGTATCACAAACAGTATATGGGAAATTCACAGGTCCGTTATACCCATCTTCTGGTGTGAAAGTGTACGTTCCATTTTCACGAACTACCAAGGTACCTTTTCCTGGAACCACCACAGAATCAGCCACTATGCGTTGGAATTGGTTCTGTGGATCTCTGTCATTTGTCAACAGATTACCTGAAACAGGTGTTCCTGCGGAAGTACTGTTATAATCGTCAGCAGCTTGCGTAGTATTTGGAACTACCGGTGAAAGAATGGTAATTTCCTGAATAGCAGTATCACACTGGCTCGGCGTTGCATTATCGCATACACGATACATATAGGTTACAACACCTGCAAAATTATTGGCTGGTGTAAATGTAATATCCCCATTAGACAATACCGTAGTGGTACCATTTGCAACAGTACCCAATACTTGTACAGAAGCAGGATTCAATTGTGCACCACCTGTTCCTACCTGATCATTAGTTAATGTCTTCAATGTAACTGCAGTATTGACCAGGGTACTGGCAATATCTGTATTGGCAATCGGTGGATTATTCAGAGTTGGATCCAATACATTTATAGTCAATGTTTCCGTCCTGCAACCTGACGTCTGATTTGGTTCACAAACAGGTACCTCATATACATACTCCCCTGGTTTTGTGGGTGAGAACGTATAAGTTCCATCTGGATTCATTACTAAAGTAGCACCCGTTGGATTTGTAGAGTCTGGTATTGGTGTACCATAAGTGGTACCCGGAGGAACCATATCATTGGTATTCACATCCCCTGAAATAGGCACATTTACGTTGGTTGCATTAATATCCGGATCGGCATCAAATGGAACTACCGTTACATATATGGTTGCTTTAGCACAAGCTTTTGGCGTTGCATTATCGCAAACCTCATATACATAACTAACAGGTCCGCTGAAACCATCCACTGGAGTGAAGGTATAATTACCCAAAGTATCAATCGTCCAGGTTCCAATGCCGGATACATTTGACGTAGCGGCTGTAACTTTTTGATTGTTTTTCTCGGCATCACTATCATTTGACAAGGCGTTACCTGATACAGGTTTTCCTGAAGTAGTGGTACCATAATCATCAGCTGCCTGGGTTGTATTCGCTGCATTTGGCGAAAGAATCGTAATTTCCTGCGTTGCCGTATCACATTTTGCTGGTGAATTACTGTCACATACCACATATTGGTAGAAATCAACCCCTACAAATCCAGGGTTTGGTGTATAGGTGATATCACCTGTGGCAGGATTAACTGAAACAGTACCATTTGCTGGCGTACCAAGGACTGATACAGAGGCAGGATCCAGGCTTAGACCCAAATCACCCACTTTATCATTGCTCAGTGTTTTTAACACCACAGCACTATCCATTCTGGTAACGGCAAAATCAGTATTTGCTACAGGTCCGTTGTTATTGGCCATTGGGTCAAGAACCGTAATGGTCAATTTTTCTAATGGACAAGCTGTATTCACATTAGCAGGGCAAGTTGGAACCAGGAATTCATAAACACCCGGAACACTTGAAGTAAAGGTATAAGTTCCATCGGCCGGATTGATTACAGGAAGAGATCCTGATGGATTTCCTGCATCAGCAACGGGTGAACCATAAGTAGTTCCCAATGGAACAGCGTCATTCGTTTTCAAATTACCACTTACAGGTACATTCACCTGCGTCGCATGTATATCAGGATCCGTAGTAAACGGATCAACTACTATGTATAACGTTGCACTATCGCACGCTACCGGGCTACCATCATCACATACCTGGTATGGGACATTAAATGCACCTGAAAATCCTGGGGTTGGTACATAACTGTAGCTGCCATCGCTATTGATTATCAAATTACCAATACCAGGAAGTACCTTATTGACAGGCGTGACAACCAAACTATCCTTCTGTGGATCTTTGTCATTTAATAACACATTACCTGCCAGCGGAATACCTGCACTGGTTGCATCATAATCATCAGCTGCTGAAGTTACGTTTGGTGCGTCTGGAGAAAGGATAGTAATAATCTGCATGGCAGTATCACAACCTGTCGCTGGCGACTTGTGGCAAATTCTATAATATAAGGTATCTATACCTGCAAAATTGTTGTTTGGGGTATAAGTGATATCTCCTGTCGTTGTGCTTCTGGTAGCCGTACCATTTTTAGGGTTAGTAATAATGGTAATAGACGCTGTGTCCAGATTTGCATTAGAATTACCAGAGAAATCATTGGCCAGTGAAGGCAATACAACCGCCGTATTCATTAAAGTAGAAGCAATATCTGTATTAGCCACTGGTGGATTTGGTAAAGCAGGATCCAATACCGTAATAGAAAGATTTTCCATTCTGCACTGACTGGTCTGACCAGGTTCACACACAGGCACCTGGAAGACATATTCACCTGGTACCGGACTGGTGAAGGTATAACTGCCATCAGGTTGAAGCACTGGAAGCACATTAGATGGGTTTCCAGCTACCGCAACAGGTGTACCATAGGTTGTACCAGCAGGTACTACATCATTTGTTCCTACATCTCCCTTGATAGGGACATTCACCTGGGTCATATTGATATCAGGATCAGCATCAAATGGAGATACCGTCACGTAAACCGTGGCACTATCACATGCCTGAGGCGTACCATTATCGCAAACCTGATAAGGGAAGTTTATTGGTCCGCTATAACCGTTAACCGCCGTAAAGGTATATTGACCGTTACTGTCTAGCAGGAGGGTACCTTTTCCAGGTACGGTTACCGTTTGGGCATTTACCGTTTGGGTATTACGCTGAGGGTCAGTATCATTAGTTAATACAGAACCTGTACCCGAACGTCCTGAACTCACGGTAATGTAATCATCTGTAGCGTCCGTTGCATTCAACACAGACGGAGACAAAATGGTAATTTCCTGGATAGCCGTATCACAAAGTACAGGGATACCTTTGTCGCAAACTTTATAAGTCAAGTAATCAATACCTGCAAAAAGGGTATCTGGTTTATAAGTAATATTACCTGTAACCGGATCAATAGTAAAGGTTCCGTTAGCTGGTGGATTAATTACTGTAACAGAAGACGAATCCAAGACTCTGCCTATCGTACCAGGTTTGTCATTGCTTAAAGTAGCCAGAGTAACTGGTTTGCTCATCAGAGTAGTAGCAATATCTATATTTGCCACTGGATCATTAGGTTTTGTCGGATCCAATACTGTAATGGTAAGGGTTTCCGTCTTACAGCCTGTCGTCTGATTTTGCTCACACATTGGCACTTCAAATACATAGGTACCTGGCACATCACTTGTAAATGTATAAGTAC
>Ga0315902_10005602_pt1 | contig 17626 bp, 18 predicted proteins | sample LakEriMetagenome_9_FD_203523 | JGI IMG/M metagenome (GOLD analysis project Ga0315902, IMG submission 203523) | Freshwater fungal communities from buoy surface, Lake Erie, Ohio, United States - Buoy 12 MA117 | ecosystem: Environmental > Aquatic > Freshwater > Lake > Lake biofilm | place: USA... | reverse complement strand
CCATCGCGTATTCAGTGTCGTAAGCAACCGCCCAGAAGATATTGGCCAGCAACAGCAACCAAGCCACCCACGGCAGTTGCCCCTGCAAGGCGGCAAAGGCCATTGGGATGCCAAATCCAAAAGCCACTCCCAGATAGGCCTGAGGCAAGGCAAAGAAGCGCTTGGTGAACGGATAACTGGCCGCCAGAAAGGCAGCCACTGCCGCCAGGGCCCACACCAGCGGGCGCATGGGCAACACCAGCAGCAAGGCAACCAGGCTCACCAGGACGAATACCGCCAAGGCCTCGGTCGGCCGGATGCGGCCGGAGGTGAGCGGGCGCTCGCGTGTGCGCTCGACATGCCGATCGAAATCGCGATCGGCCCAGTCGTTGATGGCGCAACCCGCAGACCGCATCAGCAAGGTGCCGAGCGAAAAGGCCAGCAGCTCATAAAGAGGCGGCACGCCCCCCGCGGCGATCCAGAGCGCCCAGAGGGTCGGCCACAGCAGCAGCAGCGTGCCGATGGGTCGATGGAGTCGCATCAGCTGCGCATAGAGCATCCAGCGCGGCGTGGGATCGACAGGGGGGCCGTGATGAGCAGAAAGGGACATGGATCGCCAAAGATTCAGCCCGGTGGATCGAGACTGCGGGGATATTGTCGCTCAGGGCTGAGTGACACGCAGCCCATGGCGGGTCAGCTGACGAGCTGTGATCGGGCCCAAGCCAGGTACGCGGGCACTCAGATCGGCAAGATCTCGGAAAGGGCCATGGGCTCGCTCCGCAAGAATACGTTGCGCCCGCGCAGGGCCGATGCCCGGAATGCTGCGCAGATCCTCGCGGCTGGCGCGGTTGACCTCGATCTGGCGAATTGCCTCCGGGGTGGGGTGCGCCTTGCGGGATGGGTCACAGGCCTGGGTCAGGCTTGGCAGCATCGTAAGCAGGGCACAGGCGATCAGCCTTTGCGAGAAAGGCCCGCCGGGGCAGGATGGGATGATCAGCATGAGCGCTCGCCCGCAATTGCCTGGGAGAGCCCCAGTGTGCTCCACCCGGATCGGCGCCCCTAAGACTTGCGACTTAGTCCGAAAGTCCGAGGGCCACCTCGCCTCGGGCTGGCAGGGTGTCCCATGCACTGCATCCCGGGCACTGCCAATAGTGGCGGCGCGCCTTGAATCCACACTGGCTGCACCGATGCAGGGCCGCTGCCCGAGGCAGGCGTGATGCAATGGCCTCGAGCCGACGGGTCCCTTCGTGTGCGTCTGCGAGTTGCCTCCAGACGTCCTTCCAGGCCGGCCCAACCAGCGCCAGATGTTCCGGGCTGAGCTCAGCCAGTCGAGACCACGCTTCGGCCGCGGCGCGGGCATCCTGTTGCGACCAGGCCCATTGACCCAGCAGCAGCCAAGGGCGCGGATGTTCCGCAAACGCCTGCAGCGCAGCGTCTATGGCCGCGCGAGCCTGTTGGGGATCCTGACTCGAGTGGGCCACTTCGCAATGCAGGTGCATGCGATGCACGGCCATCGATTCGCCCGCGCTGGGTTCGAGTTGGTCCAGCAAGCCCAGGGCCCGTGTCCAATCCCGAACCGTCTGGGCGATCATGAGGCGGTGTCGTAAAGCGGGCACAGAGAATTCGGTTCCTGCAAGTGCAGCCAAGGTGTCTTCGGCCCGATCGATCAGACCCGCCTTGATGAAGTCCACACCCAACTCAAGCCGCGCCCGGTGCTGCTGCGACTGTCCAATATCTGAACGCTCACTCAGTGCCTGATGGACGCGGATCGCCCGATCCGTTTCGCCCCGCGCTCGATACAGGAGGGCCAGCGCAGACTGCAAGGCCACGGAATCAGGTTCACGGCCGATCTGCTGCGTGAGTACGTTCAGGGCCTCATCCGGTGCATCGCGCAGCAGCGCCAGCAATGCCTGAGATCGTGCATCGGTGCTGCTGCCGGTGACTCCCGAAGCTGTTGCCTCACCAAGACCCTCGCTGGGTCTGGACGAATATCGACGCTCCAGCCGACAAGCCCACCAGCCCAGCGCAAAGAACAAGGGCAGCGCCAGCAACCACCAGGGCTCAAATTCCATGCTCAGATCCTTGACCTGCGGCTCGGGAATGCATCAAAAGGCATGATCAATCCGGATTTCAAATCACCTGAGCGGGAGCTGCCGGAGCAGCTTCTTTGGATTGCGCCCCTTTGGACTGTGTTCTGAGAAGCGACAGCTCACGATTGCGCCGCATCACCAGTGGCATGGTCGCGAGCACGCCCAGCAAGGCCCCCGCCGCAAAAACCGCCAGCAGGATCACCACCAGCGGGGCTCGCCATTCAAACTGGGGAATACCAAAGAACTGCAGCGACACCGGCTCGACATTGGATAGCGCAAAGCCGAGCAGCGTGAGAAACAGGCCTGCTCGCAGCACCCAGGCAAAGCCGCGCATCATGTTCGTGCGCCTCGTGCATCAGCCATGGCTGTCGGGTGCATGGCTGCCGCCCTGGCCATCCACCCGCTCTCGCAGATCCTTGCCCGGCTTGAAGTGCGGCACACGCTTGCCGGGAACCTCAACGCGTTCGCCCGACTTGGGGTTGCGTCCAACGCGCGGCGGTCGATGCGACAGAGCAAAGCTGCCAAATCCACGAATCTCGATGCGATGGCCCTCAGCCAGGGTTCGGGCCATGCACTCCAGAATCGTGCGCACCGCGAACTCGGCATCCTTGGCGACCAGTTGCGGGTAGTGCTCAGCCAGTCGGGCGATCAGCTCCGACTTGGTCATCGTCCCGGGTGAAGCGACTTCGTCTTGGTCGTCGAACATCATGAGACAGACACAGAAACAGATACAGAAACAGGCTTAGTTCAGGAAACGCGGGGGTCAGACCCCCGCGCCACCGCACACGACGGCGAGATCCAGGACCGGAGTGCCGCCTGCTGCTGCGGCACCCGGATCAGCCCGGGATCAGCCGTTATCGCGGTCGGTCAGCTTGGCACGCAGCAACGCACCCAGGTTGGTGGTACCGGTGGCCGCGCCCGACTCAGCCTGCATGCGCTGCAGGGTTTCGGCGGTCTCGACATTGTCCTTGGCCTTGATCGACAGACTGATCGACCGGGTCTTGCGATCGACGTTGATGATCATGGCCTCAACCGTGTCGCCATCCTTGAGATGGTTGCGAGCGTCTTCGACGCGATCACGAGAGATCTCGGAGGCACGCAGGTAACCCTCGACGTCACCGCCGATGTTGACGACCGCACCACGAGCATCCACGCTCTTGACCGTACCGGTGACCACTGCGCCCTTCTCGTGGCTGGTGGCGTAGTTGTTGAAGGGATCGCCTTCGAGCTGCTTGATGCCCAGCGAGATACGCTCGCGCTCAACATCGATGGCCAGCACTACGGCACCCACATCATCGCCCTTCTTGAAGTCGCGTACAGCCTCTTCACCCGTCTTGTTCCAGGACAGATCAGACAGGTGAACCAGGCCATCGATCCCACCGGGCAGGCCAATGAACACACCAAAGTCGGTGATCGACTTGATCGAGCCCTGGACCTTGTCGCCCTTGCGATGGTTGTCGGCAAACTCCTGCCACGGGTTGGGCCTGCACTGCTTCATGCCCAGCGAGATCCGACGACGTTCTTCATCGATCTCGAGCACCATGACTTCGGTTTCGTCGCCCAGAGCCACGACCTTGCCCGGGTTGACGTTCTTGTTGGTCCAGTCCATTTCGGAGACATGCACCAGACCTTCGATACCCGGCTCGATCTCGACAAACGAACCGTAGTCGGTGATGTTGGTGACCTTGCCGAACATGCGGGTGCCGGCCGGGTAACGGCGGGCGATGCCGACCCAGGGGTCGTCGCCCAGCTGCTTGACGCCCAGCGAGACGCGGTTCTTTTCCTGGTCGAACTTGAGCACCTTGGCGGTGACCTCCTGGCCCACGGCCAGCACCTCGGACGGGTGACGCACGCGGCGCCAGGCCATGTCGGTGATGTGCAGCAGACCGTCGATACCGCCCAGATCGATGAAGGCACCGTAGTCGGTGATGTTCTTGACCGTGCCTTTGACGATGGCGCCTTCGGCCAGCGTCTCGAGCAGCTTGGCCCGCTCTTCGCCCTGCGAGAGCTCGATCACGGCACGACGCGAAAGCACCACATTGTTGCGCTTGCGATCGAGCTTGATGACCTTGAAGTCCATGGTCTTGCCCTCGAAGGGCGTGGTGTCCTTGACCGGACGCATGTCGATCAGCGAACCCGGCAGGAAGGCACGAATGCCGTTGGTCATGACAGTGAGGCCGCCCTTGACCTTTCCGGTGATCGTGCCGCTGACCAGTTCACCATCCTCGAGCGCACGCTCGAGGTTCACCCAGGCCGCGAGACGCTTGGCGCGATCACGCGACAGGCGGGTTTCGCCGTAGCCGTTTTCGAGCGAATCGATCGCAACCGCGACGAAGTCGCCTTCCTTGACGTCGAGTTCGCCCCGATCGTTGTGGAACTCTTCAATGGGGATGAAGCTCTCGGACTTCAGTGCGGCATTGACGACCACAAAGTTGTGATCGATGCGCAGCACTTCGGCGGTGATGACCTCACCGGCGCGCATCTCCTGCTTGGAGAGGGATTCTTCGAAAAGCTGGGCAAAACTCTCGGTCTCGGGGTGGGTGGCAGTGTTCATTCAGAAGGGGTTGATGACATGAAGGCCGCAGGGGTCGGACAAAAAAAGCCCGGGTGAGGTTGAAGAAGATGCGTCCACAGAGTGCAAGGACAGGGACCACCCTGGCCGAGCGCCCAGTGCGCGCGAGGATCCTGCGGGTCACGGGGTTGAAAACCGGACAGGCCGAATCAGGCTTTGCCGGGGAAGTGCGCTTGCCACGCTTGCAGCACGGCCTGCACGGTCTGATCAACCGACAGGCTTGTGGAATCGATGACGAGCGCGTCTTGTGCAGCCACCAGGGGCGCTTGCGCACGCTTTGAGTCGCGTGCATCGCGTTCCTGGAGATCCTGCAAAAGGGCCGCTAGGTTAGCCGAAATCCCTTTTTCGATCAACTGTTTATGCCGACGATCGGCGCGCGCGTGCGCACTGGCGGTCAGGAAGATCTTGAGTGCAGCATCCGGAAACACCACGGAAGCCATGTCCCGGCCATCGGCGACTAGGCCGGGCGCCTTTCGAAAATCCCGCTGCACCTGCAGCAAAGCCGACCGCACGCCAGGGTGGACGGCAACCTTGGAGGCCCCGATTCCGATCGCTTCGGTCCGAATGGCCTCAGTCGCATCCTGACCGTTGAGGCGGATGCGGCCCTCCGGATGAAAGCTGACCTTGAGTGCTGCAGCCACGCCGGAAACCGCTGCTGCATCATCCCAATGGACGCCTGAACCCTCGGCGGCCAGTGCGGTCAGCCGATACAGGGCCCCGCTATCGAGGTAATGAAACCCCAAAATAGAGGCCAATCGTTGGGCGATCGTGCCCTTGCCCGACGCGGTGGGACCATCGATCGCGATGACGGGGATCGCAGACACGGGGAGGGTGGCGGACACGGTCGTCAGGAAAAGGGGTCGACAGACAGGACCACGGGGCAGCTCGGGGGGTGGGATCAGACGGTGTCCGTCTTCAAGTCCAAGCCTGCAGAAGTGGCCAGTTCGAGGAAGTTGGGGAACGATGTCGCCACATTATCGACATCCAGAATGCTGATCGGACCGGCCGAGCGCAGACTCGCCACCGCAAATGCCATCGCTGGCCGATGGTCGCCGTACGAGTTGACGGTGCCCCCACTGAAAACTGCGCCCTGCGCGCCCCGCCCCTCGATCACGATGCCATCGGGGGTGGGCTCAGCGCTCACGCCCAAGGCCTTCAAGCCCTCGGCCATCACGGCAATCCGGTCGGATTCCTTGACACGAAGTTCTTCCGCTCCGGTGACCACTGTGCGGCCCTCGGCGCAAGCTGCAGCCACAAACAGCACCGGAAACTCATCGATGGCCAGCGGCACCAGGGCCTCGGGCACATCGATTCCTTTGAGCCGGGAGGCCTTCACGCGCAAATCGGCGACCGGCTCCCCGCCCACGGTGCGGGGGTTTTCAAGGGTGATGTCGGCACCCATCAGGCGCAAGATGTCAATCACTCCGGTGCGGGTCGGGTTGATGCCCACATGCTGCAACAGCAGTTCGCCCTGCGGCGCGATGGCGCCTGCCACCAAAAAGAAAGCCGCCGACGAAATATCGGCAGGCACGTCGATGTCGGTGGCGCGCAGCTCCTGCCCCCCCTCGAGGCTGACTGTTGCCCCCTCAACCCGGACCTTCACCCCAAAGGCCTCAAGCATGCGCTCGGTATGGTCGCGGGTGGGCGCTGGCTCGGTCACCCGGGTGACGCCCTGGGCACGCAAGCCGGCCAGCAAGACACAGGACTTGACCTGCGCGCTGGCCATGGGCATGACGTAGTCGATCGCCCGGAGTGGCCCGCTGGGTGCATGTATCACCAGCGGCGGACGCCCCTCCTGGGCGTCGATGCGCGCGCCCATCAGGGCCAGGGGGTCGGTCACCCGCCGCATGGGTCGCCGAGAGAGGCTTTCGTCGCCGACGAGCGTGGCCGAGACGCCGTGGCCCGCAAGCAGACCACTCAACAGACGCATGGACGTGCCGCTGTTGCCGCAATCTAGCGGCTTGGCTGCGGGCCTGAGCCCGTGCGGGCCGACACCATGTACGGTCACTCGCCCCGCCTGCGGCCCTTCGATTTGCACGCCCAGCGCCCTGAAGACATTCATGGTGCTGATCGCATCGGCTCCTTCAAGAAAGCCAGTGATGTGCGTCGTGCCGCGAGCAATCGCGCCGAACATGATCGCCCGGTGCGAGATGGATTTATCACCTGGCACGCGAAGGGCGCCACTAACCGCGGCTGATGGGTTTGCAATGAAATTCAAGGCAGGCGCACCTGATAGGTGAAATTCCAGAAAATTGTACCGGGTGGTCGCAGAGCCGATCTCAAGCCCCGCTTCTTTCACTCGCGCAGCGAGCCCAAACGCAACACCATCAGGAGCGGTGATAGCATCGCGCGGCTCGGTATTCCCACAACTCCCCCACCGGAAAGACGCACCCTCATGGCCTACACCACCACCCCTTCCGGTCTTCAATATGAAGACGTCAACCTGGGCAACGGCCCCGAAGCCACCGCCGGTTGCGTGGCCACCGTGCATTACACCGGCTGGCTCTGGAACGACGGCATCCTGGGCAGCAAGTTTGATTCCAGCAAGGATCGGGGCATGCCCTTTGACTTTCCATTGGGCGCCGGACATGTGATCGCCGGATGGGATGAAGGCGTGCAGGGCATGAAGGTCGGCGGCGTGCGGCGTCTGATCATCCCCGCGAACCTGGCCTATGGTGCCCGCGGCGCGGGTGGGGTGATTCCGCCCAATGCAACGCTGATGTTTGAGGTTGAACTGCAGGGCCTCTGACAACCGTTCAGGCAGGCCGAAAAAAAACGCCCCAAGCGGGGCGTTTTTGCTGACAAGCAGCAGGTCAGCTGGCGCGGCGGCGGGCAAGCCCCAGGCCGAAAAGCCCCAAGCCAAGGATCGCCAGGGACGAAGGCACAGGAACCTGCTTGACATCGTAGGTCGCATCGGACTCGCAGTCGTTCACACACGCGGTTCCATCGTAGGCCAACTTGATTTCAAGTGTGATGCTGTAAGGAGGGCTTGCGACGAGATTAAACGTTGGATCAGAACCGGAAAACACAGCTGTAGAGATCGGAAGCCGTGAGTGAAGAGAGGTTCCAGAGGCATCGAAGTGAACATTGGCACCCGACCACGACCGGAAGCTCGTACTCACGCCCTTGCCGTTATCGCCGGAGTAATCAAACCCGAGCGCCACGGGCGAGATCGCAAACCCAATGTCCGAAAACTGAACGATCAGATCCGATGGTGCTGAAGCCGAAGTGACCCGAGCATCAACGCCCAGATCGAGGGAAGGTGACGTAGCCGAACCCGTGAAGGGTTTGCTTGAGCCCAGGGACAGAACAAAATTCCAATTCCCGGCAAGGCCGAAAGACAAGATGCTGCCGGAATTGGGAGACAAATCTGAGACTGAGCCATCGGTGACAGTCGTCCATGAAACCCCGTCGTTGGAATACCGAAGTTGCGCACCGCTCGGGGGCACGGGTACGGCAATGCTCGAGCCGGCGGCGGCAAACAAAACGACAGCCGCGCAGAGTCTCGCGAGCTTGAACGATTTCATGATGAATCCTTGGATTAGGGGTCTGTGGGGGAGTACTAGCGGGCCAGGTGAACACACTTACCCGTCTTAGCACGTTTCATGCCAAAAAAATGATAGTTTTATTTATTCTTGTATTTCAATGGGTTAAAATACTTTCGCTACGCTGAACCAACCTACTCTTAGCTCAGGTGTAAAAATTTCCGACATTCAGGAGCGGCTCCAAAAGATCTCCCAAAAAAGCGGCCCAGACAGGTTGCTGAGATAATGCGGCTGAAGTTTTCCTCAACCTGATTCGCTTCTCCCCGAGATTCCCCCTTATGTCCCTTTCTCAGGTATCGGTCACGAACGATCCTGGCACACTCGACCGGGACCCCCTCCCGTCGGCGGGTAACTTCATCCGTCAAGCGATTGAGACTGATCTGGCGAGGCGCAGCCCGACCGCGGCAGCCAATCCGTCGGCCGTCATCGATGTCTCGACCCGCCTAGACCGACACTGGTCGGGCCGGCCCGCGCTCGCCCCAGCCACAGTCACCGCCCCTCTCGACCCCGCCCGCATCCGGACCCGCTTTCCGCCCGAACCCAATGGTTATCTGCACATCGGGCACGCCAAGTCGATCTGTTTGAACTTTGGCCTGGCGCTCGATTACGACGGGCGCTGCCACATGCGTTTTGACGACACCAATCCAGTCAAGGAAGACCAGGAGTATGTCGACAGCATTCTTGAGACCGTACGCTGGCTCGGTTTTGGATGGGATGCAGGCACCGAGAGCAACCTCTACTACGCGAGCGACTACTTTGAGTGGTGTTACCAGCTGGCTGAAGCCCTGATCGAAGCGGGGCATGCGTATGTGGATTCGCAATCCGCCGACGACATGCGCGCGCGGCGAGGCACGCTCACCGTGCCCGGCACCGACTCGCCCTACCGCAACCGCACCGCGATCGAGAACCTGACCCTGTTTCGGGAAATGCGGGCCGGTCGTCATGCCGAGGGCAGCCATGTGCTGCGCGCCAAGATCGACATGGCCTCGCCCAACATGAACCTGCGCGATCCGGCGCTCTATCGAATCCGCTTTGCCCATCACCATCGCACCGGCGATGCCTGGTGCATCTATCCGATGTACGACTATGCTCATCCGGTGTCGGATGCGGTCGAGAACATCACGCATTCGCTGTGCACGCTGGAGTTTGAGGACCATCGGCCCTTTTACGACTGGGTGCTCGAGCGGGCCGCCGAATGCGGTTTCGTGCAACGCCCGCTGCCTCGCCAGATTGAATTTGCAAGGCTGAACCTCGCCCACACAGTCACCAGCAAACGCAAGCTGCACGAGCTCGTCAGCACCGGCATCGTGAGTGGATGGGATGACCCGCGCATGCCGACGCTGGTCGGATTGCGACGCAGAGGCTACACACCCGAATCGATCCGTCTCTTCTGTGAGCGGATTGGCGTGTCCAAGGCCCATCAATGGGTTGAGCCCGCTGTGCTCGAGCAATGCCTGCGTGATGATCTGGATGACAAGGCCGCACGCGGCATCGCTGTGCTCGACCCGCTCAAGCTCGAACTCGAAGGCGTTGATGGCCTTTACGACGAGCCGTGCGTCGCGCCGGTCCATCCGCACCATCCCGAGCGCGGCCAGCGCAGGCTGCAGCTCACCTCGCAGGTCTGGATCGAGCGGGAAGACTTTGCGATCGAGCCTCCCAAAGGATTTTTCAGGTTGTTCCCGGGCAATCGTGTGCGCCTGCGCTATGGATGCGTCATCGAGTGCACGGGCTACGAAACCGATGCGCAAGGCGCAGTGACTCTGGTGCGTGCGCGGGTGCTGCCCGACTCGCGCTCGGGCACGCCGGGCGCGGATCAGTACAAGGTCAAGGGCAACATCCACTGGCTCTCGGCGCTTGATGCGGTGGCCTGCGAGGTGCGCCTCTATGAGCATCTGTTTTCGCCGGCCGACCCCGATGCCATTGAAGGCGACTACAAAGACGGTCTGAACCCGGCTTCAATGCGCCGTGTTCAGGGCTGGGTGGAGCCCCTGGCTGCCGCCGCCGACCGGGAATCAAGGTTCCAGTTCGAGCGGCATGGCTATTTCGTGGCCGACCGCCTGGATCATCGGCCCGAGCAGCCGGTCTTCAATCGTTGCGTGACACTCAAGGACTCGCGCGGGCGCTAGATCAGGCCAGCGCGTCGTCGGAGACGAAGGGATTCGTCTTTCGCTCATCGCCAAACGTGGACATCGGGCCGTGCCCGGGCACGAAGGCCACGTCATCGCCCATGGGCCAAAGCCGCTGCGTGATCGCATCGATGAGCTGCTGGTGGTTACCCATCGGAAAATCCGTGCGTCCGATCGAGCCCTGAAACAGCACATCTCCCACGACCGCGAGCCGGGCTTCGGGCTGAAAGAACACCACATGCCCAGGCGTGTGACCCGGACAATGGGCGACCTCAAAGCTCAAATTGCCCACCTGCACCGTATCGCCCTGCGCAAGCCAGCGCGAGGGGACAAAGCCTTCGCATTGGCCAAATCCGTACTTGGCGCCTTGCGTGGCAAGCTGATCAATCCAGAACCTATCGGCCTCATGCGGCCCTTCAATCGGCACGCCATGGCGCCGAGCGAATTCGGCAGCCATGCCGCAGTGATCCAGATGCCCATGGGTAACCAGCACCTTTTGCAGCTTGACGCCGGCCTGCCTGAGCGCCGCATCGATCTGGTCGAGATCCCCCCCGGGATCCACCACGGCGGCGAGCGCCGTGTCTTCGTCGATCAGGACGGAGCAGTTCTGCTGAAAGGGCGTCACCGGGACGATCATGAGTTTCATGGAAGGCTCGAAGGGGGGAGGTCCGCGAAGTGAAGGCTGAAGGGGTGCGGGGTCTGACTGACGGGTTGAGCTCGCGACGATTCAGTTTGATCGGCTGGATGAAGCCTACTGGCTGCGAGGTGTGGCCCATGCATGCGAGAGCAAAGCCTGCAAGGGCACCAGACGCAGCGCCCCCACATGGGTCGCCTCCAGCACGACCGGAGGCGCAACACCCGCCTCATAGGCCTCAAGCCAACGCGAAGCACACACACACCAGCGGTCACCCGGGCGCAGGCCCCTGAAGCGATACTCCGGCCGGGGTGTTGAGAGGTCGTTCCCTTGCGCGATGCTGAACTCGAGAAAGGACTCGGTGACACGGGCGCACACGGTATGGCTGCCAAGATCCTGAGGACCCGTCTGGCAGCAGCCATCCCGGTAAAACCCCGTGACCGGGTCAAACGAGCAGGCCGCAAGCGGGCCGCCCAGCACGTTGCGCGCTGCGGCGCGCGAGTCTTCATGGCTCATCGATCACCTGATCCAGGACCTGTCCCTTCGCATCCTCCAGACGGATGCGGATGGGCTGAAAATCGGCATCGTACCCCAGCCAAACCTGCACCGACGGATCGCGACCCGCCTGGATCAGGGGTCGTTTGAGATGCAAGGCCCGCCACGGGCGGTCGTTCACGATCAGGACCTCATCGCCCATGACTTCGAAGCGCTCGAGGCGGACCTCGCGCAGCGTGGCAACCGGGAGTTCAATCCTCGCGCCGGCAACGAACCGCTGCGGGTTCGCCCGCACGATCAAGCCCAGCTGAAACAGCACGCTCAGTCGGTCCTGGGTTCCTTCAGGGAATGCAACCTCCGGTGCGTCCGTGGGCAACAACTGCATCGCTTCATGGTCAAAACGCACACTGCGTTGACGCCGACCCCCTCGGGTCTCGACATACTGCTCGGGCAATAAACCGGTCGGTCCGATCCGGCCCCGGCTCTCCTGGGTCAGGGTGCCGCTGTAGAACAAGGCAATCAGACCTTCGGCCTCACCCTTTGAGCGCAGTCGATAGTGCGGCGGCGCAACCTCGACCTCAATCTGCAGGCGAGCCACAGGTTGTGCAATGGTGTAGTCGCCCAGATACACCCTCAGGCGTCTCAGGCTGCTCCCTGCAGCCGGTTCAGGCCCGGTCTCGGTCGATCCGGATCGAGAGGCAGTCGCTGGTATCGGATCGGAGGCAGGAATCGAATCGGCGTGAGGAATGGAGTCGGAGACAGGAGTCGAATCGGCGTGCGGAATGGAATAAGAGCCTGGTCTTGAAGGGGTTGGTGATGTCGGGCCTGGATCAGAGGCGACGCCTGTCGGCACTTCAGACGAATCCTGCAGTTCCTGTTGCTCGGTGGGCAGGGGCTGAGAAGCCGCAGCCTGCAACTCCTGCTGAGTCGCTGCACGACCGTCCTCGGGATCAACGCCCAGTGCTCCAGGCAACGGCTTGATTGCCGCAGGCGCAGCTTCGGGCGCAGCATTGTCTTCAGGACGTGAATTTCGTACCGCATGGGGCCCTGCAATCGGCCGGCTCGCGGTCTCGTTCGCCGTACGCTCATGCTCGACCGGTCGCAGTTCGACCCAGGTGCCCGCCTTGGGCTCAGCCGACACCCCGATTCGTGCCGCTCGCATCACCCAAAGACCGAGTGCGCCATGAATCAGCAGCACCAGCGCAACCAGGCCTGCCGCGCGTTTCAAGTGCGGGCTCCAGCGATGGCATCAACGCAACACGATCGGTGCATTGGGCAGTTCGTTCGGGTTTTCTTGCGGGCTGGCCGGGTAAACCCGGGCCAGCGCGAGGCTGATCTGCTCGACCGCGGTCACCACACCCTGCGGCCCCTGCCCCGAGCGCAGCGCCTGTCTCAGCGTGTTGCAGGCATCAAGCCAGACCTGGGCAGGAATCTGCCGGTGTGCATCGCGATCGACCACGATCTCGACCGCGCGATCTGCCCAGAGCAGATAGATCAGAACACCGTTGTTGTGTTCGGTATTCCAGACCCCCTGTTCGGCAAAGACCTGCCAGGCTCGGTCGCGAGGCGACAGGCGGGCCCAGCACTCGTCGGGTGTCAGGGAGGCTTCAACGGCAAACCGGATCTCTGCACCGTGCAGGGTTTCGCTGAGGGTGATCGCACTCTGGATGGCTGCCAGGGCCCGGGCATCGAATTGTCGTCGTACTGGCCAGACCCCCGTCAGCAGATGACGGGCGGCGCGACGCAGACGCGAACCCACTGTGCCGCGCACCCCTGAGCGCAATTCATCACCAGTCACCCGAGGCCCCTCCACCACCAAATCCCCCTCCACCCCCTGAAAACCCGCCGCCACCACCCCAACCCCCGCCCGACCCTGAGCCCCACCCGCCAGAGGGGATCACCCAGGGCGCTGAGCCGCGGCGCCCTCCGACGGAGCGCATACCGCGCCCTCGCCCGCTTGCGCCGCCCATCAACAGAATCAGTACAAACAGGATCAGAGCGACCGGAGCCAGCCAGAGCCAGGAACTCACGACCGTTGCGGCACCGAACCCGCCCACACCGGCGCCGATCAGCCCCCCCAGGAATCGACCAAACAACTGCGACGCCACCAGACCCACGAACAGGCCCGCCAGCACCAGCGGCAACAGGTTCGACATCAGGTCTGTACCCGCCGATGCATCTGGACGCGAGCCCCCGGCCGCGTTCTTGTTTTGCTCACCGGCACCGGGCGCAGGCAGAGACTCGCCTTCGATGCGCGCGATCAGGGCATCCAGGGCGGCATTCAGGCCTCCCGCAAAATCCCGGTCGCGAAACTTCGGGGCCATCAGATCGCTCACGATGCGCTTGGCCACGGCATCTGGAATGCCCCCCTCCAGGCCATAACCCACCTCGATGCGCATACGCCGATCCGACAAGGCCACCACCACGAGTACCCCATCGTCGATGGCCACAGCGCCTGCTGATCCCGAAGGCCGCCCGCGCCCGATCTTCCAGGCTTCGGCCACGCGAATCGAATACGCTTCGATCGGTTCGGGCTGCGTGGTGGGCAGCATGAGAATCGCGATCTGCGAACCCCTGCGCTGCTCGAAGCGCATCAGCCTTTGCTCGAGCGCCGCCCGCTGATCAGCACTCAGTGTGGCGGTCAGATCGGTCACCCGCGCCTGCAGCGCGGGTACGGGCACCTCGGCCTGTGCAACGGCCGCGCTGGCTGCAGCCAGCGTCAAAGATGAGCACACAAGCCGCAGCACGGTCCACGCGAACGATTTGATCGTGTGCAGCCAACCCATCAGCTTCGACCCACGAGGCCGCTCCGCGGCTGACCCAGCATATCGACCTGTTGCCTCACAACAGACCAGCGGGTCGGACGACGGCGCTGGCACGATGATCGAGCTCAGTCTTGCGCTCAGTCGCGCCGCGGCGCCGCGCCGCCCGCAGCGCCCTCAGCCGACGGAGCGCCCTTCGAATCACGCCCACCCGTCCCGAAATCAACCTTGGGCGCGACCGAGATCTCGCGTTCGTTCTCGACACTGAACTGAGGCTTGGCCTTGTAACCAAACACCAGGGCGGTGAGGTTCACAGGAAACTGACGCACCAGCACGTTGTGCCGCTCGATGGTCTCGATGTAGCGCTTGCGGGCCACGGTGATGCGGTTCTCCGTGCCTTCGAGCTGCGCCTGCAGATCGCGAAAGTTCTGGTCGGATTTCAGTTGCGGATAATTCTCAGCCACCACCAGGAGCCGCGACAGGGCGCTGCCCATGTCGCGCTGGGCTGACTCGAACTGTCGCAACGAGCCTTCATTCGAAGGGTCGACACGCACCTGCCCGACCCGGGAGCGCGCCTCGGTCACCCGGATCAGCACGTCTTTTTCCTGCTCGGCATAGCCCTTGACGGTATTGACCAGATTCGGAATCAGATCGCTGCGCCTTTGGTACTGATTGATCACTTCAGACCAGGCTGACTTGGTTGCCTCATCGGCCGACTGAATGTCGTTGTAGCCGCACCCGGTCAAGGCCAGGCCGAAAAAGCCCGCGAAGACCCACGCGAGCAAGCGGCCTGACATCAGACCTCCTGACATGAAACGAGCGAAAAAGACACGGGCGAGATGGATGTCCATCAGGGCAGCCTCGAAGAATCGGTAAATGTTCGACACCGGATTTTCATGCGCCATCGGCGCAGATTCAATACGCCTTCAGCGCACGGTCTTTTTGAGGAACTGGGCGAACTGCTTGCGAAACTTGGCAACTTTCGGGCCCACAACCATCATGCAATAACCCTGGAAAGGATTGCGTGCAAAGTAATCCTGGTGATAGGTCTCGGCCGGCCAGTAACGCGGAACCGGCAACACCTGAGTCACCACCGGATCATCGTAGACGCGCTGACGCTCGAGGTCATCGATGATCTCAAGCGCTGTCTGGTGCTGCGTCTCGGAATGGGTGAAGATCACCGAGCGGTACTGCGTCCCGACATCGTGGCCCTGCCGGTTGAGCGTGGTGGGATCGTGGATGGCAAAAAAGATCTGCAGGATGTCGCGGTAGCTGATGCGATCGGAATCAAACGCGACCTTGACGACCTCGGCATGTCCGGTGGTGCCCTCGCAGACCTGTTCGTAGCGCGGTGAGTCGACCTCGCCTCCGGCGTAACCCGACTCCACCGAGATCACGCCATCGACATCCAGATAGACCGCCTCGAGACACCAGAAACACCCGCCACCCAGAGTTGCCAGTTCAGTTTGCATGGATTGCTCAGAAAGAGAAAAGCCTCTGCGGCAAGGGTACACCGAAGCCTTGCAGAGCAAGGCCAGGCAAAGACCTGACCGCCAAGGACTTAGAATGGAGGTCTGGTCTGCCGCGTAAGCCTGCGCTTGCGACCTCCCCATCTCCATCACCCGTATCAAACCCTATGAACGCACCCGACTCTCCCCGCAATCTCCAGGGCCATGGCAAGGCCGTCTTCAAATGGGAAGACCCCCTTCTGCTTGATGAGCAACTCACCGAAGAAGAACGCATGGTGCGTGAAGCGGCCGCGGACTATTGCCAAGGCAAACTCGCGCCCCGTGTCACCAGCGCGTTTCTGGATGAACGCACCGACATCGAGATCTTCCGCGAGATGGGGAGCATCGGCCTGCTCGGCCCGACGATTCCGACCGAATACGGCGGCCCGGGTCTGAACTATGTCAGCTATGGTCTGATCGCCCGCGAAGTGGAGCGGGTGGATTCGGGTTACCGATCGATGATGAGTGTGCAAAGTTCGCTCGTCATGCTGCCGATCTTCGAGTTCGGTACCGAAGCACAACGCCAGAAATACCTGCCCAGGCTGGCCAGCGGCGAATGGATCGGCTGCTTTGGTCTGACCGAACCGAACCACGGCTCCGATCCGGGCAGCATGGAGACGCGGGCCCGCAAGATCGATGGTGGCTACGCGCTCACCGGCGCCAAGATGTGGATCTCCAACTCGCCCATTGCCGATGTTTTTGTGGTCTGGGCCAAATGCCAGGGCGGCGACTTTGATGGGCGCATCAAGGGCTTCATCCTCGAGAAGGGCATGAAGGGCCTGTCGGCCCCGAAAATCCAGGGCAAGGTGGGCCTGAGAGCCTCCATCACGGGCGAAATCGTGATGGATGGCGTCGAAGTCTCCGATGCCCAGTTGATGCCCGGTGTTGAAGGACTCAAGGGTCCCTTTACCTGCCTCAACAGCGCGCGCTACGGCATCGCCTGGGGCGCGCTGGGTGCCGCTGAAGATTGCTGGCATCGCTCCCGCCAGTACACCCTTGATCGCAAGCAGTTCGGCCGCCCACTCGCCTCCAATCAGCTCATCCAGAAAAAACTGGCCGACATGCAAACCGAGATCACGCTCGGCCTGCAGGGCTGCCTGCGCCTGGGTCGCATGAAGGACGAAGGCACGGCTGCGGTCGAGATCACCTCGATCATGAAGCGCAACTCCTGCGGCAAGGCGCTGGATATCGCGCGCATGGCTCGCGACATGATGGGCGGCAACGGCATCAGCGCCGAATATGGCGTGGCCCGCCATCTGGTCAATCTCGAGGTGGTCAACACCTACGAGGGCACGCATGACATTCACGCCCTGATTCTGGGCCGGGCTCAAACCGGCATCCAGGCTTTCAGCTGATCAACAGGAGACACTGCTCATGAGTTCAGATAAGGAATTTTCTGGCCGCCGCGTACTGGTGGCCGGCGGTAGCCGCGGCATTGGCCGCGCCATCGCCGCGGCGTTTGCCGCGCAGGGCGCTGCGGTATCCATCTGTGCCCGGGGCGCAGACACGCTCGAGGCCACACGCGCCGAACTGGCCGCCCACGGGGTGGCCACACATGCCATGGTGTGTGACCTGGGCGACGCCGCTCAAATCGAAGCCTGGGTCAATGCCGCCGCGGGTGCCCTCGGTGGTGTTGACGTACTCGTCAACAATGCTTCGGCCTTTGGCGCAGCCGATACCGAAGAAGGCTGGAGTGCGAGCCTCAATGTCGACGTGCAGGCGGTGGTGAGGGCCAGTCGTGCCGCCCTGCCCCATCTGCTCAAGGGCACGGGCCCGAGCATCGTCAATATTTCCTCGATCTCAGGGTTGCGGCCTTCCATCCGCACCTCGGCCTATGGCGCAGCCAAGGCGGCTGTCATTCACTACACCGGCAGCCAGGCGGCCATGTATGCGCGCAAGGGTGTGCGGGTGAACT
>Ga0315902_10005595_pt1 | contig 17641 bp, 28 predicted proteins | sample LakEriMetagenome_9_FD_203523 | JGI IMG/M metagenome (GOLD analysis project Ga0315902, IMG submission 203523) | Freshwater fungal communities from buoy surface, Lake Erie, Ohio, United States - Buoy 12 MA117 | ecosystem: Environmental > Aquatic > Freshwater > Lake > Lake biofilm | place: USA... | reverse complement strand
GTCATCGTTGTACCCGATATAGAGCCAGTAAACACTGCGGAGTCTGCTGGATATGCTTGCAACGTCACTAAAGCACTATCTGTGTCCCACCAGATTTCTACAAACTCCCCCGCCTGAAGCTCTACGAAATAATTCCAACCAGCAATAATTTTGCCCTCATCTCCGGCGGTTGCGCTTTTCCTAGCGGGTACAGAAATGACTCCACGAGACCCCGGGATGTCTGACCCCGGCCCCGCCCCGTTCTTACGTAGCCAGATGGATATATTGTGAATATCATTATCTGCGTTTTGGAATTGCCCAGACCACTGTAAGTTGTATATTCCGGCGTAAGTAACGGTTAGTCTGGAGTTGCTTACCAACGACACATCCGCCGCGTAGTCTGTTGTATTAAACAACATCGCAGTGGGTACATTTGCAGCCAACGTTTGAGACGTTGTATCTTGAAACGCTCCGTAAGGTGCCCTAAGAAAACGTGTACCGCTCTTATCTAGTAGTTGCTGTACAAAGTTATCTATTGTGTTGAAATACTGCCGCAAAATGTTATGCGTCGTATCTGTATACCCACGATCAAACTCAACCGGCGCAAACGGTAGCGCTGGCGCTTTAGTAGGGTCGAGTCTTTCTTTGCCAGCCATTAGTTTCTACCGTCAGGACGCACATCAATACGTGGCACACCTAACTGCCATTGGGTGCCAATACTATTTGATTCAATTTTAAACGCCATCTGGCGTCCACGCACCCGACTATAAATAATTTCGGTAAACTGCTGCACGTTGTAAGTAGTTTCTCCGGCGTAGCTTTGCGCGGAGGTTACTTGACGGGGCAAAGTCGCACCATAGTTAGAACCGGGATTTTGTTTTGGGCGTACCGTAAACTGCACGTAAGGTTTATCAGAAGTTTGTCCTGTGGTGTCTGAACCATCAAAAGTAATATCTGGAATCATTCGCCATACAAACCCGTAGTTGTGGCCGTCACTAATATCAAAGTCAGATGATTGAATATAAGCGTTGATTGGGGTAGGCGGATTGGTTGAACCGTTATCTACCGCTGCTTCGTGGTACACAACTATGTTACCAGCCGTTGCCGCCATTGGGTATGGGCGTAATGGAGAGTCCAACCAAGCCGTGCGATCAAGGGTTCCGTAATACCAGACGCGATCCAGATAGTTAAAGATGACGTAACGATCAATTACATCTGACTTCTTAGAACAATAGTTCCACCAGACTTCGGAATAACCTTCGTTAGTACCGGCGTTAAACTGCGCTTCTTGATCTCGATTGATGTCGTTAAAGATGAACTGACGCACCGAACACGGCAGCGTTTCGACCCGGCCTGAGTACATATAAAACTTGTCTACACCCATCCAATACACAGCACCAGAAGCAGTCGCCATAGCGTTGGGGGCAATTAGTGAGACATTGTCCGCAAGCAATGTGAAACCGTACACAAGTGGCGGTCCCAAATATTGCATAGCGTAAATAGACGCATCAGTCCAAACTACAATTTCTTGGCGGGTTTGTAATGCGCCTACAATCTCAGACCCGTGAGACAACCGATAGCTACCTGCTTGGTTTGTGGCGGCTGGCGTCCAACCTGTATAACTTTCTTGTTCAGACCAACGGATAAGTAAGGGGTCTATGGGCGTAGTGTCGTAAGCACCGTAGTCGTTGCAACCAAACGCAATCGTAATACGCGAAGTATCCGACACCATAATCTGGTTAATTTTAGACGGTACGTCTGTGCCTGTAACGACTGTACCGCGAGTGTTGTACGCAGGGGTTGCGCCTGAACCGGGGTCCCAAACATATAGCGCACTTCCGCGAGGGGAGAATAACAGACGTTCGCCAAAGTTAGCTTGGCTCCATAAACGTAATTGCAAATTAAAGCCAGTGGTAAAACCAGAACCCCAGTTTCGTACATTGTTCGCAGTAGTAGGTAGCGGCGTCGGAACATACATCGTGACTGCGCCCCCACTTGCTGCCGTGGAAGACGTTGTGTACGTAATAACCGGACCGGGAGCAATACCAATTACCGTCGAGATAGTAAAAGTATTTGCGCCAGTAACTGTGACTTGAAAAGCTTTTTGCAAAGCTAATCGGTTTATACCGCAAGCATTTGAAGAAATACTTGCAAAAAACACCGAGTTACCCGTGGTTAAATCATGTGGGTTAGGAGTTGTTACTGTTAATACCGAAACTCCGGTACCGGAAGCGGTAAAAGGGTTGGTTAATGTTAGTGTTGAATAAAGCGGCCACGGCCCAGCCCCCCATCCCGTGCCTATGGTATACGTGGCAAAACCAGTATTGATTTGGTAAGCAATCGTAATAGCCGCGTTTGAAGCCGTGCCCGTAGTAGCTGTGGCTAAAGTAACGGTGTATGATGTACCAGAAATAACTGTTGCAATTTGATACTCGCCATTAACGTCCACACCGCCAATTGTGTTTGCGCCAGCAATCGTAACAAAATCATTTACTTGCAAAGTATCTGCGGCGCTATCCGAAACAGTTAAAACCGTTCCGCTGGCTGTTAGCACAATTGTGGATAAATTAACTACTGGTGGGCCAGCAGAAGCCGTATTGCCGTTAGTTTCACGGATAGGCGTGATGTCATAATATTCACCGCCATCTTCTACATAGAATTTTAAGTTGGTGCCTACACCCATCAAATTGTATTGCTTCAGCGTTACCCAGTTCCACAGTGACCTGCATACGCCCAAAAATGTGTTGTAAGACAGTGCAGCCCAACCACCAATCTTCTCAGGGTAACCCGAACGAAAACGAATTTTATCGCAGTCATACCAACCACCCTCATTGGCTAATGTAGTGCCTTCTCGGTTCACACCCGGACGGAATTGAAGTTTCTGCAATGGCATGGTTGTTCCTTATCAGGCCAGCATGGTTTCAGCGTGGGTCTTGGCTTCCGCAACGCGGCGCAGCCACCCTTTACCGAAGGTCGCAAACGTAGGCAGACTGCGGTAAAACGTTTCTTTTTCTGCACTGAATTTTGCCACTAATTCGCTTTGATTGGCAGCTTTTAATGCCGCCATGGTCTTGGGTCCGATAGCTCCGTCTGGGGTAGCACCGATGGCTTTTTGCATGGTCTTGATCGCCCGCCCCGGCCCAGCGTTGACCGCAAAGTCAAACATCAGGTAGTCCAGACCGTCCGGCATCTCGTCAGCTTTAACCGCATCCCAGTATTTACGCTTGTACATGGGAGCCACTACCTCGGGTGTCAGAGCGCGCATTGCCTTTTCGTCAACAACGTGCCCCACCCACTCTTCCCAGACCTTTTTGGTTACGCCCAGATTGGTCATGCCGCCGGGGTCGAGCTTGTGGTGAACGAAACCCCCCTCATGCTTCAAGATGGCTTGCAATGCGGCGGCAAAGTTCTCTTTCATTTTTTATCGGGAGCAATCACACCAATCAGACCAACAATAGCCAGCCCGGTTGTAATAATAGCGTCCGCCATTTGCGGCGCAATAGGAATACCGATTGCTGTTAAAAACATAAAAGCACCGCGCCATGTTGATGGCTCTTTAGCCCGTGCCAGAAAATATGATTTCATATTGCCTCCTGAAATAAGTTTATTAACGAAATTCCGGTCCGCCCACCCAAAGCACCGCCGATCTACGCACCCCTTTAGTTACAGGAGCCACCCGGTGCAAAACATAGGACGGAAAAAACCATGCCCTTCCACGTTTACATTCCAGCGTATCCGTTACGTCTTTAGCTACTTTTACTTGAAATTCCCCACCTTCAAATTCCGTAGGATCAGATAGCAGTAGTGCCATTGATAGCTTACGGGGCGCACAAGAATCTACAGGTGTAGCATCAATGTGCCAGTCATAATGTCCTTTTTCCCCGCCTTGATATACACCAAGCTGCATCGGCTCATAAAAACCAGTCAATTCAAAATGGAAGAACCTTCTATTAACTTCGGCAACTGCTATAGCAAGCTTTTCCCAAATGTGTCGTAGCTCAGGTTTCACGCCGACCCAGTTAATTTGAGATGACCGGATGCTTTTATCCATCATATTTTCTCCATCCTGATCGCCTATACAGCCATTTTCCACGCTCATCCATTCAGGTTGTGCAAGTAAAAGATTAATTTCAGCGTCGGTAAGAAATCCTTCCCAGTACGCGATAAAGTCTTTACCAGCAGAATTTCGAGGAGGTATTGGAAAAATCATTTGCACTCCATTAAAAAACTTCTATTTTTTGCGTAAGAATAAACATCACGTATTGTGCTATCACCAGCTTCTTGATTGTGAGGCCCGTTTTTTCGAACAAAGTGAAGAAATACTTGCCCGGAGTAATAATCTTTTGGGCCGTCGCATTTGTCCCTCCAGTGTTCTACATCACAACCGGGATATACAACACCGTCACCTTCAGCTAAATCAAATCGCTGGTCGCCCATGTAAATAGGCCAAGCATAGTTATGGGATCTACCCAACTGAACCGTAACGCTTATTTCACAAGCGGGGCGATCTTTGTGCTTTTTTAGCACATCATCATTACTGTATAACCTAGCATATGCGTAAGTAGGGATTAATTCTTCCCCGACAGCTTTTTCCACTGTAGGCCACAATCTTTCATGTAGCGTTTCAAACAACACTTCGTGATCCATAATTGCTTTAGCGTTAGGAATTTGTTCATCCCCACGCGGTGCTATATCAGCTTGCCGCATCAACACATGTGTAAAAAATTGGCAAAACTCAAGAGGTATAAGTTTACTGATATATATCGGCATTGTTATACAACTCCTGCGGATATAAGAATTTCTGGGTCAAAAGAAAATTCTTTACCTATAAGATCTTTATATTGTTCTACTTTAACTGGGTCCGCGATAAATTTTTCTTCTCTAGCTTGGTCTTCTGTTAAGCTTAAACCTGCTAATGCAATACGTTTTTTTATTACTTCCATGTCTTCAATATCAGGCCACATTTTCATTGGTTGATACGCATACGCAGGATACATACTTGGGTCTTGGTACTTAGTTTTATCGGAAGCAAACGAAACAAGTAATGACGATGAAGCTTCATCATACCCGTGGATTTTCATGTAAATAGCGCTCATAACTTTTCCTTTGTATTAAGCAACTCCGCCCTGCCGTGTTCCTGTGGCGGGCCAAGTAACAAATGGGTTTCCAACAATGTAGTTACCTGCTGCCCCGCCACCCCCTCCAGTAGCTTGTGCGATAGGAGTACCGGACGGCGACGTACTGCTACCGCCAGTAGCGCCTACTGCGCCGCGCCCCCCACCAGTCCCACCGGTCCCGCCTATGACATAGCCTGCTGGGGGAGATCCTCCTGCGCCCCCAGCCCCGCCAGCAGGACTAGTACCAGTACTACCCGGAGAACCACTAATTCTAGGATTACCGGGTGCCGCAGTTCCGCCCCCAGCACCTCCAACGCCACCATTTCTACCAGAACCACCACCCCCACCACCACCACCTGACGCAGCAATAAGCATTGGGTTAACTTGAACTTTCTTACCGCCACCAGCACCGCCACCGCCACCGCCCCCCGCGACAGTACCATTATTAGTCACGATGGTAGGACGATTAACGTATAGTGCCGAACCCCCCGCATTTCCAACTCCTCCGGGGTAAACACCAACTGCACCTACGCTTGCACCGGCCCCGCCCGTTCCACCCATACCCTGAATTACGCCATTGTTAATGATTGTTACTGTATCGGCTGGGCTAAACGCCGATGGAACAAGCATAGCGTAAGCTGGTACGGTCGCGCTGCCAACGGTTACTCCAGCATTTACTGTGACTGTAAGGTCAGTAGACCCAGCAACATATCCCGGAGTGCGATTAGTATATACATCGTAGTTAAGTGTGTCGGCAGCGATTGTTAGCGCTACTTGCGTCCGATTAGCAGAACCGTAAAAATCGCCCAACGCAATTTGCCCGGATGTAGGAATGGCGGCGTTACCGGGGGTATTTGGAACTAGCCCTCCACCACGATAGTATTCACTAAGAGAATGGGGTACGGTGCCACCAAACTCAGTAGCAATCGTATTAATTGATATAGCTGTGCCGGGACCCGGAATTGCCATTACGTAGACTCCTTACTTATACGGTTCCAAACGCTATTATGTTTCCAACAGTGGTTAAGGTACCGCCAGAATCCAAAGACATTTTATTCACGCCAATATACGAAAAATAAATTTTAGACACGGTTTCTGTGTGAACCCCCGACTGTCCTCCTGATGTATCTATGAGTGTGTACGAAACCACCGTATGCGTGCCCGATTGCACACCACTAGTATTAATTGCCACTCCACCACGGGTAGTTGCTACGTTGAACGTTGTGCCCGTGCTGTTTACTACCCAATATTTTGTGCCAGCCACAAGCCCTGTTGGTAACGCGCCTGTTGTAGAAAATACAACAACATCGTTAGTGGATACCGCGCTTGATACAGTAATAACGCCGGGAGTTGCTATTGCGGTAATGCTAGTAGAAGCTACGCTCTGGGAGTTATTAACTGTATAAGAACCAGTCAACCCCGAACCAGTACCAAACCCAGTAATAGTGGTACTGCCCGATATTCCAGTACCCGTAATTACTTGCCCAATAGATAAAGTACCACTAGCAACAGTAGTTACAGTGAGAGTTGTACCTGCATTTCCTATTGTGCCGTTATCAATGCGCCCCGTAAATGAAGCGCCACCTGTAATTGAGGCTGTTTGTGATTTACCTGTATCTGTCGATAATTCATACGTAGTGCTTGCAGAATCAAACACGTAATAAACCGTTCCGGAAGTAATGCCGGTTGGTAACGCGCCTGTCGTAGAAAAAGAAACTGGCGTACTGTCAGCGGGCGCAACAGGTACTGTTACTACTGCGGGAGTGGCAATAGTAATAGTCGCTGTTTGGTTAGCAAATACTTCTTCTACTTCCCAGTTTTCCGTTGTTAGTTTAGTAGCGGATGGAACTTGTACAATAGCATCTGTTACAAACTTTGTAGTAGCAATTTGCTGGCCGTTAGACGCTGAATCTGGATTAACCGTAAGGCTTATTGCACTAACGGTGTGTGTGCCAATTCCAGCACCAGAAGTTTGTACTCCTGCCCCATTTACAGTCAAAGCAACATTAAACGTAGTGGTTGTTCTATTAACTACGTAATAGACGGTTCCCGGAGTAAGCCCTGTGGGTAAAGTGTCAGTAGTTGAAAAACTAACAGCAGTGCCGTTAGCAGGGGAAGTGGCTACAGTAATAACCGCTGGGTTGGCAACGCTAATAGTAGCGGTTTGTGTTGCGCCTAAATACAACGAACTTGAGCTAGAAATAGGAATAGTAAACGTATCAAACTGAGGAAGTATGTTTACTCCGTCACACCGAACTAGCACCGTGCTCAGGGGTGGTACCGAAACCCAAGCTCCTGCTGGTGTCGTATTGCCCAAATTTGTACTGGCATAAATAGTGGCGGTGTACGCTGATGAGGCGTTCTGAACGACATACAGTTTAGTAACCGGTGGGACATACACCGAATAATCAGCGCCTGTCGAAGTGTTTAGCGATAGCGCCGCACAACGGGATTCGTCAGCCGCGCCGTTTTGAGCAGTTAATGCTTGGTTAGCTAAAACCGTAGTAACTGACGCCAAACCAGAAATCGCGTCCTCAATAATTACCCCAAGATTATCATTGGTAATGGTGCCCCATGTACCGGTCTTCTCGCCGTTAGCAATGAGTTCGATCCGTAGATCGGTAGAATATGAACTTGGCATTGTCTTTCCTTTATCGGCGTTTTAGCGCGTCAATCTCAAATTTTATTTCTTTTTCAGCGCCTCAACTTCAGCGCGAAGTTCTGCAATTGCAGCAAACGCCAAGGCACACATTTTTTCATAGTCAACCGCAAGAGTGTCGTCTTCACGTTTACGAACGGCTATTGGAAACTGTGCCTCTACATCTTGTGCAATTACGCCAAAATCAGATTTTTGAACAAAATATCCATCAGCGCCGCCACGAGATTTAATATACGCATCTTTCCAATCAAATAATTTACCACCAATAGCACAAACTTTTAACAACGCATCAGGAATGTCACGGATGTTTTCTTTCAGGGTGCGGTCTGAGGAATAATATGCTGTGACGTTGTTTGTAGCGCGGATTTCCCCGGCAGTAGCAGAACCTGCTGTACCAACGCCTAATGAATTGAATTGTACGTTCGACGATGTAGCTATATCTTGCGGGGTTGTAAGCGTGATTGAACCTGCGCCATTTGTTACAATTATTTGATTGGAAGTGCCTGTTAAAGTTGCTCTGGTTAATGTATTACCGGTGGTGTTACCAATAAGCAGTTGTCCATTGGTATAGCTTGACTGTCCTGTACCGCCTGAAACTACGTTTAATATAGCCGCAGTGTCTGGCACAATATCAGTACCGTTGGAATAAACGGAGCGTTCTGCTGGATACGTTACAAATACATCTTTGGTACCAGCAGAAAACGTTGTCTTAGTGGGGGCACCAGCGCTTGAAGCAAGCACCGTATCGCGGGATAGCGTCGTACCTGAAGACGTATATGTACCAACACCGACTTCCCATTCAGCAGTGCCTTGCCCTGCGATGGTGTAATACGTGGTGTTACCGTTGCCAATAACCGAAAAAGTCTGGAACCCTGTAACCGCACCACCAAGCGTAACGGTGCCTGTACCAGTAGTTATGGTGGTCTCACGTACGCGATCTGCTAGTACAAGCGCCATTGTTTATACCGTGTTTATTTTATTCCACGTAGTGCCGGGATCGGTATCAAGTTCACCCCAAGACGCACCACCCGCCGTATTCATATTTTGCCAAGTATCAATTTGATTGTCATCTATTAAAGCCCAACCTGTTCCGCCATTTGAATTAAATACTTGCCAATTTGGATTTTGCGCATCGTTAATTAACTCCCACAGATATCGCGCAAAGTTAACATCATAAAAACTAACTTGTTCTTGCAACGAAACTATGAAACTTGCTGCCGCCGTATTTGTATCTGTTGCCTCAACCGTTTCACTTTGTACGGCTACGAACGTTGTTATTACTGAATCTTCTGCGTTTAACTGCCCGAGTTCGCTAATGTTTGCAATAAACGTTGCCGCTGCAATTTCGGTACTCGTAGCCGTTATAGATTCATCATTACTAGCCCTGTAAATAATACTGGCTTGTGAAGAATCGACAACCTGCGCGGTTTCACTTTGCCCTGCAACAAAAGTAACTACTGCGGTAATTGGGTCTCCAAGTTGCGATAACTCCGACACAACTGCTGCAAAGTCTGTTTGTAAAGCATAAGCATCGGACAGCACGACTGACTCAGACACCGCAGAAACAAACACCGCCGCTGCCGCTTCAGTACTGCTTACTTCTATTGTTTCATCTTGGTTAACAAAAAATACGTTAAATGTATCCTGTGTTTCTACTACCTGCACCGTTTCATCTAAACTAACAAGATAGCTTGCTGTTGCAGTATTTACAGCATTAAACTCAACTATCTCAACAACATCCTCATCAAACTGGAAGTTGCCGTAATACTCGTCGCTAAACTGCACTGTTTCAGACATCAGCCCGACAAACGCTGCTTGCGCCTCTTCGGTGCTATTTACATAAACCGTTTCGTTTACTGCTACGTTACCAACATAAATACTGTCTTGCGTATCAGATAATTGCGCCGTTTCTGATACAACCCCTGCCGCAACGAAGCTTGCGGTTTCAGCCGCAAAGAAAAACCCGGACTCCGCTACTACCCCAGCAAATGTTGCTACTACTGTTTGGCTATCTGAAAGCTGCGCGGTTTCTGAAATTAACCCAAGCCCCGTATAGGCCCGATTTACTGAATCTGATGCGCGTGCTGTTTCAGATTGCACCACATTAAGCACTGCTGCTACTACTGTTTGTGTATGCGATAGCTGAGACGTTTCAGATACAACAACATTAAACGTTAATCCACCCAACGAGGAAAACGGCGCTTGCGAGAAAGTACTTATACCAAACATGCGCCGTTACCTTTTAATCATTTGTCAGTTGCGCCTCATCAAACCAACGAGATTGCACTACACCGTTAACGTCAGTCCACGAAATCAAATACTGAACGTTGCCGTCCTCATCCATACGCATTGACTCTACTGGACCTTCTGGAATAACAGCGACTAACTTAACGTTATCGCCTTTTTTAAAGTTTGCCATAATGTCTCCGTTATACCGCGTCAGCGTTGAATGTGTATGTGACGTTTAACGTATCGCCAAGCGCTACAATCTTGTCACCACCAGTAAAGTTACCTTCGGAAAACAAAACGCCAGAAGTGCCTGTGGATACTGTAGTCAAGAACGCGCCAGCAACCGTACCACCTGCACCAGAAATTGTGTATACAGATTGCGACGCAGAGTTACTAATTACTGAGGGGTCTGCTGTTGTAGCCGTACCAAAAGTTACTAACTTTCGATTACCTGTGTAGTTTGTGAACTCAGTCCACGCTTTGGAAGCCAGCGTATCCGTAGCGGCATATGTCACGCCCGCGCCGGGGCCTGTTACCAGACCTAGATACCAAGCAGCGGTGTAACCCGAGCCTTTAAAAAACTGTGTATTTAAGTCTTGCAAACCCTCATTAACGACAAGATTGTGGAACTCGTCCGCCCATTTCTGATTGCCGTCGGCATCAAAGCAAGTGACTTTAAACACACCACCAAAACCGCCACGCTCTTGTTCTTGCGAGGGCTTGCCTACGCCAGCCTGAACGGTTTCACCCATAGTAGATTTTGCAATAGGCATAATGACCTCTTAAGGAAAACGAATTAGTGCCGTCGTAGCTGAATTAACAGGCATAGTGACGGTGTTGCTTGTACTGCTAAAAATTTTATCTGCACCAAAGTCCAAAACCGCTACTGATTTATTACCCTGCGTGACGTTGTAGATTAAAGCCCCACGAGCCGTAAAGCTGGCACCGGGCCAAGACACATCAGCGAAGTCTACGTACACAGTGCCAGCGTTAGGACCTGTTGTTTCTGTGCCTATTGTTGCGCCGGTAACTATCACACCCCCTGCCGTATACCCTGTTCCAACAACTTCATTTGCAACCGTATACGCAGTAGTCAACGGACCAATATCAGAGAACGCGGTATACAACGCCATATAAAGCGTATCAGTTGCCAAGTTCTGCCCCGCTTGGAGCATCTCTTGTTTAAAGCTATTTGTCAGTCCTTGCTGAATCACGGATTCACCTTAATCTTAGCCTGACCATCACGGTAAGCATCACCGCGCTCAAGACCTGTACCCAGACGATTCAACTGACCCATAGCTTCCTGATACTTCTTCTCGTACTGCGCGATCAAATCAACTTCGCCTTTTAAGAAGGTATAGGCTTCTACCAACGTGCCGTACAACAGCACAGGATCGTAATTGTCTCCCAACCAAGTACGCCCAGTTGCCGCGACTGTAATTGATTCAGGGTAGTAGTAGTAATGCAGTTCTACATCGTAAGCAGCATCAGGCGTAGGAGCCAAGATAAAACTTAATTCGTCTGTGACAACACCGGATGCAACAGTGGGGCCAAACAAAGCATAGTAATGAGGAAGTCCCTCATCAGTTGCGCTGGGGTACGCAGCACGCATAAAGTTTACGTCTTTGTTTAGTAAAAATTCGTAATTACCGTTACCGTCAATAACAGCCATGGAAAATACGGACAGAAAATCGGTTGGGCAAGATAAGTATTTATTACTAGCCGATGTTAAGCCGGTGACGTTCTTGCGCAACGGCGGAATCTGTACTGTGTTGTATACACGGTCTTCGGCTTGCTTGATGAACGTATTGATCTGGTCAGTGCCGTCAGACGTAGTTGTGCCTGTACCTGCTACGTTCGTCCACGTATTCAACGGGAAGTCGTTTTGCAGGTAGTTCTTAACGTCAATGAACAGTTCGGTATACGTCATGATTAACCCATCGGACCGCGAGCCATTACGCCCTTAGTTGCAGCGCCAGTGCCGCGAATCTTGATGCCAGTTGTCTTTGCTGGTTTGATGTTGCCTTTGTTGACTGTGCCTACGCCAACATTCAGGCTATCCATATGGCCTACACCAGAAATCTCGTTCTGTGCAGACTGTGCCGTAATTTTTTTACCGTCCATGGTATGTGGCTCCGCGTAAACAGCAGCTTGGCCTACTTCTTTGCCGCCCTGCTTATGTGAAAATTTAGCCATGATTAGCCCGATTTTTGATTAGCGACTCGTGCCAGATTGCGCCCCATGGCCTTCATTTGCTCAGAGGTAACACCGCCCTTAGCCATCTTCTTGGCACCGTGCATACGCTTCTCGTGGGCCTTGACTTCCGCCTTGGCGACTTTTTTCATATTATCCATGTCAACTCCTATGTAATCGTTACTATACCCACTACACTCCTAGAGCCCAAGGCATTTGGCGTCAAGCTTGCGTCATTTGCACTTGACCCACCAACCGGTGCCCAACCCCACTGAAATACCCGACTACCGCCCGACGGGTCCCCAAAGTCTGTATTTAGCGTAAGCTGCAAACCTGTATAGCCTGCCTGCCTGTAGCTGTTATCTGGTCTTGGCTCCCGTACCGCTTGGGGGTCTTGCACCGGATACATGCCTAATTGTAACTGGGGTTGGTCCGGTTCCCAACACGTTGGGCATACTTTAATGCTGACCTGTTTGGTCTTAATAATGAGCTTTTTCAGGACCTTCAGCTTAAACCGAAATCCGCACCGATCACATTCCGCAATCGAGTTTTTAGCTGAACTGAACCTGTTACCCATCGTTACGAGATAAAGTACTCACGTGGGACCAACCGATCCGGGGCCTTTTCCCGGTCTTCTGACGCCGCCAAGTCCCAAGCCTCGTCATACATCATCTTCAACGCCATTACTCGATCAGGTGCCACCTCGGGCTTCTTCACTGCCAGCATATACGCAAGCCCCGCCACCAAACAGTTTTGAAAGCGAAACGGAATATCAATTACGTTTGTGCCCGTCCCAGCGTCATATATGCGCTTCAGACGCCAGTAATAAAAAACGTAGTACGGCTGTAGGGTTGTACCTTGGTCAGGCGCAGGCCACACATTAATCTGAGGATGCTTTGGTGTAGCCGCATTTGAGGCGATCTTTTGCCCTGACTGGCGATTAATCCAGACCTGAATCGGACGGCCTTGGGCCAGCTTGTTGGGGATAGTTGAGTAGGTCGAGACGCTGATTCGGGTAATGTTTAAATCCGTTTGGTTAGGACCCTGTCCGGAATCAGTGCGAATAACATGTTCAATAAGATCAACGGTATCATCAGGTAAATCATATGTAGTCACCCCTTGCGCCAGATTAATTGACCCTTGCTCAATGGTCCACAGGTTAATACCCCGGTTTGCCCACTCCCCAATCAGGAAGTTCATGCTTCGCCGTATTGTCCGAAAGTCATAACCCGTACGCAACTCCAGACCGCAACGCTCAAACGCCTCTTCGAATATCTCGTTAAGGTCAGGGTTAAACGCGGTTGTGTCTGTTGAATAGGCCATGGTCTACTTCATCTTTTTTAGGGTCTGGGCAAGTCTTGCTCTCTGCCCCAATTTGCCGGGCTTTTTCGCAGCGGCAGCAAGTTTCTTTGCCGGGATGGGCTTTCCCTCTTTTGCGCCAAGCTGAGCACGAAGGGCACCGGGTTTCTTGATTGCCTTTTGTATCCATTTTTCAGCCATCACCTATACCCCGCTGTTTTCTTGGCTATACCCTTGGGTTGGGCTACGAACTGCTTACCCTTTGCTTTCCCTGTTCGCTTTGCCCTCGTGGTGGCGGCATACTCTGCTGGGCTTAACGCCTTGATCGCCTTTTCCGGGAGATACCTCTCGCCGGTCTTTGACGATGGCTTTCCGCTTTTGGTTCGCCATTTCTGGTCTCCCCATGACTTCAAGCTTTTCTGTGGTGCCTTCATATTAGTCTAGTGTTTTTCCGGTTTACGTCCGTTTTTTCAACGCCAGAACTCTTACCTGCTTGCAGCGATTTTAAGTCTTTCAGGTGGTCTGAACCAACAAAATAAACACCTTTTGGTTGCGACAAAAGCCACAGGTCTCGGTGCTTGTTTGCCTTGTCTGCCATCTTCTTTGCTGGTGTGCTGCCAGACTCCCACATGTCCTTTTCGCCACTGCTTATAAAAGCTGCCACATTTTCTCTTGTCGCCTCTGCCTTACTGTCTTTCAAGTACGTCCCGCCCATTTCTTTCAAAAAAGCGGTCAACGTATCGGCATCAAACTTACGACTTTTAAAATACCCGTACTGCCCCTGCGTTTTAAGCAGCCGGTCAAAAATGGTACCGGGACCGGGAAGTATTTCTTTCTGTTCGTTTACTGCTGTGTTTGTAAAAATAACAAACAAAAACTCTTTTGGGTATCCTTTTACATCTTTTGCCAGTAGATCATCCCATGAGCCTTGATACTTAACCCCCGGCACTCGGTCATCCCCGCTACCCTCATACCAAGCCCCGTACTTACCTATGGCCGCTTTGGCTTCTGGCGGTACTGCTACGCCTTTACCATGTACCTGACCAATAAATATCAAGTCAGGACGAACGCGCAGCACACTCATCAGTCACGATACCCGCCGCCAGCGGCTTTGTACTTCTTAGCCACGAGTTGTGCTTTTCTCGCGGACCACTGACCTGCACCTGTGCCATGGGTAGCAGCGGACTTTACCTGCGACACGATCTTCTTACGAAGTTCCGGCTTGGTATAGTTGCCTGCTGCATTAACCTTCCCACCTTCTTTATACTGAGTAAAGTCGGTGTTGTCCCGCCTAGCCTTCTTCTTAGGCTTCGGCATCTTAGAAGGGTTAATGTCACCCATGCCACGCGAGGCTCTCATTAGCAGTACCCACCCTTTTTCATGACGATCTGCTTAGCTTTGGTTTTGCCTTTGGAAGCGACACCATCAGCAGCTTTGTGACCAGCAGCCAGACCGCCAGAAGCCATTTTTTTAACTGCAAAAGCCGGAACCTTCTTGCCGTCTTTCATGACCATAGGCATACCGCCCTTTTTCATGCCAGCTTCAGCCATCTCGTGTTTAACCATGGACTTGGGTGCGCCCTTTTTCTTCATGAACGCAATCTCCTTACCGACCATCTTCTTTGACTCTTTCATCTCACCGCCTCCAGATTTAGTGAACTCTTTACCTACGCTTGTAGGGACGCCAACCTTCTTAGCAAACTTAGGATTGTTCGCAACCGCTTGCATAAACTTTTCCTGCTTTGCGGACTTGGCTGGCATTACACCATCCTGCCCTTAGTCTTGCCGCGCATCGCGCATCCATCAGCCGCCTTGACGTAGCCACCCTTTTTCTTGCCTGTTACGGCTTTGGCAGCTTTGTTTATTTTGGCTGGCGTAGACTCAGGGTTCTTTTTATCCCGCTCTTCCATGCGCTTCTCAGCCGCAGCGTTCTGCTCGGGTGTGCCCATAACGTTCTCGTACAGGCGTGTGGGCAGTGATTTCTCAGCCATGATTAGCAGACCTTTCCGCGAGTTTTACCGCGTTGAGCAATACCATCAGCACGTTTAGATGCCGACGAAACAGAACCACCAGAGGCGTACTTCTTGACCATGCCGCCTTTTTTGATGCCATAACCCTGCTTCGCGGCTTTCTCTTCCTGACGGCGGCGCTCTACTTCTCGTGCACCTGCTGCCATTTTTTGCTCCGGCGTACGCGCCATGCTCTTACCAGCGTTATCAATTGTGCCTTTAACAGCTTTAGCAACTTTAGATGTTGCTTCTTTCTTGCTCGGATCGCCGGGTGTAGTAATACCTGTGCGTTTCATCCCCGCTTGGCTTTCCAAAAACTTTTTCCGTTGTGCTTCTTTAACAGCGGGAAGATTGGCTGGGTAAGGCTTAAGCTTACCTTCACCTACTGCTTTAGACTCGCCGCCCTTAAGTGTGGGTACGGGTGGCGCTCCTTTATCCGAGCCCTCCATACCTGTGCCTGTATACGCAGGGGCTTTATCTGCGGCGGCTGCGGCTGCGGCTGCGTTAGCTGCATTATTTGCTGCGGCTTTTTTAACGGGCTTTACCTTTTTAGCATCTTTAGCTGCGTTAGCTGCATCTTTTGCGGCCTTATCACTAGTATCTACTGCCGTTGATGCTTCGGGCTTTTTATATGACATGCCCCCTTTAAACACGTCTTCTTTGCCTTCATTCCCCACAGCCTTATATGGCTCTGCGTCGCCTTCACCCATAGCAGAACGCGCCGTCATAGTCTTTGCTATATCAGGTGCACCTTCCGCGCCTTTTTTCTTACGCGACAACAGGTAAGCCAAAGTACCCAGACCAGCCAAAGCACCAACAGTGCCGCCGACATCAAAGCGTTGCGTGCGTGCAGAACCCTTAACAGGCTTAGTTTTACTCTTCATTTTTTCTTCCCCCTGTGCACTAGGTTTTGCACGGTTTTGGTTTCATAAATGCGGATCGCTGTCCATACGATTGTAAACAACGCTGCTATGGCGGGTAACACTTCCATGAGCGTGCCAACCACAGTTACGATTGAAAGCGCATCTGCAATACTTTTCGCAGTTTCGTGATGTTGTTCCATTTAGCACTTCCACCGTTTGAGTGAAGCAGCTTTGCGGGTTGGGCGACCTTTTTCGTCCTTCATGGGTCCCGGCATACCAGACATACGGGCACAGAACGACTTCTTCCGTGCGCCGCCTTCAGGTTGTGGAGCCTTCAGGTTGCTACCCGTAGCTGCGTTGTATTTGGCACGGCCTTTGGCGGTAAGTCCCGCCCCTTTGGAGACCGGCAGCTTTTCGCCACGACCGACCGCAAGAGAGGGATTTTTCTTAGCCATAGAACACCACAATAGTTGCACTTGCCAAAGTAGCATGTACATCAGTGTTGAACTTGATGCCCTCGCCGGGAAACAGGATATGTTCTGACCCCGCCACTGCTGGTGCCGTGAAGGAAAACCTCGCGGTACCGCCTGAGCCGCCGTCTTTTAAAACAACCGTGCCCCCAGAGGCGTAGCTAACAGTCACCGCTTTTACACGGGTCGTAGCAGCATATGCCGTATTGGTCGAGGTTACCTGCGCCGACTTAACGTCTGTTTGCATCATGGTGATGCCTCCTTATTAGACGTTTTGCTGACCAGCCAGCGGATCAAGTACGAAATAAGTAATAAAACCCGAAATACCAGCAGTCAAAGTGCCGCCGCCAGTCACATACACGAGTTCGCTCACAGGAACGCCTTGACCAACGCCAGCCGTAGCCGCACCAACCCCAATAGTGTCAGCCGCATCAGCCGCGCCGGTAGCAACATAACCGTTGGGATCAGGAGTGCCGGTGCCATCATATTGAGCATAGCCAAGATCAAAAGTCTCAGCCGCGCCGCCATCGCCAGTCACAATAACGCTGGTCACAATAGCATTTGTCGGAAGAACAACAGCGCTGGTGTTAGTAGAAGAAGCTTGGACATTGTCCGAAGCTGTATTGGTGTCGGGAATAAAAAACTGAGCAGCCATGACGCCGGAACCACAATACGCGGTGCGAGTGTTATCACCGCCGCCCGAACGCCAGATGCTTTGGGTAGTAGAAAGTGCCATTTGAATTGTCCTCTTTATGCGAGTTTAGTGCGACGATCTGCATAAAAGTTGGCCGGGAGCCATTCGTTCGCACCGGTATTCCCGGATT
>Ga0315902_10005590_pt1 | contig 17656 bp, 18 predicted proteins | sample LakEriMetagenome_9_FD_203523 | JGI IMG/M metagenome (GOLD analysis project Ga0315902, IMG submission 203523) | Freshwater fungal communities from buoy surface, Lake Erie, Ohio, United States - Buoy 12 MA117 | ecosystem: Environmental > Aquatic > Freshwater > Lake > Lake biofilm | place: USA... | reverse complement strand
GCGGATGTCGTCACCGCGCGTGCTCCCCGCCTTGTTCACGGCCAGCGCAAGCAGGTGCGTCATGTCGTAGGCGTGGGCAGAACCCACCGGGCTGGGAATCTGTTCGACGGCGGTCAGCTGGGCGTCGCGCAGGATCCACTGCGCCAAGCGGCCTGCGGCCGGCCGCGTGTTGCCGATGAAGGTGAAGGTCTGAATCACCTGCATGTCCACCTTCTCGAGCGCGGGCCCAGCCAATTGGTGCATGACGCCGCCCGTGATCCCCCAATGGGCCACCACGGGCAGGCGCGCATTCTGGGGCAGGTCCGCCAGCTGCGAGATCAGACTGGCGGCCTCGCGTTCATTGGCCACGAGCAAAATCGATTGCGCAGAGGCGTTGGCGCAGGCGGCGAGGGTGTCCTGGAACTGAACCTCGCCCCAGTTGTACCAGTGGGTCGAGACCACAGAGATGCCGTGCCCTCTGGCCTTGGCCGTGAGCACGGCATCGGCCGAACGCCCCCAGGCGGTATTGGGCAAGATGGCGCACTGGCGGGTGGCGCGATGGACCGCCTTGCCGCGCAGCATCAGCGCCTCGACCCCCCAGCTGTCCTTGAGCGACAGGCGGAACGCAAACGAGGGACTCACCGCGCCCTCGGTGATGGGGTCGGCCGAGCCCCACACGCTGATCACCGGTTTGCCTCGGGAACCATCTCCACGGTGACCGGGCTGAACTTACCGGTCAGCACGGCAATCAGACCGGGTTTGGCCGCCAGGTCGATCAGGTTGTCGCGCCCGCGCGCGGGCAGGCCCTGGTTGTCGGTGGTCAGTAGCTGCAAGGGTCGCCCGCCCAAGACACCGCCGCGGGCGTTGATCTCTGCGATTGCGGCCTGGACCCCACGCTCGATGGCCCGCGGGGCCGTGTTGGTCTTGATCGAGTAAGCCTCGTCAATCCCGATGAAGACGGGAGCCAGGGTCTGGGTCTGGGCCTGGACTGAGAAAGCTATACCCAGAGCTGACCCGAAGATGACAAAAGAACGCTTTATGACTCCCACGGACATTCCTGACGTTTTTCTGTATGGATGTCATATTGTTACAAATATGTAACAACGCATTCAGGGTTTACACGGAGGAAATGCAAAAGCCCGCAGACGCGGGCTTGACCACTGGTAGGGCGTGCAGGACTTGAACCTGCGACCAAGGGATTATGAGTCCCCTGCTCTAACCAACTGAGCTAACGCCCCCCTCAAAGGATTCTAGGGCCGGGCTTACTTGTGGTGGCTCAGCGCGTTGCTCACCAGCTTGGAGGTGATGTCCACGATCTGGATCATGCGGTCATACGGCATGCGGGTCGGCCCGATCACGCCCAGGGTGCCCACCACCTGGCCGTCCACTTCGTAGGGCGCGCTCACCACCGAGAGTTCTTCGAAGGGCACCACCTGACTCTCGCCCCCGATGTAGATCCGCACGCCCTCGGCCTGGCTGGAAATGTCGAGCAGGCGCATCAGCTGCGTCTTCTGCTCGAACAGGTCGAAGGCGCGGCGCAAATGGGTCATGTCGCTGGAGAAATCGCTCACGGCCAGCAGATTGCGTTCGCCAGAAATCACCACTTCGTCTTGCGATTCGCTCAGGGCCTCGGAGGTGACCTGCACCGCCGCCTGCATCAACTGCGCGATCTCGTTGCGCAGCTGTTCGACCTCGCCCTTGATGCGCTCGCGCACCTGCTCGATGGCCAGGCCCGCGTAGTGAGCATTGAGAAAATTCGCCGCTTCGACCAACTGGGTCTGCGTGTAGTCGGATTCGGTAAAGACCACCCGGTTTTGCACATCGCCCTCGGGCGACACGATGATCACCAAGTAGCGCTTTTCAGACAGGCGCAGAAATTCGATGTGCCGAAACACCGAAGACCGCCGCGGCGCCATCACCACGCCCACGAAATGCGACAGGTTGGACAGCAAGTTGGCCGCATTGGCGATCACGCGCTGCGGCTGGTCGGGCGCCAGGCTGGCCGGGGGCAGCTGCTCGCGTTGCGCGGTGAGCATGGTGTCCACGAACAAGCGGTAGCCCCGGGCGGTGGGCACGCGGCCGGCGGAGGTATGGGGGCTGGCGATCAGCCCCAATTCCTCGAGGTCGGACATGACATTGCGGATGGTGGCGGGCGACAGCTCCAGGCCCGAAGCCCGCGACAGGGTGCGCGAGCCCACCGGCTGCCCGTCGGCGATGTATCGCTCGACCAGGGCTTTCAACAACAACTTGGCACGGTCATCGAGCATGGCAGACGGCTTTAGCCGGATTTTAATGATGTAATTTACAAATGACTTCGCAATTCCGCCACGTCGCGCTGATCGGAAAGTATCCGGCCTCCGGCGCGGCCAGCGGCAGCACCCGTGCAGCCCTGGAGGATATTGCCCAGTTCCTCTCGGCGCAAGGCTGCGAGGTCTCCATTGAACGCGAAACCGCCTCGCACGCCGACCTGCAAGGCCACGCCACGCTCGATGCAGCCGGCATCGGCGCCCAGTGCGATCTGGGCCTGGTGGTTGGCGGCGACGGCACCATGCTCGGCATCGGCCGCCAGCTCGCCCCCTACAACATCCCTCTCGTGGGCATCAACCAAGGGCGCTTGGGTTTCATCACCGACATCGCACTGGAGGGCTATCGCGCGGTGCTCGCCCCCATGCTGCAAGGCGCCTACGACGAAGACCGCCGCAGCCTGATGCATGCGCGCGTGATACGCGATGGCCGCTGCGTCTTTGATGCCCTGGCCATGAACGATGTGGTGGTCAATCGCGGCGCCACCTCCGGCATGGTCGAACTGCGCGTCGAGGTCGATGGTCACCTGGTGGCCAACCAGCGCGCCGACGGCCTGATCGTGGCCACACCCACCGGCTCCACCGCCTACGCGCTCTCGGCGGGCGGCCCGCTGCTGCATCCGTCCAACCCGGGCTGGGTGCTGGTGCCCATTGCGCCGCACACGCTGTCGGTGCGGCCGCTGGTCGTCAATGATGCCGGCGAGGTCACCATCGAGCTGGTCGCGGGCCGCGACGCCAGCGCCAATTTCGATATGCAGTCCCTGGCCTCGCTGCTGCACGGCGACCGCATCACCGTGCGCCGCTCCGAGCACCAGGTGCGCTTTCTCCACCCCCAGGGCTGGAGCTACTTCGACACCCTGCGCCAGAAGATGCACTGGAACGAGGGAGGCGTGTGAGAGCGTCATGAGCCTGCGCCGCATTGCCCTGCGCGATTTCGTCATCGTGCGCGAACTCGATCTGGACCTCTGCGCCGGCTTTAGCGTGCTCACAGGCGAGACCGGCGCGGGCAAGTCCATCTTGATCGACGCCTTGCAGCTCGCGCTGGGCGCGCGCGCCGATGCGGGCGCCGTGCGAGAGGGCGCAACGCGCGCCGACATCAGCGCCGAGTTCGACACGCCAGCCCACCTGGGCGCCTGGCTGGACCAGGCCGGCTTCGAAAACGGCGACACCCTGCTCCTGCGACGCAGCATCGACGCACAAGGCAAGAGCCGCGCCTGGATCAATGGCGCGCCAGCCACCGCCACGCAGCTGCGCGAGGCCGCCGACCACCTGGTCGACATTCACGGCCAGCATGCCTGGCAAAGCCTGACCCGGCCCGAGGCCGTGCGCGGTTTGCTCGATGCCTATGCCGGTGCCAGCGCCCAGCGCCTGGCCTCCTTGTGGCAGGTCTGGCGCGCCGCCCAGAAGGCCCTGGCCGATGCCCGCGCCGCCCAGGACACCCTGCAACGCGAACGCGAGCGCCTGGCCTGGCAGATCGGCGAAGTCGACAAACTCGCCCCCGGCGCAGACGAATGGGACGACCTGAACGCCAGCCACACCCGCCTGGCCCATGCCCAAAGCCTGATCGACGCCGCGCAAGCGGCTCTCGGCGCCCTGGAGGGAGAGGATGGCGGTGCCACCTCCTCGCTGGCCCAGGCCCGCAGCGCGCTGCAAGGTCAGGAACATCTGGAGCCCGAGTTCCAGGCCCTGGCCGAAGTGATCGCTTCTAGCCTGGCGCAGGCCGAAGACGCGGCGCACACGCTGCACACCTACCTGCGCAAGACCGATCTGGACCCCGCCCGCCTGGCCGAACTCGACGAGCGCATGTCGCTGTGGATGTCGCTGGCGCGCCGCTACAAGCGCACACCGCAAGAACTGCCCGCCTTGCTCGCCAGCTGGAAGGAAGAACTCGCGCGCCTGGACAGCGCCGCCGATCTCGACGCCCTCGAGGCCGCCGAGCGCAAAGCGCAGCAGGCCTGGCGGACCGAAGCCCGCGCCCTGTCCAAGACCCGCACCCAGGCCGCTCCCAAGCTGGCCCAGGCCATCACGCAAGCCATGCAGGGCCTGGGGATGCAGGGCGGCCGCTTCGAGGTGACCCTGGAGCCCCTGGCCGAGCCCGCGCAACACGGCCTGGAGGACGTCGCCTTCCTCGTGGCCGGTCACGCCAGCAGCACACCGCGCCCCGTCGGCAAGGTGGCCTCGGGGGGCGAGCTTTCGCGCATCGCGCTGGCGATTGCCGTGACCACCAGCGAACTGGGTGACGCTCAGACGCTGATCTTCGACGAGGTCGACTCCGGCGTCGGCGGCGCCGTCGCCGAGACGGTGGGCCGCCTCATGAAACAACTGGGTCGTGACCGCCAGGTGCTGGCCGTCACCCACCTGCCCCAAGTGGCGGCCTGCGCCGACCACCATCTGGTCGTCGCCAAGCGCGCCGACGCACAAGGCACCGCCAGCCAAGTGGCCCCGGTCAGTGGCGAGCAACGCGTGGCCGAGGTCGCCCGCATGCTGGGGGGCGAGCGGCTCTCGGGCACCACCCTGGCCCACGCCAAGGAAATGCTCGGCGACGGTGCGGCCCCATGAGCGCTGGCCTCGAGCTGGTCCTGATCACCGGCATGTCCGGATCCGGCAAGTCAGTGGCGCTGCGCGCCCTCGAAGACGCCGGCTACTACTGCGTCGACAACCTGCCACCCGAACTGCTGCTGTCCTTCGTCACGCTCGAAGAACAATCCGCGACGCCGCGCGTGGCCATCGCGATGGATGTACGCAGTGCGGCCTCGCTGCCCCAGGTGCCCGCCCAACTGGCCGAACTCGCCCAGCGCGGCATCGCGGTGCGCTCGCTGTTTCTGGACTCCACCACCGACACGCTGGTGCGGCGCTTTTCCGAGACGCGTCGTCGTCACCCCTTATCCGCCCGCGTGCGCGGTGCGGCCGAAGCCACCGACTTGCACCATGCGCTGTTCGACGCCATCGAGCTCGAACGCGAGCTGCTGGCCGATTTGCGCGAACGTGCACATGTGATCGACACCAGCGTGATTCGGCCCGCGCAATTGCAGGCCCATGTCAAATCGCTGCTCTCGGCTCCGAGCAGCCAGGTCACGCTGGTGTTTGAGTCCTTTGCCTTCAAGCGCGGCATTCCGGTCGATGCTGACTACGTGTTTGATGTGCGCATGCTGCCCAATCCGCACTACGAGCCCGAGCTGCGCGATCTCTCAGGCGCCGACGCGCCGGTGATCGCCTTCTTGCAGGCGCAGGACGAGGTCGAGCGGATGTACGCACATATCGAGGGCTTTCTCACCAACTGGCTCCCCGCACTGGCCCGCGACCACCGCAGCTATGTGACCGTGGCCCTGGGCTGCACCGGCGGCCAACACCGCTCGGTGTACCTGGTGGAGCGCCTGGCTGCCGCCTTCGGCGCGCAATGGACCACGCTGCGGCGCCACCGCGAGCTCGACGGCCAGACGCGCGCGCCTTAGTCCGTCAGCAGCTTGCGCACCGGCGCAGGCAACCCCAGCGCGGGCCACTGGTCGGCCCCGACCCAAGCCCCGCTCCCCGCAGGCGACTGCGTACTCAGATCGACTGCCACCGGATGCAAGTGCAAGTCCTTGTGCGTGAGGACGTGAACGAACGGCACGCCGTCCACCGGTGAGGCCTGCGCCGGCACCGCGGCGCGCAAGGCAGCGTCTGACTCAAAAACCGGCAGGCAGTACAGGCCCGCCCAGACGCCCTGCTGCGGCCGCTTGTCCAACCACACCGCGCCGTCGGCCCGACGCGCGAGCAGCAGCCACAGCGACTGCGCGCTGCGTTTGAGCTTGCGCGTGCGCACCGGATAGCGCGTGGGCTCGCCCGCGCTCTGGGCGGTGCACAGAGATTGCACCGGACACACGCCGCACAAGGGCGCGCGGGGCAGGCAGACGGTGGCGCCCAGGTCCATCAGCCCCTGGGTGTAGGCAGGCATGTCGGCCGGGGTAGCCGGCACCATGCCCTGGGCCAGATCCCACAGCGTGCGCTCGTGACGCGCTACCGCCAGGTCGTCGGCGAAACCGCGCACGCGCGCCAGGACCCGCTTGACGTTGCCGTCCAGGATGGCGATGCGCTCGTCGAAGCAAAACGCCGCGATGGCCGCTGCCGTCGAACGCCCGATGCCGGGCAGAGTCTGAAGTTGTTCGGCGCTGCGCGGAAACGCGCCGCCATGCACGGTCACCACCTGCTGCGCGCAGCGATGCAGGTTGCGGGCCCGGCTGTAGTAGCCCAGGCCGCTCCACAGCCCCAAGACCGCATCCTGCGAGGCGGCCGCCAGGGCCTGCACATCGGGGAAGCTTTCGAGAAAGCGCGCGTAGTAGGTCAGCACCGTGGCCACCTGCGTCTGCTGCAACATGATCTCGGACAGCCACACGCGATACGGATCGCGCGTGGCCTGCCAGGGCAACTCACGACGGCCGTGCGCGCGCTGCCAGTGCACGACCTGCGGGGCGAAGGCGCTCCAATCGATGGCGGGTGCGTTCACCGCTGACACCGCGTGCAGTAATAGGTCGCGCGCTGCCCCTGCACGATGCGGCGCACCGGCGCCTCGCACACGCGGCACGGCAGACCCGCGCGGTCATACACATTGGCCTCGAGCTGAAAGTAACCCGACTCGCCCTGCGCATTGGAGAAATCGCGCAGGGTGCTGCCGCCTTTTTCGACGGCGCGCGCCAGCACATCGCGCACGGCCGCATGCAAGCGGGTGGCACGCGCCAGACTGATGCGCGAGGCCCGCGTGGTGGGCCGGATGCCCGCCAGAAAAAGAGCCTCCGACGCATAGATGTTGCCCACCCCGACCACCACGTCCCCCGCCAGCAGCACCTGCTTGATCGGCGCATGGCGCCTTTGCAGGCCGGCGTGAAAGGCCTGCGGATCGAAGTCCTCGCCCAGGGGCTCGACGCCCAGCCCCCCGAGCAGCTTCACGGCTTGCGGCGCGGACTCGGCGCGTGCGAAAACAACGGCGCCGAAACGGCGTGGATCGTTCAGACGCAACACCCCGCGGCTGGTGCTCAGATCGAAGTGATCGTGCGGGCCCGCAGGCGGATGCGTGGGCGCAAACGACACGCTGCCCGACATGCCCAGATGCACCAGCAGCAGCCCGTCGTCGAGATCGAGCAGCAGGTACTTGCCGCGACGCCGCACGCCGTGGACCACGCGCCCGGCCAGTTGGTCCGGCTCGCAACCCAGGGGCCAGCGCAGCGGCTTGCCGACACGCGCCGACACAATGCGTGCGCCCGCGATGCGATCGGCAAAACTCAGGCGGGTGACTTCGACTTCTGGCAGTTCGGGCATGGGCGGGAAGCGGCGATTATGATGGCCCGCATGATGTTGTTCCCTCGCGCCCCGGTCCTCGCGTCGCTGCTGCTGGCAGCCCTCCAGGGCGCTCACGCGCAAGCACCCACGCCAGCGCGGGCGGCCTCGGCGCCGGCCTCCGCGGCGCGTGCCACCACCCCCCCACAGCCTTCGGCCCTGAGCGCCGAACTTTTCTACCAGCTGCTGGTGGGCGAGCTCGCCGCGCGCGGTACTGACCCCGGCGCAGGCTTCTCGCTGATGCTCGATGCCGCCCGCAAGACGAATGACCCGGCCCTGTACCAGCGCGCCGTGCAGATTGCCCTCGAGGCGCGCGCGGGTGAATCGGCGCTGCAGGCGGCGCGCGCCTGGCGCCAGGCCCACCCGACGTCCCGTGACGCCAATCGTTTCGTGCTGCAGCTTCTGCTGGCCCTCAATCGCATCGCTGAATCCGCGGATGCCCTCAGGACGCAGATCCAGCTGACCCCCATCGCCGAACGCAATGCCGCCATCGCCCTGGTGCCGCGCCTGTACACCCGCGCCAGCGACAAGCGGCTCGCTGCCAACGTGGCCGAACAGGCCCTGGCCGAGGCCCTGACGCGGCCCGAGACGGCCTCTTCCGCCTGGACCGCCATCGGCCGCATGCGCCTGGCGGCGGGCGATGCCGCAAGCGCCCTGGATGCCGCCACCCGCGCCCAGGCCGCCGAGCCCGCCACCGAAGGCCCGGTGCTGCTGGCCCTGGACCTGATGGCCGCGAACCAGCCGGCGGCCGAAGCCCTGGTGCGTCGCTACATGGACGGCTCTCCGCTGCCCGAGCTGCGCATGGCCTACGCCCGGGTGCTGATGGACATCCAGCGTTACCCCGATGCACGCCTGCAGTTGATGGCCCTCACCGCCAGCCGGCCCGACATGGCCGAGGCCTGGCTGCTGCAAGGCCTGCTGCAATCGCAAGAGAGCCAGTTCCCCGAGGCCGAGGCCTCGCTCAAACGCTATCTGTCCCTGGCGCAAACCACCGGCGAGGCGGCCGAACGCAGCCGGGGTCTGGCGCAGGCCCACCTGACGCTGGCCCAGATCGCCGAAAAGCGCGGAGACCTGGACCAGGCCAATGCCTGGTTGGACAAGATCCGCAACCCCCAAGACCTGGTGGCCACCCAAAACCGACGCGCCTCCATCCTGGCGCGCCAGGGCCGGATGGACGAGGCCCGCGCGCTGATTCGCGCTCTGCCCGAACGCCAGCCGGGGGATGCCCGCACCAAGCTGCTGGCCGAGACCCAGCTGCTTCGCGAGCACAAAAAATACCAGGTCGCCTTCGACCTGCTCGAGGAGGCGGCCAAGCGCCAGCCTCCCGACGCCGAGTTGATGTACGAGCAGGCCACCATCGCCGACAAGCTCGCACGCTACGACGACCTCGAACGTCTGCTGCGGCGGGCCATCGCACTCAAGCCCGACTTTCACCACGCCTACAACGCGCTGGGCTACTCGATGGCCGAGCGCAATGTGAACCTGCCCGAGGCCAAGGCCTTGATCCTCAAGGCGCTGGAAAGCGCGCCGGGCGATCCCTTCATCACCGACAGCCTGGGCTGGGTCGAGTTCCGCATGGGGAACAAGGCCGAGGCCGTGCGCCTGCTCGAACAGGCCTACCGCGGTCGCCCCGACGCAGAGATCGCCGCCCACCTAGGCGAGGTGCTTTGGAGCATGGGGCAGCGCGATCGGGCTCGCGCCATCTGGAAAGAGGGCCTGCTGCTCAATCGCGAGAACGAGACCCTGCAGGAGACCCTCAAGCGCCTGCGCGTCAAGCTGTGAAGCGTCGAACCTCGCTGCGGGCCGCCACCGCCGCGGCGTCCGGTCTCCTGCTGGTCCTGGCCGGTTGCGCCGTCGCACCCACGAGCCCTGAACTGACCGGCCCCCGCTGGAGCGGCCGTCTGGCCTTGCAGATCGAGGGGCGGCCCGAGGGCAGCTTCACCGCCAGCTTCGACCTGCGCGGCTCGGCCCGCGCGGGCGAGTTGGAGTTGTTCACGCCCCTGGGCGGCACCGCCGCCTGGTTGCAGTGGGCGCCCGATCGGGCCCGTCTGCGCGCACCGGGCCAGCCCGAACGCCAGGCGCCCTCGCTGAACGACCTGCTGGTGCAAGCCACTGGCACCCCCCTGCCCGTAGCCGCCCTGTTTGACTGGCTGGCGGGCATCCCCAGCGTGGCCGACGGCTGGCAGGCCGACCTGTCCGGGCGTGCCGAAGGCCGCCTGCGCGCGCGCCGCCTGACCGCCCCGGCCGCAGATCTACGCATCGTGCTGCACACACCATGATTCGCCCCCACGTCCGCTCACTCCGTGTAGCTTCCTGCCCCCCGAGGGGGCCCTCCCGCCTTGGGGCGGCCCGGCGGCGGTCATGAGCACCGCACTGAAATCCCTGCACGATGTGCCGGCGCCAGCCAAGCTCAATCTGTTCCTGCACGTCACCGGGAGGCGCCCCGACGGCTACCACCTGCTGCAGTCGGTCTTCATGCTGATTGACTGGCAGGACACCCTGGATTTCGAGCTGCGCCCCGCCGGGCGCCTGAGCCGCGAAGACCACGGCGCCACCCTGCCCGAGGACGATCTGTGCCTGCGCGCCGCCCGGGCCCTGCAACAGGCCACTGGCACCCCCCACGGCGCCCACATCCGCCTGACCAAACGCCTGCCGGCCCAGGCCGGTCTGGGCGGCGGGTCGTCCGATGCCGCCTCCTGCCTGCTGGCCCTGAACCGCCTGTGGGGCCTGGGCCTGGGCCGCCCCGCCCTGGAGGCCATCGGCCTGCAACTGGGGGCCGATGTGCCGTTTTTCCTGCGCGGACGCAACGCCTGGGTGGAGGGCGTGGGCGAGCAGATCACGCCCATCGAACTGCCCCCGGCCCGCTTCGTGGTGGTCAAGCCGGACCAGGGGCTGGAAACCGCCCGGATCTTTTCCGACCCCCAGCTACGCCGGGACACGCGACCTGCTACAATCTCGGGCTTTGCTGCACGTCCCTACGACTTCGGTTGTAACGACTTGCAGCCGGTTGCCCAGAGGCTATGCCCCGGCGTCACCCAGGCTCTGGCCTGGCTGGAATCGCAGGGGTTGTCGCCCCGGATGACCGGCTCGGGCAGCGCAGTGTTCGCACAGTGGCCCTCTTCAGAGCCCTTGGCTGGCAGCCCTCCACAGGGCTGGACACTGCAGGTGTGCAGCAATCTGGACGTTCATCCCCTTGCGGGTTGGGCGGACAGCGACGGTTGATCGGTGGGTGGCTTTCGGGCCGTTCACCCGTGTAGGGGAGTCGCCAAGTTGGTTAAGGCACCGGATTTTGATTCCGGCATGCGAGGGTTCGAGTCCTTCCTCCCCTGCCAAATGTCAGAAGAACCCAAAAACCCAGTTCGCTGGCAACGCTGATGCAGGCTGCTCCGCACTCCGATTTCATGGTCTTCACCGGCAACGCCAATCCGGCGCTTGCCGCGGAGATCGCTGGGCATTTGGGTATCGCCCTGGGCGCGGCCACCGTGGGTCGTTTCTCCGACGGTGAAGTCACCGTCGAGATCAACACCAACGTGCGCGCCCGCGATGTGTTCGTGGTGCAGTCCACCTGCGCCCCCACGAACGAAAACCTCATGGAACTGCTGATCATGGTCGACGCGCTCAAGCGCGCCTCGGCCGAACGTATCAGCGCCGTCATCCCCTACTTCGGCTACGCCCGCCAAGACCGCCGCCCGCGCTCGTCGCGCGTGCCGATCTCGGCCAAGGTCGTGGCCAACCTGCTGCAAACCGTGGGCGTCTCGCGTGTCCTGACCATGGACCTGCACGCCGACCAGATCCAGGGTTTCTTCGACATCCCGGTCGACAACATCTACGCCTCGCCGGTGCTCCTGACCGACCTGCGCCACCAGAACTACGACGACCTGATCGTGGTCTCGCCCGATGTAGGCGGTGTGGTGCGTGCGCGCGCTCTGGCCAAGCAACTCGGTTGCGACCTGGCCATCATCGACAAGCGCCGCCCGCGCGCCAACGTCAGCGAAGTGATGCACGTGATCGGCGAGATCGAGGGCCGCAACTGCGTGATCATGGACGACATGATCGACACCGCCGGCACGCTGGTCAAAGCCGCCGAGGTGCTCAAGGAGCGCGGCGCCAAGAAGGTCTACGCCTATTGCACGCACCCGATCTTCTCGGGTCCGGCCATCGAGCGCATCGCCAAGGGCCAGGCCCTCGATGAAGTGGTCGTCACCAACACCATTCCCTTGTCGGACAGTGCCAAGGCCTGCGACAAGATCCGCCAACTCTCCGTGGCCCAGCTGATCGCCGAGACGATCCAGCGCATTGCCAAGGGTGAGTCGGTCATGAGTCTGTTCTCGGAGCAAGAAAACCTGTTCTGAGGCTGTAGCCGGCCTGCCTGCGACCTTCGCGTCTGGGCAGGCCTTTTTCAACCTGGCATCACACTGGTCGCGGTGGTTGCCAGTTACCGGAGTTCACTATGAAATTCGTCGCTTTTGAGCGCGCCAAGCAGGGAACGGGTGCGAGCCGCCGTCTGCGTATCACGGGCAAGACGCCCGGCATCGTCTACGGAGGCGAAGGCCAGCCCAAGCTGATCGAGCTCGATCACAACGCGCTGTGGCACGCCCTGAAGAAGGAAGCCTTCCACTCCTCCATCCTCGAGATGGAACTGAGCGGCCAGACCAGCAAGGTCTTGCTGCGTGACGTGCAATACCACCCGTTCAAGCAACTGGTGCTGCACGTGGACTTCCAGAAGGTCGATGCCACCACCAAGCTGCACATGAAAGTGCCGCTGCACTATGTGAAGGCCGAGGAGTCGCACGCCGTCAAGTTCGAAGCCTGCGTGGTCAACCACGTGATGGCCGAACTGGACATCGCCTGCCTGCCGGCGGACCTGCCCGAGTTCATCGAGGTCGATCTGTCGGGCCTCAAGAAGGGCACCTCGCTGCACCTGGACGACATCACCCTGCCCAAGGGCGTGACCGCCGTCACCCGCGGCAAGAAGAACCCGGTGCTGGTGTCGGTCGTGACGACTGCCGCCGAAGAAGCCCCCGCGCCCGCTGCTGCTGCAGCCCCCGCTGCGGATGCCAAGGCGGGTGCCAAGCCCGCCGCCGACGCCAAGCCCGCCAAGAAATAAGCGCTGGCTATTCAAGCGTTGCACCCCCAAGGCCCGCTCGCGCGGGCCTTTTTCATTTTCGATTTCGCTTCTAATACAGCCCCATGATCAAGCTGTTCGTAGGCCTGGGCAACCCGGGCACCGAGTACGAGGCCACGCGGCACAACGCGGGTTTCTGGTGGGTCGACGCCTTGGCGCGCGAGCTCAAACTCTCGCTGGTGGCCGACCGCAGCTACCACGGGCTGCTGGCCCGCGGCAATGTGAACGGCCAGACCGTCTGGCTGCTCGAGCCCCAGACCTATATGAACCTCTCGGGCAAGTCGGTGGCGGCACTGGCGCGCTTTTTCAAGATCGCGCCGCAAGACATCCTGGTGGTGCATGACGAACTCGATGTGCCACCCGGTCAGGCCAAGCTCAAGTTCGGTGGCGGCCATGGCGGCCACAACGGCCTGCGTGATATCCACGCGCAATTAGGCACCGGCGATTACTGGCGGCTGCGTCTGGGCATCGGGCATCCGGGCGACAAGAACCAGGTGGCCGATTGGGTGCTCAAGAAACCGTCACCCGACGAGCGTGACGCCATCGAGGGCTGCGTGGCGCGCACGCTCAAGGCGGCGCCCGAGTTGCTCGCGGGGGATATGACCAAGGCCACGCTGGTGGTGCACACGCACAAGCCGCCTCGGCCCAAGCCGCCCCGGCCCGAAGGGGTCTGAGCTTTAGCTTGAGGCCTGCCCGGTTAGACGCCGGTATTTCTGCCAGAGCGTCTCGCGGTCTTCGACCCGCTCGGGGTTGACCGGAATACAGGCCACCGGGCACACCTGCACGCACTGGGGTGTCTCGAAATGCCCCACGCACTCGGTGCATTTATCTGGGTGGATCTGGTAGATCTCGGGCCCCAGAAAGATCGCCTCGTTCGGGCATTCGGGTTCGCAAACATCGCAGTTGATGCACTCGTCGGTGATCATCAGGGCCATGGCGAAATCCTTGATTTCATGCTTCTGGCATTATCCCGCGCTTGCATGGCCCTGTTCCTGTTCAAGCGCCTGATCACCCTGCTGGCCACATTGGCAGGCACCTCCGTGGTGGTGTTCGCGGTACTCGAAGTCCTGCCGGGTAACGCTGCCCAGGTCCTGATGGGCCCCGACGCCTCCCCCGAGGCCGTGGCGGCCCTGACCGCCAAGCTAGGACTGGACCAGCCCGCCCTCACCCGCTATGGCCAGTGGATCGCAGGCCTGCTCACCGGCGACATGGGTCTGAGCTACGCCTACAGCACCCCCGTGGGCGAACTGGTGATGCAGCGCCTGACCCTGACCGTGCCCCTGGCGCTGATGGCCATGGCCCTGACCGTGGTGCTGGCGCTGGCCGCCGGCGTCTATGCCGCCGCGCGCCACCACAAGGCCGGTGATGTGGGCGTGATGGGGCTGACCCAGGTCGGCATTGCCATCCCCAACTTTTGGTTTGCCATCCTCCTGATTCTGTTGTTCGCAGTGCACCTCAAATGGTTCGCAGCGGGCGGCTTTCCGGGCTGGGAAGACGGCGTTTGGGACGGCCTGCGCGCGCTGATGCTGCCGGCGCTGTCGCTGGCCGTGGTGCAGGCCGCCATCCTGGCGCGTATCACGCGCTCGTCGGTGCTGGAGGTGCTGCGCGAAGACTTCGTGCGCACCGCGCGCGCCAAGGGCGCCAGCCCCCGCCGGGTGATGTGGGGGCATGTGCTGCGTAACGCGATGATCCCGGTGATCACGGTGATGGGGCTGCAGTTCGCCGAGTTGCTGGCGGGCACCATCGTGGTCGAGAGCGTGTTCTACCTGCCCGGTCTGGGCCGGCTGATCTTCCAGTCCATCGCGAACCGTGACCTGATCGTCGTGCGCAATTGCGTGATGCTGCTGGCGGTGATGGTGGTGGTCGTGAACTTCGTGGTCGATGTGCTGTATGCGGTCATTGATCCGCGGGTGAAGGCCAGCGACATATGACCTCCCTGCGTCAGCGCGCGCTGCGCCATCCGAGCTTCGCCATCGGCCTGGTCCTGACCACACTGCTGGTAGCAGTCGCTGCCTTGTCGTTGGTGTGGACGCCGTATTCGCCCTACGAAATTGACATGGCCCTACGCCTGCGTGCGCCCGATGCCCGCCACTGGCTCGGCACCGATCCGTATGGGCGCGACATCGCCTCGCTGCTGCTGGTGGGTGCGCGCGCGTCCATCCTGGTGGGCGTGATTGCGGTGGGCATCGGCCTGGCAATCGGGGTCGGCCTGGGCCTGCTGGCCGCAGCGCGGCGCGGGTGGGTGGAAGAAGCCCTGATGCGCGTGTGCGACTTCGGCTTCGCCTTTCCCGCCATCCTCTCGGCCATCATGCTGACCGCTGTCTTCGGGCCGGGCATGGTCAACGCCATCATCGCCATCGGCATCTACAACATCCCCACCTTCGCACGCATCACGCGCGCCAGCGCCAACGCGGTGTGGGCGCGCGAGTACATCCTGGCGGCTCGCGCCAGCGGGCAGAGCACCTGGGCCATCACCTGGGAGCATGTGCTGCCCAATATCGCGTCTGTGCTGGTGGTGCAGGCCACCATCCGCTTTGCCATCGCCATCCTGGCCGAGGCCGCACTGTCCTACCTGGGCCTGGGCACCCAGCCGCCACAACCTTCCTGGGGGCGCATGCTCAGTGAGGCGCAGACGCTGTTGTTCCAGGCGCCGATGCTGGCGGTCTACCCGGGTGTGGCCATCGCTCTGGCGGTGCTGGGCCTGAACCTCCTGGGCGACGGCCTGCGGGATCTGTCCGACCCCAAACTCGCGCGCAAACGCTAGATGCCGACATGAACTTGCTGGACGTCCAGGACTTGCGCATCGAGCTGCCCACGCAGCGCGGGCCGGCCCTGGCCGTGCTCGATGTGAGTTTCTCGCTGGCGCGGGGCGACACCCTGGGCCTGGTGGGCGAGTCGGGCTGCGGCAAATCGCTCACTGCGATGGCCCTCATGGGCTTGTTGCCGGAAGGCGCGCGTGTGTCAGGCAGCATTCGGCTGGAGGGCCAGGAGTTGGTCGGTCTGGATGAACGCGGCTGGTCGGCGCTGCGTGGCGACCGCATTGGGATGATCTTTCAAGAGCCCATGACCGCCCTGAACCCCGTGCACACGGTGGTGCGTCAGGTGGCCGAGCCGCTGCGCCTACATCGCCAGCTGTCAGCCGCACAGGCACGCGAGGCGGCCATCGCCTTGCTCGATCGCGTGGGCATCCCCGACGCCGCGCGGCGCGCCGATGCCTACCCCCACCAGTTCTCGGGCGGCCAGCGCCAACGCATCACCATCGCGATGGCGCTGGCCTGTGGGCCGGATCTCTTGATCGCCGACGAGCCCACCACAGCGCTGGACGTGACCGTGCAAAAGCAGATCCTGGACCTGCTGCGCGAGCTGGTCGAGGAGCGCGGCATGGCCTTGCTCCTGATCTCGCACGATCTGGGCGTGATCGCTCGCAGCGTCGCGCGCATGATGGTGATGTATGGCGGCAGCGTGGTGGAAAGCGGCCCCACCGCCCAGGTGTTCGCGCAGCGGCGTCACCCCTACACCCAGGGTCTGTTCGGCGCGCGTCCCGCGCTGCTGGCGCCGCGCGGGCAGCGGCTGATCACCATCCCCGGCACGGTGCCCGAACTGGCCGACCTGCCAGCGGGCTGCGCCTTCGCGGGGCGTTGTGCCTACGTCGTGCCCGCGTGCCACCACACCACGCCCACCGCCACCGACCTGGGACAGGACCACGCGGTGCGCTGCATCCGGCTCGAGGCCATCGCAGCGCCCGCCGACAAAAAAGGCCATGCGCCATGAGCGACGTCACAACACCCCTGCTGCGCGTGGAAGATCTGGCGCGCACCTACACGCTGCCGCGCGAGCGCCTGCTGCAAGCGCCCCCCAAGGTGCAGGCCCTGCAAGGCGTGAGCTTCACCCTGCAGGCAGGCCGCAGCCTGGGCATCGTGGGCGAATCGGGATCGGGCAAGTCCACGCTGGCGCGCTTGGTGATGGCGCTGGACACGCCCACTGCGGGTCGTGTGCTGATGCAGGGGCGCGATCTGCATGCGATGAACACGGCGGACCTGCGCCGGGCGCGGCGTGATTTTCAGATGGTGTTCCAGGATCCTTATGGCTCGCTCGATCCGCGCCAGACGGTCGAACGCATCGTCACCGAGCCCCTGCGCGCCCAGCGCGAAGGCACGTCCACGGATACGCGGGCACGTGCTGCGGAGGTTCTCGAGTCGGTGGGTCTGCGCACCACCGACCTGGACAAATACCCCCATGAGTTTTCGGGGGGTCAGCGTCAGCGCATTGCCATCGCCCGCGCGCTGATCACGCGCCCGCGGCTGATCGTGGCGGACGAACCGGTGAGTGCGCTGGACGTGTCGGTGCAGGCCCAGGTGCTGAACCTGATGCAGGACCTGCAGGCCCAGTACGGCGTGACCTACCTGTTAATCAGCCATGACCTGGCGGTGGTTCACCACCTGTGCGAGGAGGTGGCGGTGTTGTGGCAAGGCCGCATCGTCGAACAGGGTCCGCCGGATCGTCTGTTTCGCGACCCGCAGCACCCCTACACACGCAGCCTGCTGGACGCGGTGCTCGGCGGCTGACTTTTTCTCGTTCTCCGTTTGGAGCGTTCGCTGCATGCGGGCTGACTACCCTCGCTCCGACTGGGCGCGCTGCACGAGTGGGAGCGGCAGGCTCCTCCCGACGGTCCGCAGCGCCTTCGCGCGCGGCCCCACGGGGCCCTCCGCCTACCGCCCCCACCCGCGCATCACGCACGCAACGCGTAATGGCTTCGCGCCGGAGCGCTGGCCTCTGGGTCTCCGGCCACATCCCGTCTGGATTTCGCGCTGGAAATCAACTTGTCGGAGAGAGGACTTCCGCGCGCGAAGCGCGTGGTGTGGGGTGGGCGGGGGGCATGGGTGCGGGGGCGCCTGTGCGGGGCCGAGGAGCGCAGCAACAGGCGGGAAAAGAAGCGCGC
>Ga0315902_10005589_pt1 | contig 17664 bp, 16 predicted proteins | sample LakEriMetagenome_9_FD_203523 | JGI IMG/M metagenome (GOLD analysis project Ga0315902, IMG submission 203523) | Freshwater fungal communities from buoy surface, Lake Erie, Ohio, United States - Buoy 12 MA117 | ecosystem: Environmental > Aquatic > Freshwater > Lake > Lake biofilm | place: USA... | reverse complement strand
CCCGTACCGCATGGGACTTCAGCTTTCCATCATGGCGAAGAATCAGGATGATGCTCTGCAGGTTCTAGAGCAGATCCTTCCTCATTTTCAACCGGAGTATACGGTTACCATTAAAGACCTGGACGAGCTGAACCTCAAGACCGATGTGCCATTCGTTCTGACTGGAGTTCAGATGAATGAGGACTATGAGGGCGACTTCATTCAGCGTCGTGCCATCATCTACACTCTGGACTTTGAGACTCGTCTGAGATTCTACGGTCAGGTCAACAACAAGGAAGTGATTCAGAATGTTCTGGTGGATTTCCGTAATCCAACAACATTAGATGGAATTGAACGATTGGACATCGAACAGTTGACGCCGACCGGTACGATCACGACTCAGATTATTCCGTTCACGGACTTCAATTAACCACTCCTCTTCTATATCATGGACAAATCAAAAGAGATGATGAAGAGACTGGAGGAGAATCTGCCAGAACCTTTGCCAGAGAAGCCGGCAGATCATATCCAGGATGACTACGAGTTCTCTCGTGAGACGTATCGTAACCTGGTCAGTAAGTCAAATGAGGCGATCGAACAGATGCTGAGTCTGGCGATGCAATCAGAGCATCCACGTGCATTTGAGGTGCTCAGTAACATGTTGAAGAACACGTCTGATATGACCGACAAGCTGATGGCGTTGCAGAAGGCCAAGAAAGATATACAGAAGAAAGACGAAAAAGTACAATCAGAAAAACCGTCTCTGACACAGAATAATCTGTTTCTGGGATCCACCACGGATCTTCAGAAGCATCTGATTTCTCAGTTAAAGGAACAAAATGTCGCAGCCGCAGAACAACCAGGGGATGTTCGTCAAGAACGCTGAACTTGGGTATCTAGGCAACCCGAGCGTCAAGCGAGACGGCGTACAACAAAAATTCTCCGAGATAGAGATCTCGGAGTACCTGAAGTGTATGAAGGATCCGGAGTATTTTGCCCGGACCTACGTGAAGGTGATTTCTCTGGACCGAGGATTGGTGGCGTTCGAGCCATATCCCTATCAGGGAAAGATGTTCGAGCATTTCAACACTCACAGATTTTCGATCGTTCTGGCATGTCGTCAGTCAGGTAAATCGATCTCATCGGTCATCTACCTGCTTTGGTTTGCACTCTTTCAGCCAGACAAGACAATTGCGATCCTGGCGAATAAGGCCGCCACCGCTCGAGAGATGCTGGCACGCGTGACACTGGCCCTGGAGAATCTGCCTTTCTTTCTCCAGCCAGGTTGCCGAGCTCTCAATAAAGGATCCATCGAGTTCTCGAATAACTCCCGAATCATCGCAGCTGCAACTTCTGGTTCGTCCATCCGCGGACTCTCTGTCAACCTTCTGTTCATGGACGAGTTTGCCTTCGTCGAGAATGCCACGACTTTCTATACCTCGACCTATCCTGTTGTTTCATCGGGTAAGACCTCTCGAGTCATCATCACATCGACGGCCAATGGCGTCGGCAATCAGTTCCATAAGATCTGGGAAGGGGCCGTTCAGGGCATCAACGAATTCAAGCCGTTTCGAGTCGATTGGTGGGACGTACCGGGCCGAGACGAGGAATGGAAACGCCAGACCGTGGCCAATACCTCTGAGCTTCAGTTCCAGCAAGAGTTCGGCAACTCTTTCCACGGTACCGGAAACACCCTGATCAACGCAGAGACCCTCCTATCGCTCAAGGCCGAGAATCCCATCTATACTCAGAACGGTGTCAAGGTGTATGAGAAACCGATCGCGGATCACAACTACGTGATGGCCGTAGACGTAGCCAAGGGACGGAACCAGGACTTCTCTACCTTCTCGATCATCGATGTGACTGCCCGTCCATTCAAGGTTGTGGCGTCATATCGAGACGCAATGGTCTCCCCTCTCATCTTCCCAGATACAATCTACAAGTATGCCAAGACGTACAATAAGGCGTACATCATCGTGGAGAGCAATGACCAGGGATCGGTGGTGTGCAATGGACTGTATTACGACCTGGAATACGAGAACATGTTTGTGGAGTCGGCTGTCAAGAACGGATCGATCGGTCTGACCACCACAAAGAAGACCAAGAGGATCGGCTGTTCCAATCTGAAGGATCTCATCGAGGGGAAGAAGCTGATCATTCCGGATGCCGATACAATTCAAGAACTCAGTACATTTGAGGCTGTCGGGTCATCTTATGAAGCCGCCGAAGGTAACCACGACGATACGGTCATGACACTCGTGATATTTGCTTGGTTTGTGGCCACCGACATCTTTGTGAATATGTCGAGCATGGACATCCGAGATATGCTATACAATGAGAGATTACGCCTCGTCGAGGAGGACGTGGCTCCTGTAGGAATACTTGGCAATCTCGAGAAACCTACTGAGGACGACGGTCGTTTCGTCGATACGGATGGAAACGTGTGGGAAAGTTCGTCTTATTCGTCCAAAAACAGCTATTTATAAATAACAGCAGCGAATATCCGTATTATGTTTCACATCAAACCCTAACTTTGAGCATCCTAAAAACTCATGGCATTCCAAGTATCACCCGGAGTTCAGGTCAACGAAATTGACTTGACCAATGTCGTTCCGGCTGTGTCCACCTCAATTGGTGGATTCACCGGAGCTTTCAACTGGGGTCCTGCCGAAGAGATCCGTACGGTCAGCAGCGAGAAGGAACTCGCCGAGACTTTCGGAACTCCAAACGACACGACCGCAAAATCATTTTTCACAGCTGCTTCCTTCCTGAAGTACGCCAACGCCCTCAAGGTCGTTCGTGTTGTTCACTCAACGGCACGTAACGCTACCTCAGGATCCGGTGGTAACTCAGGACTGCTGATCAAAAATCGCGAGGAATACGATAATTCGTACGCCGGCGGTTCAGCCAATGTCGGAGCTTTCGGTGCTCGCTGCCCAGGAGTTTTAGGAAATTCACTCAAGGTCGAGGTTTGCTCCAGTTCAACTGGATTTGCAAGCTGGTCGACGACAATCGACACCGTTACGTATACGTGGTCAGGTGAATTTGATGGTGCCCCTGGCACAAGTTCATATGCTGCAAAGTATGGTTCATCTAACGACGAACTGCACATCGTCGTCATCGACGAAGATGGCCTGATCAGTGGGAAAAAGGGAACAGTTCTCGAGAAGTTTGCTTACGTTTCTCAGGCATCCGATGCCGTAAAGGACGATGGCACTTCTAATTACTATAAGAACGTCATCAACGCAAACTCAAAGTACGTCTACTGGCTTGATCTGTTCGACGCTGTTGACGGCGCTGGAACAACCCTTCAGAATTCAGGCGAAGCCGCAAGTGGCGGTATCGCATACGATACTGAGACAGCAAACCTCGGATTCTCATTGTCCGGAGGTCTTGATGGTACAGCAGTTGGTGCAGCCGAGCTCTCGACCGGTATGGATCTCTTCGCCGACGCTGAAACAGTTGATGTGAATCTGCTGTTCTCGGTCAACGATGCAAATGGCGTTAATACCATTGCAGCAAAGCTGATCTCGATCGCTAATGCCCGTAAGGATGTTGTGGCCTTCGTTTCTCCTCCAACTGAGGATAGCGTTGGAACTGCCACACCAACGACCGATGTCAAGGCCTGGGCTGATACGCTGACCTCGACCTCATATGCTGTCATCGACAGCACAGCGCTGAAGATCTACGACAAGTACAATGATGTCTACCGCTGGATCCCAGCTTCTGGACATGTCGCCGGTCTCTGCGCATATACAGATAACGTTGCTGATGCCTGGTTCTCACCTGCCGGATTCAATCGTGGCCAACTCCTCGGAGTCACCAAGATTGCCTTCAATCCAAAGCAGGCAGATCGCGATACGCTCTACAAAGCACGTATTAATCCGATCGTCAGCTTCCCTGGCCAAGGCACAGTTCTCTACGGAGACAAGACCGCCCTCGCCAAGCCATCGGCTTTCGATCGCATCAATGTCCGTCGTCTCTTCATCACTCTGGAGAAGTCAATCTCCACAGCTGCTAAGTTCCAGCTCTTCGAGCTGAACGACGAGTTCACCCGCGCAATGTTCCGCAACATGGTCGAGCCATTCCTGCGTGACGTTCAGGGTCGCCGTGGTATCACCGACTTCAAGGTGGTCTGCGATGAGACGAACAATACCGGAGATGTTATCGATCGTAACGAGTTCCGTGCTGACATCTACATCAAGCCAGCCCGTTCAATCAACTTCATCACTCTGAACTTTATCGCCACTCGCACTGGCGTTGAGTTCTCCGAGCTGACTGGAAGCTAAACCATCAACTAAAGGAGAACACTTACAATGGCTAATCTAGGAATCAATGATTTCAAGGCAAAGCTAGTCGGTGGTGGAGCACGCAATAACCTGTTCAAGGTTACCGCTAACTTCCCTGCCTATGCTGCCGGAAATGTTGAGCTTGCGTCCTTCCTCATCAAGTCCGCAGCTCTTCCATCATCACTCATCGCTCCAATCACGATCCCATTCCGTGGTCGTCAGATTCAAATCGCGGGAGACCGCGTGTTTGAACCATGGGGCGTCACAGTCATCAATGACACGGGATTCGAGCTCCGCAATGCCTTCGAGCGCTGGATGAATGGTATCAACCAGCATGCAGCAAACACTGGTCTGACAAATCCTTCGGATTATATGGCTGACCTGGCTGTTGAGCAGCTCAATAAGGACGGTACCGTACTGAAGAAGTACGACTTCCGCGGATGCTGGGTCTCAAACGTCTCCGCGATTGATCTGAGCTATGACTCAGAGAACACGATCGAGGAGTTCGGTGTCGAGTTCCAGGTCACCTACTGGGAATCAAATACGACTACTTAATGGTAGTTTTGCCTCAATAAATAATTGGCGTGGGGGTATTTTTGGCCCCCACGCCTTTATTCGTTAAGAAACCCCACAAAACATCTCGTCATGGCACTCAAATTCTTTGGATTCACATTCGGCAAGGAGGATGACTCCAACGATCGCGAGCTGATCAAGAGGAAGAACCTCGAGAAGCAGGCGGTATCATTTGTTCCGCCGACCTCGGATGATGGATCGACGGCCATTGCAGCCGGTGGGTACTATGGTCAGTACTTGGACCTGGAAGGTGACGCGGCGAAGACCGATGTTGACCTCATTCGCAAGTATCGCATCGCGGCAGAGCAGCCGGAGTGCGACATGGCAATCGAGAATATCGTGAACGAGTGCATTGTTCACGAATACAACGAGAATCCGGTCGATCTGAACGTGGACGACCTGGAGCAGCCAAACTCCATCAAGAAGGCAATCAAGGAGGAGTTCAATCATGTTCTCCGCCTACTCAATTTCAACCTGAACGGACAGGACATTTTCCGTAGATGGTACGTTGATGGTCGTCTGTACTATCACATCATCGTGGACGAAGAGAATCCGCGCAATGGTATCCAGGAAATCCGTGGAGTAGACGCGCTACGTATTCGTAAAGTTCGCGAGATCAAGGAAGAAACAGATCCTGTCAGTGGCGCCCGTGTGGTACGTACACTGGATGAGTATTACCTCTACCAGGACGGTGGACTGCAGAAGTCTGATGTCGGTCTAAAGATCAACAAAGATGCTATCTGCTATATCACATCCGGAGTACTTGATGCTTCTCGCAAGCGCGTTCTTTCGCCTCTGCACAAGGCACTGAAGCCAGTCAACCAGCTCCGCATGATGGAAGATGCGCTGGTGATCTACCGTCTTTCCCGTGCCCCTGAGCGTCGTATCTTCTACATCGACGTCGGTAACCTGCCAAAGGGTAAGGCCGAAGAGTACATGCGCACAATCATGAACCAGTACCGCAACAAGCTGGTCTATGATGCCCAGACCGGTGAGATTCGTGACGACCGCAAGCATATGTCCATGCTGGAAGACTTCTGGCTGCCACGTCGCGAGGGTGGCCGCGGCACAGAGATCACCACACTTCCTGGTGGTGATAACCTATCCCAGATCGAGGACATTCTCTTCTTCCAGAAGAAACTGTACCGTTCGCTAAATGTTCCGATCTCTCGCCTGGAGCCTGACAATGGTTTCAACCTGGGCAAGTCATCCGAGATCACCCGCGACGAAGTCAACTTCCAGAAGTTCATCGATAAGCTTCGCAAGAAGTTCTCTGCGGTGTTCCTGGAGCTCCTGCGCACTCAGTTACTCCTCAAGAATGTGATCACCGAGGAAGATTGGGATGAGCTGAAGGAGCACATCCGTGTCGACTTCCGCAAGGATAACTTTTTCTCCGAGTTAAAGGATGCAGAGATTCTATCCGAACGGATCAACCAGTTGAATGCCATTAGCCCATATGTTGGAAAGTATTTCTCTGAAAAATGGGTTCGCCGTCATGTTCTTCGTCAGACCGACGAAGATATCGATGAAATGGCGGAAGAAATGGGCGAAGAGGCTGATGCAGCCGCACAGCAGATGATGGAGAATCCTCAGATGGATACAGGTGCCGGTGTCGAGGATATCTCTGCAAACGAGACATTTGACCGGTCAGCCTAATATCTAGAGTCAAGGCATTTGAACCTATAAATAAGACTACGCAAAATGAGCAGCAATATTTACTCAATGATCGATGCACTAAGGACCGGTGACGCGTCTGGCGCACAGGAATCATTTAACCGTGCAATGTCCGAGAAGATCAATGCTGCCCTAGACGACCGCAAGATGGCAGTTGCAAGTCAGATCTATAATCAGGCAGTCGAAGAATCTGTTGAACTCTCTGAGGAAGAAGCTATTGACGAGGCAGCGGTTGACGCCAAGGGCCACAAGAGCTCAACTGGCGGGCTGACACAGAAGGGAAGAGATTACTACAACCGCAAGACTGGTGGAAATCTTCAGGCGCCAGTCACAAAGAAGCCTTCAGAACTGAAGAAGGGTAGCAAGGCGTATAACCGCCGCAAATCTTTCTGCGCACGTATGTCTGGGGTCAAGGGACCTATGAAGAAACCAAATGGTGAGCCGACGCGCAAGGCTCTCGCCCTCAAGAAGTGGAATTGCTAATCTCGCATGAAACTCGTCACCGAATTTAACGACTCAGGACTACAATACATCACTGAAGCTGCCGAGGGCGGAATCAAGAAGGTCCGCCTCGAGGGAGTCTTCATGCAGGCTGAAAAGCCGAATCGCAACCGTCGCCGCTACCCATTGGGGGTACTGAAGCCGGCGGTTGAGAAATACATCAATGAGCAGGTTCGTACCGGCCGTGCAGTGGGTGAGCTGAATCACCCAGATGGCCCGACGGTCAACCTGGATAAAGTTTCACATCGTATTACCGAACTCAAGTGGGACGGTAACAACGTTGTCGGAAAGGCACTGATACTAGACACGCCGATGGGTAAGATCGTGAAAGGTTTAATCGAAGGCGGCGTCCAGTTAGGTGTCTCTACTCGTGGTATGGGATCGCTGAAACAGGGCAAAGACGGAATCATGGAGGTCTCGGATGATTTCATCCTCTCCACCGTCGACATTGTTCAAGATCCTTCCGCTCCCGATGCTTTCGTCAACGGGATCATGGAGGGCGTCGAATGGGTCTGGGATAATGGTGTCCTGAAAGCTCAGCAAATTGAAAAGTATGAGACTGAAATTAAGAACGCATCTTCGCAGCGTCTCGCAGAGGCGCAGCTGAAGGTTTGGAATGATTTCCTCTCAAAACTATAACCGCTACATTAGTAGTACACAGCACACATGTCTAAGAAAATCAAGAAAGGTCAATTCGATCTGATCGAAGACATCACTGTTGAGGAACTACGCAAGGATGGACTCGTTGAAGAGGTTGCAGTTTCGGGTGAAGAGTCATCCAAAAAGAAAGATGAGACAGGCTCAGAGGCCACGGACGCCGTAAAGGCAAACGCCGAGACCAAGAGCGCCATTGACGGTTCTGCACCAGCAGACGCCGGCAAGGAAGACCACGTCGGTCAGGGACCTGGAAAGGTCGATGAACCAGAGGAGCAGAAAAAGGCGCAAGCCGCTGCTGACGCTGCAGCTAATGCAGCACCAACAGCCGAACCTCCGAAGACGAAGGCAGGTCTCATCAATGCCGTATACCAACAGTTAGTCAACATGAAGACCGAAGAGGTCGCTAATGTCTACAGCACGCTGGCAAATCCAGCGCTGCCACCGAAGGCCGAGGAGCCAGCTCCAATGCAGACGGGTGACAATAGCACCGATAAGGACGAGAAGAAGGAAGCCGCTGAAGAACCTGAAGCAGAGGTGCAAGTTCCGGAACAGCCTGGCCAGGAAAATGGCGAGGATGAGAAGGAAACTGAAACCGATGCCGAGGCCGATGCTGGTGAAAAGGAAAACGACGGAGAGGAAGAAGACAAAGACGAGACCAATGAGTCACTGAAGGTTCTTCTGCAGGCTGAAAAGTCACTCACCGAGGATTTCCGTTCAAAGGCCTCAAGTCTGTTTGAATCCGCAGTCAAGACGAAGGTAGCATCCGAAGTCGCTCTCATCGAGAAGAATTACAACGCTCGCCTGAACGAGGAAGTCGCCACGGTGACCACTCAGCTGGCCGAGAAGGTTGATTCATATCTGAACTATGTTGTTCAGACCTGGATGGAAGAGAACAAGGTCGCCATCGAGTCCGGACTCCGTACTGAGATCGCCGAGAACTTCATTGGAGCGTTGAAGAACGTCTTCACTGAATCATACATCGAGGTCCCAGAGGGCAAGGAGAACCTGGTTGATACACTCAACACAGAAGTCGCCAAGCTCGAGGAACAACTGCTCAAGGCCACAGAGTCTAACATGAAGCTCACAGAGTCAGTCGCTAAGCTCGAGCGCACGCAAGTGATCGCCGAAGCTTCGAAGGACCTCGCTTCAACAGAGGCTGCCAAGCTCGTTTCGTTGGTTGAGGATGTTGATTTCGAGAACGCCGAGACCTTCTCTAAGAAGGTTCAGAGCATCAAGGAATCATACTTCCGCAAGCCAGCTGTTAAGTCCCAAACAACCCAAACCGCGGTAGAATCGACGATCACAGAGGACGCTGAACTCAGCCCACTCATGGCCGCCGCTTCCGCAGCAATTTCACGCACAGTAAAGCCATAAGGCTTTCAGCGTAACACGCACACACAGTTAGGAGTAAATTACTAAAATGTTCAACTCAGAAAACCTACAAAAGAAGTGGGCACCAATCCTTGAGCACAAGGATCTGCCTTCCATCAAGGATAACTACCGCAAGGCAGTTACCGCCGTCATCCTCGAGCAGCAAGAGAAAGCCCTCCGCGAGGAGCGTGCTCAATCGAGCTTCCAGCCAATCACCGAGACAGCAGCCAATGCTACAACCGGTGGAACAGGCAACCTGGCTAACTGGGATCCAATCCTCATCAGCCTCGTTCGTCGCTCGATGCCAAACCTGATCGCTTATGATATCGCTGGCGTGCAGCCAATGAGCGGTCCTACCGGCCTGATCTTCGCTATGAAGAGCAAGTACACCTCACAGGGTGGCACAGAAGCTCTCTTCAACGAGGCCAACTCCGGTTTCGCAGGAAACGGCACAGCTAACGCTGGATCTTCTTCCTCACTCCCTGGCACAGATTCTAACACCGACACAATCGCTGACGACTTCGCAGTTGGTCACGCAATGACCACAGCTACAGCTGAAGGTCTGGGCTCTGGCTCATCCGGTGCTGGATCTTTCGGCGAAATGGCATTCTCCATCGAGAAGGCTACCGTCACAGCTCGCTCACGCGCTCTGAAGGCCGAATACACGATGGAACTCGCTCAGGACCTCAAGGCCGTTCACGGTCTCGATGCTGAGTCCGAGCTCGCCAACATCCTCTCGGCCGAAATCCTCGCTGAAATCAATCGCGAAGTTATCCGCACGATCAACGTCAAGGCCATCCTCGGCGCATCAAGCTCCAATATCACCGCTGCCGGAACCTTCTCACTGAAGACCGATGCTGACGGCCGTTGGAACGTTGAAAAGTTCAAGGGTCTCCTCGTTCAGATCGAGCGCGAAGCCAACCAGATCGCCAAGGCAACACGCCGCGGTAAGGGTAACTTCATCCTCTGCTCATCCGACGTTGCAACAGCCCTCGCCGCTGCCGGCGTGCTGGATTATGCTCCTGCTCTGAGCACAAACCTCGAGGTTGACGACACAGGCAACACCTTCGCTGGTGTTCTCAATGGTCGTACCAAGGTGTACATCGATCCATATGCCACACTTGACTACGTCACGGTTGGATATCGTGGAACGAACCCATACGATGCCGGACTCTTCTACGCCCCATATGTCCCACTGACAATGGTCCGCGCAGTCGGTCAGTCTGACTTCCAGCCACGCATCGGATTCAAGACCCGCTACGGCATGGTCGCCAATCCGTTCGCTGAGGCTACAGTCGCTGGCACCCAGACCGACAACGGTCTCGGAACCAACCGCGCCAATCGTTACTTCCGTATCTTCAAGGTCACTGACCTGCTCGACGTCTAATACGTCAGCCGAAGTAACTGATACACTAATTGAGGGCCCTCGAAAGGGGGCCCTCTTTTTGTGACGATAAATAATGGCATGAACAATCTCACGCTGAACAAAAACCTGCTGTCCCCGAACGGGTTCAAGCTGACGATCGACTCGACAAAGTTTTCAAATACCGAGTACTTCTGCATTTCTTCACCTCTCCCATCGGTCTCTGCCACCGAGGCAAATGCTCCGTTTCGTAACAAACAGAATTCATATCCTGGTGAAAAAGTAATTTATTCTCCGCTAGACATTCGTTACATGATCACGGAGAACATGGATAATTACATCGAGCTGTTCAATTGGATGGTGGACAACGCGAACACTGGGACAATTAACGCCTACGATATCACGCTGCACATTTTGACAAGTAGCAACAACGTGATTCGTCAGGTGAGATTTGTCGAGGCATTTCCAGTCGCAATCGGCGCAATAGACTTTCATACGCAAAACACTGACGTGGAGTATGTCATCGCTGATGCCTCATTTCAGTATTCCCATTTCTACTTTCTGAAGTAAGATAGATACTTACAGTCCATTACATTATGATCAACATTGAAGAGATCCACGAGATGTGGAAAAAAGATTCCGTCATTGATGACCTGAACCTCGATGAGGCGTCGAAGCAAACAGCACGTCTGCACGCGAAGTATCTGGAACTTCTGTCGACCGCAAAGCTCAGGCTGAAGAAGTTTGAGCTTGACCAGAAAACTCTGCTGCGAGACAAGTGGCTTCATTTCAACGGCAAGTTGGACAAGGAAACCATCGACAAGTATGGTTGGCCGTACGATCCATTTAATGGCCTGAAGATCATGAAGTCCGACATGGACTACTACTTCAATTCTGATCCTGAGCTGCAGAAGTCAGAGGCTCAGATCATTTACCTGAAGACTCTGGTCGAGACTCTGCAAGAGATCCTAGACTCCGTGAAGTGGCGCCACCAGACGATCAAGAACATGATCGAGTGGAAGAAATTTACGAGCGGTGTCTGAGGTCATCAAAGTCCAGAAGAAGAACGAGGTTTTCGTCACGGTCGATTGTGAACCGTCGACGGCATACGAGCTATCCGATTTCTTCACGTTCTTCGTTCCCGGCTACAAGTTCATGCCGGCCTACAAGAACAAGTTCTGGGATGGCAAAATTCGTCTGTTTGATTCTCGAGCCAAGACCCTGTACGGTGGTCTGATACCGTACCTCGATGAATTTGCAGAGGTTCGTGGTTGCACCCTCGAGCACGTCGATTCTGACTACTACGGAAGAGCCGATGCTCAGGCATACCTGGATCTAGACGCCGTCAAGACCTTTACGGATACCTTGCAGCTTTATGCCAACGGAAAAGCGATCGAGCCACGTGACTACCAGCTCGAGGCGATTCATCACGCACTGGTTCATTACCGTTCTCTACTGCTCAGTCCCACGGCCTCTGGTAAGTCACTCATCATCTACTGCCTGATTCGGTATTTTCTGGAAGAGAATCCTTCGAAGAAAGTTCTGCTGATTGTTCCTACAACATCTCTAGTCGAACAGATGTTCACTGACTTCAAGGACTACTCAACGTTAGATGAGAGCTGGGACAACGAGGCGGAGTGCCATCGAATCTACTCTGGCAAAGAGAAGATGGACATCAACTCTCGTGTGGTCATTACGACTTGGCAGTCCATATACAAGATGGATGCCCGTTGGTTTGAACCGTATGGGATGGTTGTGGGAGACGAGGCTCACACATTCAAGGCAAAATCGTTGAGTTCCATCATGGAAAAGTTACGTGATGCCAAGTACCGTATCGGTACGACCGGAACCTTGGACGGCACGCAGACTCATAAGTTGGTTCTCGAGGGATTATTCGGCCCAGTTCATCGCGTCACTACCACGAAGGAATTAATGGATTCCAACGCTCTGGCACAACTCTCGATCGATGTTCTGCTCATGAAGTATTCTGATCTGGTTTGCCAGGAAGCAAAGAAATACGATTATCAGCAAGAAATCGACTTCATCATAGGGCATCAGGGAAGAAACAAATTCATTCGCAACTTGGCCATGGCTCAGGAGGGAAACACGCTGATTCTGTACAACTACGTGGAGAAACATGGAAAGCCGTTGTACCAAATGATCGATGAGAAGCTGAACGAACTTCCACGCAGAACGCGACAGCTGTTCTTCGTCTCAGGTGATGTTGAGACTGATGAACGTGAAAGAATTCGCGCCATCACCGAGAAGGAGAAGGATGCGATCATTGTGGCATCCATGGGTACGTTTTCTACCGGTATAAATATCAGAAACCTGCACAACATCATCTTCGCGTCACCGTCTAAATCTCAAATAAGAATACTTCAATCAATCGGCAGAGGCCTCAGAAAATCAGACGATGGAAGACCCACAAAGGTGTTTGATATCGCTGATGACCTTCACTGGAAGAAACACAGAAATTACACGCTGAACCACGCTGCCGAGAGAATCAAACTGTACGGATCAGAGAAATTCACATTTAAGATTCACGAGGTACCTATTCAATGACATTCGATAACATCGGCGTAGTGCTAAAACTGGTCTCCGGAGAAACGGTGATCTGCCAGGTGGTTTCGGATACCGACAAGAATCTCCTCATCAAGGATCCATACATCATCAACGTGATCACTGAGAAGAATCAGGATGGAATTAAGGCCTCTACGTTTTACTCAGATTGGTTCTTAGGTTCTGCCACACGGGTCCATATGATTCGGAAGGATCACATCATCTCTGCTGCTCTGCCAGATGATAACCTCACCACTCACTATGGTGAATTGGTTGAGATCCGTGATCACAAAGAAGGTGGTTCTCCTGCACCAGCTGAGAAGAAGGAACAGAAATCATTTTGGGACAGTCTGAACTTTGGCTTAGATGGTCAGGATTACCGGAATAACTGATATACTGCCCCCCTCTGTCCAAGGCAGTTACAAAATACCGGATATCTAGGTCGGTGTAAAATAGATAGTTGGCGAAAGCTTTCTATTTTACAATTGGTGCAGATTAGTTAGTGTTAGGGTGAGGATGAAAAATATCATGACGAATGACAACTGAAACTGACACACTAATCAAACCTCCTGCAAAGAAATCAAAGCGGGACGGCGAACACTATGTGAACAACCGCGAATTCTCGCAGGCTGTTCTCGAGTACGTACAGGCAGTAAGGGCTGCCGAGAAGGATGGAAAAGAAGTTCCTCGGATTACCGAGTACATCGGCCGTTGCTTCCTCAAGATCGCCGAGGGTCTTTCTCACAAGCCCAATTTCATTCGTTACACTTACCGTGAGGAAATGGTCATGGATGCCGTGGAGAACTGCATCAAGGCCATCATGAATTACAACATCGCTGCCACGACTCGCACAGGCTACCCAAATGCCTTTGCGTATTTCACGCAGATCTGTTACTATGCCTTCATCCGTCGTATCATGAAGGAGAAGAAACAGCAGGACATCAAGTTCAAGTTCATCGAGCATGCTGGCCTGGAGGACTTCATGTCCAATACCGAGGATGAATTCGGCGGAGCAATGATTCAGGACTCTGGCTTCATCAATGTCCTCAAGAAGCGCATCGATCGGAAGAACGAAGTGGACAAGAAGATCAAAGAGTTCAAAAAGAAACACAAGTCAAAGTCTCAGCTTGAGCTCGTATGCTGATCGCCGTCCTTAACGACACGCATTGCGGAGTTCGTAATTCCTCCGACGTTTTCCTGGATTACTTCGCCAAGTTTTATGGCGAAGTGTTCTTCCCGTACTGCGAGAAGCATGGGATCAAGCAGATCCTGCATCTCGGGGACTATTACGATCATCGGAAGTTCATCAACTTCAAGGCGCTGAACCATAACCGCAAGACGTTCCTGGAACCAATGTGCGATCTTGGAATGACGATGGACATCATTCCAGGCAATCATGATGTGGTCTACAAGAATACCAATGAGCTCTGCTCGCTAAAAGAACTTCTAGGATATTTCCTGGAGAACGTCAACATCGTGATGCAACCAAAGGTCATGAACTATGACGACTGCAACGTGGCCCTTCTCCCATGGATCAATCCAGAGAACTACGCAGAGTCGATGAAGTTCGTGGAGACCTGCAACGCCTCGATCCTCGGCGGTCACCTCGAGTTGAACGGTTTCGATATGATGAAGGGTGTTCAGTCTCACGGCGGAATGGATCCTGCGCTGTTCTCTCGCTTTGAGCAGGTCTGGTCAGGCCATTTCCACACCAAGTCGAAGAAGGGCAACATCCACTATCTAGGAACTCAGTTCGAGATGACCTGGGCAGACGAAGGAGACTGGAAGTATTTCCACGTGTTCGATACGGCCACACGGGAACTTCACGAGATCCGTAATCCTCATGAGATCTACTGCAAGTTCATCTACAATGATGCTCGGCTCGATCCGGATACCATTGACATAACTGATGCCAAGGGCAAGTTCGTCAAGGTCGTTGTGGCCAACAAGACTGATTTCTTCAAGTTTGACAGATTCATTGATCGCCTGCAGAAGCAGGATCCATTCGAACTGAAGATTGCCGAGAGCTATGACGAATTCAGCGGAGACCGTATTTCCTCTGATGCCGTTGATGCCATCACCGATACCGCCACGCTGATGGATACATATGTTGATGCAGTTGAAACTGAACTGAACAAGGATACGATTAAAATCAAGCTTCGCGAACTGTACGCAGAGGCACAAAATCTTGAGGCCGTTTAAGGCATGGCAATTACATTTCGTCATATTAAGTGGAAGAACTTCCTCTCCACGGGGGATGACTTTACCGAGATAAACCTGGACAACCGTTCGTCCACTCTAGTGGTCGGACCAAACGGTGCAGGCAAGTCCACAATGCTCGATGCTCTCTCGTTCGCTCTCTTCGGAAAGCCACACCGAGACATCAACAAACCTCAGTTGGTCAACTCGATCAATGGAAAGAACTGCGAGGTCGAGGTTGCGTTTACTGTAGGCAAAACGGAGTTTCTAGTTCGGCGTGGAATCAAGCCTAGCATCTTTGAGATCTGGCAGAATGGGAAGATGGTGAACCAGGAGTCCCATGCGATGGACTACCAGAAGGTTCTGGAGCAGAACATACTCAAGCTCAACCACAAGTCTTTTCACCAGATCGTGGTTCTGGGATCCTCGTCCTTCATCCCGTTCATGCAGCTTCCAGCCCAACATCGGCGAGAAGTGATTGAGGATCTGCTGGACATCAATGTGTTTACAAAGATGAACACGATTCTCAAGGAGAAGTCTGCGCAGCTTCGGGACAAGCTAGGAGCAACTGCTCATGAGGCCGATGTCAACGACCGTACGATCTCGATGCAACATAAGTTCATCGATGAGATCAAGCATCGTAATGCGGATAACGTCAAGAAGAATCTGAAGAAGATTGAGGAACATACTCAGATCGTTCAGCAACTTCAGGCCAAGAACGAAGAGCTTCAGGCAGAGGCCGATCGAGTTCCAAACGACATACGCTCTTCGTTGAAGAAGACCGAGGAAAAGAGACAAGCGTTGCTTTCTTACCAGGCTCAGATCAAGTCGAACATGCAGAGGGTGGTCAAGGATGCAAAGTTCTACGAGAACCACGATAACTGCCCCACGTGCTCGCAGATGCTCGTTCCTGCATTCAAAGCCGAGAAGCTTCATGCCTGCAAAGAATCTGCCAGAGAATTGACCGATGGTCAGGCAAAACTCGCAGAAGAACTGAAGAAGGTAGAAGATTCTCTCGGAGAGATCTCTACCACGATGAACCGTCTGGACGAAATCCAACAGCTCATTCGGACTAACCGTTCTCAGATTCAACTTCATACCAAATACATCTCAGAGTTCCAGCAGGAAAATGCAGAGATGAAAGATGCCAGCCTCGAGGAGGCCGAGAAGAAGCTTGAGGAACTCCTGGACCTAAAGGAAAACCTGTCCACGCAGAAATCAATCTACTACGAGCAGGGCGCCTACAACCAGGCAATGTCCGAGATGCTGAAGGATACCGGCATCAAGACGAAGATCATTCGTCAGTACTTGCCGGTGATGAACAAGCTCATCAACCAGTACCTGCAGACTCTCGACTTCTTTGTCTCGTTCAACTTGGACGAAGCGTTCGAGGAGACGATCAAGTCTCGGTACCGTGATGATTTCTCGTATCCCTCTTTCTCCGAGGGCGAGAAGCAGAGAATCGATCTGGCTCTCCTTTTCACCTGGCGCCAGATTGCCAAGATGAAGAACTCGGTGAGCACGAACCTGCTGGTTCTTGACGAGACATTTGATTCCTCGATGGATGCCGATGGTGTGGAGAACCTCATGAAGATCCTGAAGACCCTTGATGCCGGTACCTCAGTCTTCATCATCTCTCACAAGACCGATGCTCTGGACAGCAAGTTCCCGAACAAAATCGAGTTTGAGAAGGTCAAAAACTTCTCTCAGATCAAACAAAAATAAGGTCTAAGTTGTTGATGGTCAACAGTTTGCAAACAAAAGCAAACTGAGTTATTTACACCAGCACCGGTCGTGCTAGGATTCTGTCATGATGAATTCCACCGCACAGGGCACGCTGGCCCGACTGCTCTCGAAGGAGAACATCACGATCCAGCACGGCAACTTTCAGACCGCCTTCTTTGACGTAGAGTCCCGCACCCTTGGCCTCCCCATCTGGCAGAACAAGGGCAAGGACGTGTACGACCTGCTGGTCGGTCATGAGGTTGGTCACGCCCTGTTCACTCCGCCTGACTTCCACAAGGATATGCGGGGTGCTCGGCAGGATTACATCAACCTTGTCGAAGACGTTCGCATCGAGCGGATGATCCAAAACCAGTACCCCGGCCTGATCTCCTGCTTCGCTCGAGGCTATGCTGACCTCGCCGCCGAGGATTTCTTCGGCATCAACAAAACCGGTACTGGCAAGCTCAATCTTCCTGACCGGCTGAACATCAAATTCAAGCTTCGTAACCTGATCGACATCTACTTCAGCTCTGAGGAGCTCAAGATCAAGGCTCAGATCGAAGCTGCGCAGACGTGGGATGAAGTCGTTCAGGCCGCCCTGGATCTCGAGAAGTTCGTCAAGGAGGCTGCCGCGAAGCAGCAGGAGCCCGGACAGATTCCTCAGCCGCCGCAGCCGCAGCCTCGGGATAGCCGCGAGGAGAGCGAAGGCGAACAAGCTAGCCAGCAGGAGCAGAGCTCAGATTCCTCTAAGGATACCGCCGAGGCCTCCGC
>Ga0315902_10005585_pt1 | contig 17668 bp, 9 predicted proteins | sample LakEriMetagenome_9_FD_203523 | JGI IMG/M metagenome (GOLD analysis project Ga0315902, IMG submission 203523) | Freshwater fungal communities from buoy surface, Lake Erie, Ohio, United States - Buoy 12 MA117 | ecosystem: Environmental > Aquatic > Freshwater > Lake > Lake biofilm | place: USA... | reverse complement strand
AGTTTCATAAGTTTCATAAGTTTCATAAGTTTCATAAGTTTCATAAGTTTCATAAGTTTCATAAGTTTCATAAGTTTCATAAGTGACATTTATTCATTGATTTTTCCAGTAAATATAAGTCAAGAAAATGTGATTCAAAAAATTACATTATAGACTTCATTATATGTCATAAAATAATCTGATAAAATCCAATAATTTTTTAACTAATAAATCAATTTTGAATGATTATGTATAATTGATAAATTTTTCTAATTCAGTTTGTAATTTACCTATTTCAGAATTTATTTGCTTGAGTTCATTCTCCACTCTCTCTTTCTTGGCATGTAACACTTCTATTTGTAGATATAATTTATCAAACATGTTATCTTCTAATCGATCCACAAAAAGATTATCATCATCTGCTTCAATCATATTTTTTATCTTATAACTTTCATAATTACCATCATTCAAATATCCAATATTCATAATTTTCTCTTTGATATTGTGACAAATATTTTCTTCAATAGTATCTTTACAATACAAAATATACTGTAAACAATCTGATTTTCCCCCTGCTCGATTAATTCTTCCTAGAGCTTGTAACATATCTTGAGCAGAGTAAGATGGAAAGATAATTGCAACTCTTGGATGTTTTCCAGATGTATCATGTAAACTGATGCCCACACCACCAGATTTGATATTACAAATAATTACTTTTTCTTCATTATTGTTAAAACGATCTATATTTTTGTACCGATCACCTATTTTTTGTTCTCCATAGACTACACAGTTTGTTCCAAGAGCTGGACTTAAAATATTGATTGTTTCAGTGAAATTAGTAAAGATGGCTATCGATTTACCTTGATTCATAAAATCTTTTGCCATTTGTAATGCTTTTGGTATTTTAAGGGACTCAATTTTCATCCTCGCATATGTTATTTTGGCAAGTGCTTCAGAATGTAACTCTTTTGTTGTGGCTTCTTGAACTGCTTGTTTAATCAAATCGTACATTTTTTGTATCTCTATCGCATTTTCCATAACATAACAGTCAGCAATAACTGTATTTTTGGGGAATATATTTGGTAACATTGATATTTTCATCCGGCAGGCATATTCGTTAAATATATATTTATGAATAGCAAGCATTGGATTAGTTTCCAAATTATATTTCTCAGCACACTGCATAATCCATTTTTTTCCTTGCTTGAGATTACTGTAAAATCCCAATGCATAACCACAACTAATAAATGTGTCAATTTTCTCAGATACAGTTGCCGATAATAATAACATTTTACATTTAGCATCAGCTGCTTTAATGAGTAGTTCTGAATTATTGCTGATTTTATTTTTACACTTGTGAACCTCATCAAAGATAAGAATAGTATTTTCAGGAATATTTTCCCATCTATAAATTGGTTTGTAAGTTTTCTTGGATAATATATCATTTTCACATTCTTCTTTGGTGAGACTTCTTTTACCGATAATTCTAAGGTAAGGACATTTCATTTTTATCTCATAAACACCTTTATATGTTCCACAGTTTTTCAACCTTTCATAATTAACCAAATAATAATTTTTAATTTCGAAAAATTTCAAAACCTTGTGCCAGCTATTTAGTACTGTTTTTGGAGCAATAATGTAAGGTTCTAAGTTTAAGACTTTGCATAGTGCAACAGCAACATATGTTTTACCTGTACCAGTATCTGAAGCATCAAGACACCTTCTATATTTTGATATAGAAGAAAGTAAATTATTTAGATGATCTAATTGATAATCAAATAATTTGGATTTTATTTCTTCGTGAATACTCATATATTTAATATTATATTTTATACATATTGTAACTATATTTCAATTTTATTGAAAAAATGAAATTTATACTTATTGGGTTATTGTTTTGGTATTATTATTGTGGAGCGTCAAATGGAAAATCTACCTGCGGAGATACTCCAGTACATATGTGATTTTTTGGATGCAATGAGCCAAATTATTTTTAGAACAATCAATAGATTAAACTATAGTGTAATAAGAATTACCGATTTATATCATATACCAGAAAAATATAGACATAAATTAAATGATAATATTTTGAGGAAATATCAATATGTAAAATATTTATACCCTAGTCGAACAATTACAGATATTAGTTATTTGACCAATCTAGTTGAGCTTAATGCACCTTTAGGAACATTGATAGGTGACACACAAACATTATTATTGCAAAAATTAGAAAAATTAGTTGCTAAAAGTAATGAATGTTTTATAGATATAAACCATTTACAAAACTTGAAAATATTAAATATTTCTGGTAATTGTATGATAACAAACATTGGAATTCAAAATTGCACTAATTTGATAAAGTTAAATATCAACCACACAAATATAAATAATATAAATCATTTAGTTAATTTGAGAGAATTGAATTGTGCCGGTTCCAGTCTTGTGACCGAAGGATGTTATAAATGCACAAATCTTGAGTCTATTATATGTACTGCGTTTGCAAAGAAAACAATGCTAACAGAATTTAATTGTTTCACTAATTTAAGAAAATTGATTACTTCAAGTAACGAGTTCATAAAAAATGAAAATATTAGTCAGTGCCTTAATTTAACAGAGTTAGATGTTAGTTATACAAATATATCTGATCTAAATAATTTGACTAATTTACAAAGATTACGAGTATCCGGTTGCGAAAAATTAACACATGTTGGTATTGAGAGATGTGTTAATTTAATCAAATTACAATGTTATGGCTCCACAAATATAACTAAAATTAATCATCTAACAAAATTGGAACACTTAATTATCAACGAAACTTGCAAAATCTCTGAAATAGAAGTAAATAAATGTACCACTTTAAAAAAATTATCTGTTAGAAGTAATAAAAAAATCAAAAATATCAATTATTTAACTAATTTAACAACATTGGAAGCGTCTGGAAATAGTAGTGGTGTCACGCAAAATGGAATTAGGGAATGCACTAATTTAGTGAAATTAAAAATTGATGGAAATCAAAATATAAAAAGTGTGAATCATTTGCAAAAATTAAAATATTTGCATGCCCAAGGTGTTTGTGGTATTAATGATTCAGGAATCAAAAAATGTACAAAATTAGTATTATTAGATATATCTTACAATAAAAAAGTCAAAAATTTGAATCATTTACAAGATCTGAAATTTTTATATGCTTGTGGAAGGAATTGTGGGGTATCAGACAAAGGAATATCCGAATGCAAGTCACTGATCATGATAAAAGCAAATAACAATACCAAAATTAAAAAAAAGACTGTGGGGTAAAACGGAATAACGATTATTATAATCAAGATACAATAACTATTTTATTATTTTGTATGTTAAATAATATATAATGGATGTTAATCAATTAATAAAATGTATGAGTAACCAAAATAAATATATTCATACTAAATTTTATACAAAATGTATTGAAAAGCTCGAAGCATATAAATTAGAATCTGGTAATCAAATAGAGAAGATACCAGAGAATAAATATATATTAGAATCGATCAGAGTTTTTTTATTACACAAAGAGTATTTTATTTATATTGCAGATCGTTCATTATTAGCCACATTTAAAAATAACATATGCTATCGAATCTTAGAATTATCACCTAAAAGTGTCAATAATTTGCTGCACCAGATCTATGCCATAGAAGATAATATCGTTAAATTGATATGCGAGAAAATACCATATCAAATAGACAATCCATGCTTTGTCATATCCCAAGAAGCTTTAGAGATTAAAAATGATAAATGCATTAGTATTTCTGGTGAGAAGAAGTATGATATTACAAATTTAATGTTAGGCGTCGAATCATTAAAAATATTAGAGCATCAAGATTTGAACAGATTTTGCAATTTTGTTATATCGGAAAAGCCTGAAGTGAAAAAATCTATAAATATGTTCAGCCAATTTTATCAATTTTATGAAAAATTAGATTTAGTAACAAAAGAACGATTAATTTTATTTAGTGGAGCTATATTACATAGTTTAGGGACAACATATACAGCGGATATCGATTTGATATATTATGGAGAAGGTGAATCCAAGGAAAAGATTGACAGATTATTAAACACTTTCAAAAAAAATGACAATTATGATTACAGTATTATATACGATAAAACTGTTTTAGCTAGAAGACCTAGTGGATATTTATATAAATGGCTTTATGAAAAATGGCCAAATTTAGTGGATAAAGAAAATATGGTTGAAGTAATGGCTGACCCTAAATATCATTTTCATTTTTTGGGAATTAAAATGGTTGGTGTTAAAATGATAGTTGAAAGATTATTAGCAAGAGCATCACCATCAGCGTTTGTTGATTTATTAATGTTAAATAAAATTAATGGTTATAAGAGCTCCCCATGTTTCCCTAATTTATCACTCAGACAAGGGCAAATAAAAGTGTATAATGATCAAGAAATAAATAAAACATTGAATACTGTCAAAAATTATTTCAAATATTGGCATGGTATTGATACTACAATAGATACTTTAAAAAAAGAGATTGTAAAATGCAATGAACTACCGCATAATATATACTCGAAAAAAACAGAACCATTTAAATACTCAAGTGAAATTACAAGGTACCACAATATGTTTGCCAAAAATTATATTAACAAATATTTCAGAAAAAGTAAACTTCTTGATATTGGTGCGGGACCATTAAGACAAATCGATTATTATAAAGAGATTGGTATTAGTAAACTAGTAGCCATAGAACCATCTGAATATTCAATTGAAGAAGGTATTAAAAATATGAAAAAAAGGAATATTGATATAAATATTGATATAATTAATGGTTATGGTGACGAATTATGGGAATTAAATGACAAATATAAAGATGTAATTGATAATAAGCCCTATAAATCCATTCTATTTAAATTTACAATTCATTATATGCTCAAAAATATAGACAATGTACTCCAAAATATTAAAAATGTCAATACAGATAATACAACTATTATGATAACATGCTTAGATGGTAACAAAATTAATGAAAAATTACGGCAACATAACGGTAGATATGAGATCATATTTGGAGAGGAACCTCTATACGGTATTTACGACATGAATCGTACAGAAAATGGATTACAACAAATAATGATATATTTTAGAGGTGTATATGGAGTAGAAAATGGTTCTATAGAATACCTTGTAGATATTGATTGGTTAATTGCTAAATTTGAATCAATTGGATATAAAGTGGTAGAAAATAAAAGCTTTTTGGATACATCTGACCCACATTTAATTAGGTTACGAGATAAATTGAATAATACTCAAAAAAAAGTATCAGAACTCCATAAAATTTTAATATTATCAAAAAATGAATTTTCTAACAAGGTAGCTGGTTACTATAATTTGTATCTTAAATATAAAAAAAAGTATATTAATACAAAAAAAATGAAAAATAAATAGTAAAAAATTGGTTCTTATATCATAATATCTTGAAAATGTGTGATCAACTAATTAATCATGTTAATTTTGATGAGAAAGGTATGATCAAAATTAAATCTTTAAAAAATATTCCTATTTATATTGTTTACACTTTGCAAAGAACATTATTGGGAGAAATATTAAAGAAATTTGAATTGAATTATGATAATGGAGTCAAAAATAGATTTTATTATAATTCTAAAATATTAAATAGATCTATTGAAGAGAAAGATTATTCAAAAACACCAGAAGAACTTGGATTTAAGAAAATAGAAATAATCAATATATCAAAAACACCGTTTGAACCAAAAAAACCTATTATCAAAAATGAAGTTATCATTAAGGATGTATATGGAAAAATATTCAAATTCAATATTAATCTTGAAAAAAGCGTCGAAAGGCTCAAAAGGAAAGTCAAAAAAATGACAGGTATCAAAGTTCATCAACAAATAATGGCAATCAATGATTTGAATTTAGATGATGCCAAACCATTAAAAAATTATTTGGATATAGTTTCAAAAGAAATCCAATTGTTACCAAAACCATTAACTTATACTATTATGGCACAAGATTTTTATGGTAAAACGATTCTGTTAAATGCAAAGTATGATGATTCAATTTTGAGTCTTAAAAAACAAATTGGCCAACATGAAAACATAGATACGATACAAATAAATATTGGGTTAAATGGAATATATATGAACGATGATAAAACACTCAAAGATTATAAGATAAGGGAAAATGCAAAAATAATATATGCTCATAAATCATTTGTAGATATGGAAGAAATTGAGATATCTATTGAAAATGAAGATGGTAAAAGGTATTCATTCAAAGTTATGCCTTCAATGAAAATATATGATTTAATAAAAATGATTTACAGACGATTGAAAATATCAGGAACTATAAAATTATTCATTCCAAAACATAAAGTATTATTGAATTACGGTAAATCTTTGGTGGATTATCAAATTGTACATGGCTCAATATTGGTTATGAAAGTGAGATTCGGAATGCAAATTTTTTGCAGGAATCTAATCGGTAAAACTATTACATTGACATGCAGTGGTTGTGAAACCATTTATGAACTCAAAGAACAAATTGAGGAACATGAAGGCATACCACCCAAAGATCAACGACTTATTTATGCTGGTGGACAATTAGAAGATGGCAGAACATTGAGTGATTATAATATTCAAAAAGAAAGTATGATCCATTTGTGTTTATCTTTACGTGGCGGAATGTATAAAGAAACAAGTGGGAAAGATGGCAATTTCAAACCTCTTAAACCATGTGTCCTTTTTATGGAATAGTATCTAATAGATAAAAGTCAATGAATAAATGTCACTTGTGAATAAGGAAAAAGATTATTATCTAACAATTCATAAAGTGTATAATTTTTTTATTGATCACTCAAGTGTGGCACAATACAATAACTTGATATAATCCAGGAACCACATTGAAGATTCATGGTCAAAGCTATTCGATCAAATACTCTGTTATATTCCGGTTAGTTATCTCTATTACTTTTTATGTGTAAATATAAAAGTTAAGAGTAACCAAAATAGATAAATGAAAAGAAACAAAATGAATAATAATATTTTTAATACTATTTTTTTATGAAAATAATATGACAATAACCATATTATGGATCCACGCAGGAGTTTCCACAATAAAATAATCATAAAATGGTGTATTATAATCTATTTTATGATTATTTTATTGTGGAAACTCCTGCGTGGATCCATAATATGGTTATTTCCAGTAAATTACTTTCATAAAAAATATCATAAAAAAATATAATTATCTAGTTTATTACTTTTTATTTATCTTTTCGGATGCTCATATATTTATGTCAAATATACTAAAAAGTAATACATACTAATAATATGAAAAAATATTTTATGCCATGATTTGACAAAAAGTATATAATAATCAAATGATTTAATAGGTTTCCATTTGACCGAAATTGTATTGTGAAATAACAGCATAGAAATATTCTTCATATAACTAATCAAATTAGTAGTTATATATTAGACTTTTTTCCAGGCTGCATTCATGAATAAAAAAATTGATTTATTTTCTAATTCAAATAATAATAATTATAGTATAGAATATCGATGAAAAGATTTTATAAGAATGAATTACCGAATGTTGATGACATGGTTATTGTCAAAATCACAAGAGAAGATGATCATGGTTACTATGGGTCTTTGATAGAATATGATAATATTGAAGGGTACCTCCCTCTATCGGAGGTAGTCAAAGGGAAATATGCCAAAAAACATATTCTCAAAGAAGAACAACTAATTCCGCTAATTGTTATCAAAGTTGATACCCACAAAAAATTTATTGACTTATCTAAAAAGAAAGTTGACAAAGAGCAAGAGAGTTATATTCTTTTAAAATACAAAATTTGCAATAATATTAATAAATTGGTTAATGAGTGCTATATCATGTATTTAAAATATTGTGATCTTAGTTCAAGCGATATTATTCATACGATGAACGATATAATGAACCAAACGATATGGAAAATGTACGATGGAGAAACTAAAGACTATACAATTATTTTTAAAAATATTTTGGAAAATCCGAAGCTTATACTGAGTGAAGACTTATTTTCTGGAGAATTTATCGACAAAGCGATCGAAAATTTCAATAGTAGGATCGTTAAAAAAAGTATGATTATGGAAATGGATTTCAATTTAGTTATATTGGAGAATAATGCCCTTGGAAAGCTTAAAGAAATTTTGTCTTTTCAAATCACAGAAAATAAATACTATATTGATATTATCGTTATCTCGCCACCATTATATCGAATAAGAATAGAGGGATACAATAAAGATCTTGGTTTTGAAATAATGAAACAAATTAAGAATAGTATAATTGCTAAATTACAACTATACAAACATATTGTAAAATTTGGTGATATCGATGTGGTGAGTGATTGTACTTATGAAATTAAATTTATGGGAAATTATGAATTGGAGACTCTAATGTTAAAATAAATTATTCTTCAACAATTATATTTTGATTTTTTAATTTGGCATGACCACTATTTTTAACTAATAATTTTCTCCCTTTGGATGTATCTAAATATCCTTTAATTTGGAACTCTTTGGAGTCATGTATTTTGTGATGGCATATTTTACAGATAACTATTAGGTTACTTTTATTATCTTTTTTAATCTCTCTTCCTTCTGTGAATTTATTTTCATTAAATTTATTTTGTTCCACAATATGGTGTGTATCAAGAGCATTAGAAAACATATTTGATTCATTAATAGATACGCCACATAAGGCACATTCGTGCATAAATACATTAGAATTATAATTTGATTTTTTATCGTTTAAAATAGTATTAGGAATATTAATTAATTCATTTTTGATTTCTTGTGCTAATTTTATAAACTCATTATCTTTGAGTATATATCTTGCGATTGTTAATCCATAAATAGATTCACCAACACCGGGTTTAAGCAATCTATCAAAGACTAATATATCATTTTTGGGATCATAATGGATAGACAAATGGTAGAATTTAACATTTTGAAGTTCCTGTACTCTTTTAATATTCACAACATCGTGTAAATGTGTCGCAAAAATGAAAGATGAGTGTGATTTAGACAGAGTAATAATTGAAGCAGCAACAATAGCATTACCCGATATATGTTCTGTTCCTTTTGTTAATTCATCACCAATGACTAAAGTTTTAGGTCCTGCTCTTTTCAGAATAGCTTTTAATTCTGTCATTTCCAATGTGAACGATGATTGATTTTTAAAAAGGTTGTCATTACCAGTGATTCTGGCAAATAATCCTTCATATGGTGAATATTTAAATTCTTGTGCAGGAACATACATTCCGCATTGAGCCATAATCAAGTTCAAACCGATTGCTTTCATTAAGGTAGATTTACCTACTGCATTTACTCCGTAGATTAGAATACCTTCTTGCGGATTATCGTTGTTATGGGTATCACCTAAAATAATATCATGGGAAACATATTCAACATCTGTTCTAATTCTTTCAACAATTGGATGCCTTATTTTTTTACAATCTATAAATCCGTTGGAATAATATTTTTCTTTATTTGTTATAATTTGCGGTTTACAATAGTTATAATTTTGTGATATTTTTGCACAAGATTTGATAAAATCGATTTGAGCTATAAATTTAGAAATAGACCTAAACATATTTTTGTATTTTTTTGAATAATTAGCTAAAATATTAAGATATTTGTCTTTGATTAATTTGATTAATTTTTCTTTGAGAAGGATAACATTGTCAGATTTATTATAAAAATCTTTAAAAAATATTTTAGTATTGCCTGTTTTTAATTCTTTGTATTCCATTTTTTTGGGATCGACACTAAAATGGTCGTTAATTTTGATTGACTCCACATTTTCCAGTTTTGTTTTGAGACAATGAGCCCGTTTTTTGGTCATACTTAAATAATATCCTTCCTTCTTATCTTTCAATAATTTTATTTTTTCATTACCTTCATTTTTCTTACTAAATCTTGGATTATCGTCGATATAAGTTCCTAATTTAACGCAAACTTCTTTTAAAAATTGAATGTCGGTATCAACTTTAGCATTTAGTTCATCGATCGAGTTATATACCCCTTTAAGAAAAAATGATGTTTGAATATCGGTTATATATTGCCTTTTTAGCTCATTTATATTGAACGTCTTTTTACAAGAATCTATAAATTCAACTAATTGATCAAATATTATTTTTTCTGGTATAAATTTTGAGTTGTATTTGGTATCTTTAATTAATTTCAAAATATTATCGATTTCCTCAAAACTTTCCAACAAATTAGCAAATTCGCATGGATGTATTGAAGACAAGAAAATTTTCCTGGATAATTTTTCAATATCTAAAATATAGACTAAATGTTTTTCTAATTTTTCATATAAACTATTTTTGATTAATTCTTCGATACAATTATATCTTAATTCGATTGCATCAATATCGTTTAATGGTCGACACAAAGTATGTTTTAGGAATCTTCTTCCCATAGCTGTTGATGTTTGGTTAACAACATCAAATAAGCATTTAAATTTAATATTTGATGTTTCCAAAGCATTATTTTCCAATATATTGAGTTGGTAAATTGCATTATTTCCTAAGACTAAATATTTACTATTGGAAAATAGTGTTGGTTTATCAAGATTATTAATAAAATTTTCATTGTGTTTGTATGCAAAGTCAAGAAGAACTATAAAACTCAATCTTGCATAAGACATCTTTTCCAGATCGAGGTACTCTATCGGTGTTTCCATATCATGATCTTTATAAACTTTTCCAAAAAATTCGTTTTGATAAGATATTTTATGGAAATTTTTATTGACAGATAATCCTGTGATATATTGAACACTTTTATTTTCCAATTCTAAGTATACCAATAACTCTTCTTTACTCATTGAAATATTTTGAATCTCTTTTCTGGTAATAATTACTTCTTTAGGATTGTGACTAATTATAAATCTATAACACTCATCCAAAGCAAATTTCTCATCACCAATAGTCGAAAAAACTTCATAGACAGACGATTCACCAGTCGATAAATCTACTGATGACATACCTATACATGTTAAATAGTTTCCAGTAATCTGTTTTTCATCTTCAATATAGATACTAACTAAATTATTGGATTCAGTTAAATTAGAATCGCCAATATATGTTCCAGGTGAATAAATTCCAACAACCTCCCTTTTAGGATTTGGGGGAGCTGTCACTTGATCGATAATAATGACAGTGAAACCATTATCTATCATAATTTTCAAAAATTTATCAAGAGCTGTAATATTAAAACCAACCATATAAGGATTTTTCTCATCAACTCTGGTAATTTTCTTATCTCGTTTACTTTTGACTAAATTGGTTATCTCTGATATTTTATTTAAATCGTAACCTCTTGTATCTGTGCCATAAGCTTCATAGAAACCACCAATCATCATAAAAACAATGGTTTTATTGCCATATATTTTAGTATATTTTTCTTGATAAAATAAATATTCATCAATTATACTTTTGGTCATATTAATTATTTAAATTATAAAATCTTTAAATAATTTATCATAAAAATATATTAAACTAATGTTTTTTTAGAGTTTTATTGATTTGTCTAAGTAAATATTCTCTAATAGCTTGTTTGAGGTAATATTCATTTTTAGGCAAATTAACCCATTTAGTTCGGGTCTCTTTAATGAATTTCTCTAGAATAGAAGCCAAATCGTATTTAGTCAAGATTAATTTCTCGATAAATTCCACTTTTTTCTCTGCTATTTGATCGGTATCTTTAGCAATGTTGCTGGGATTATATTCAGAAGGAGATTTGATGAAATCAACTTTACCATCACGATAAGTAAAATAATTTAAAATATCGTTAATATCATCCATCAACCATTCATCTCTTGTTTTATCATAATAGTAATCTAACATTGTTTTTCTAACACTTGGTTGAGTGTCAATGGTATCATAAATACTTACAATTGGTTTACTATATTCAAAATTAATAGTTAATGGCAAATTGAAAGGAGCCAATGGTGAAACTGGCGAAAGAATGGTATCGGTTGTGACTACAAAATCGGAATATGGTTTAGAATAAATAATTGAACTCGTAGGTGAGTAAAAAATGGACATTATATATAATAACAATCAAAAAAAATATTTTTATCACAAATTAAAAATCTTCTTTTTTTGATATTGTTGCTTCTATTTTTCTAACCACAAAATTAATCAAAAAATTTAACATTGTTTTGTTATGTGACTCTATATCTGACCATACCGATTTATACTCGTTGATATACTCATTTAAAAATTTATAGATAAATTGTTTAGTTGTTATTTTTTTTATAAGAAAATTTATTTTTTCAACATGATATTCATCTGTACTACTATTTTTGCTAAAATATATTTTATCTTGATCTACATATATATATTTTTCAACAACTGGATATATATTTTTGATCCATTCCTTTTTTATGATATAAATGTACAAATCGATTAATTGATCATTCAAGATATCAACATTTGATCCATACACTTTCCATGAACAATCGATAATCCTCAATTGTGTATATAATGGGGATTGGTTGTTTGAAATCCAATCTAAGGCACTCTCGAAAGAGAAAATATCGTAATAAGTTTTCAGAAAGTAGTCACAGTTGAACGAAAATGTCGGCACAATAAAACTTAATTCAATTTGGTGCCTATCAATATCCTCCTTTGATGATGGTATAATACAGATATCGGCATTCATAGATGTTTTATTTTTTTCATCAAACCAGTGCATTGTTGGACAAAAAGGTTTATTTTTATGTGTTAAGTAACTTAGTGTAATAGGATGTATAATATAAGTACCAGGCTCATAACATGGTCCTATACATTGTTTATTATTAATACTAATTGGATATTTCTTTTTTGTTAATTCCATGATTATAATATACATCCAAAAAAAATTAATTTATATTTGTCAAATCGTAATCACTAATTTTTAAAGATTGATTAAATTTTTTATTAATTCTTTCACATATCTTATTTTCTACAGTATGATGACAATATATAATATTTTGCTTAATATAGATAGGATTATATACTTTTTCTGTATATTCAATCGTTTTAGTCAATCTCGCGGAAGATGTTGGTGGAAAGATTATCGTTGCAATAGGAAAGTTCAGCTCGATTTTTTCCAAATTTTGAGTGTTTGTAGTAGCATCCATATTACAAATAACAACATCGTATTTCTCTAGTTTCAATAAATCTTTGATATTTCCCTTTCTGCAAATTGTTATACAATTACCAAAAAAATCTGATAATATTTTAACTGTTCTATCAAAATTAACATAGATTATAATTTTTATTCGTTGATTTAACAATATATTGCATAAATTTTTAACTATATATACTTTGGCCAATTCAATGCCAAAAGTCAATTTAGTTATTTCCGATTCGATGATATTATTTTGAGAAATATAATAATTAATTTGGGATAAATTATTATTAATTATATTTGCACTATTTTTCTTATTATCGTAACATTGGATAAATATTTTATTATGTGGATTATTTTTCATCATTTCACCTTTTTGATGAATTATTTTATTGTATAGTGGAGACATATTATTTAATTCTAATTTATTTTCCCGAATTATTTTTCTTATCCAACTGTCTCCAGCGTTTAAAAATCTATAAAATCCAAGCAAATAACCAAATACTTGAAATTGTTTAGTATTTTGGATGATATGGTTACCCAAAAGTAATACTCGAAAACTATTTTTATGTTTTGGTTTAGTGGCCAAGAGTAGTTTTTCGCGTCTCGAATAGGGATCGAAATAGTTCATCAACGGATCATCAAAAATAATGACAGCGTTATGCGGTAACGTCCACTCATATTCTACTCCACATCCATTATCGGATATTTTAATAAATTTACATTTCACCCTTTCTCCTCTCTCGTACCAATAACCATCTTGGATCGTTTTATAATCTACAATACCATAATAATTCAAATCAAAAAGATGACATATATTTTTCCAATGTGTCATCATAATTTTTTGGCATACTATAAACGGTTTAAATTTTAATTGTTTGCATAATGCAATTGTAGTATACGTTTTTCCTGTTTTTGTTTCTGAAGCATCAACAATAACATTTTCTTTTTCACAAAGGGAAATAAGGTTTATGAGGTGTCTAATTTGAAAATCGTATAATTGCTGACTTATTTCTTCAGAAAAATTGATATTTTGCATATTTCCCGAATCGTAATCAAAAATATCTGCTATTACCTTTTCGATACTGCTCATATAGTTAATTTAATAATCAAATATTTATGTTATTTATTTTATCTACAATAAGTATTAAAGGGATGTACTTTGTGACAAATAATTTTAGTTCCGAAATAAAAAAGAATGTTGTATGGAGTGTTTTTCCCAACTTAAACTCAATTCACCAAAATATTCTTCACGAATATCTAATAAAAGTAATTGATACCATTGCAATTAAATTTAACTTTATGCCAACCAAAAGAGATACATATGAAGATCAACTTAGACAAAACGGTTATCGAGATACCATTGGATTTTTATTAATTCTGTTGCCCTATATTCATGGTGATAAATCTAAATTGAAATCGTTAGACGATTTGTATTTTAGCAAAGAAAATAATATTGATATCAACGATTCAGAACCTGTTTACAACTACTCTAATTTACAATATGGAAGGTGCAAAAGGATATCTTATAAAAAAGGAATTAAAGCAGAAGAGATTCCATTTTCCACAGACCATCTTAGAGATAATTTCATCTTGTTGTTAGAAACAATAAAAACAATTGCTAATAAATTATATGTTAATTGGATCAATATTAGACCGGTTGATAAAGCGTCTATCAAAAAATTACAATCTTACCAAGAAACAAAAGTAAGATTTACAGAACATAAAATTACCTCATGGAATCCATTTAACGATACAGATGAAACAAAATACAATACTGGCCTTGATGGATTAGATATTTACGATCTAACAACCAATTATTTATATTATGGAATTAAAGATATTAAGTGGACAATTTACGAAATATTTATTGATCAAGTGCCTTATAAATTAATTAATATGATTCATAGTATAGTTAATTTAGATAGTATCATCAATAATGAACCATGGAATAGTTTGGATCATCGGGCACAACAAGAGTTCGTTGGTCAATTGACTAACTTAATGCAAATTCTGGATCAAAATACTTCTTATAATAATTTAACTCCTAAACATATTAACTATATTGCCACGACACTTGTTATATTTTTTAACAATAGTAATTCTTCAAGGGACGCTATAAATAAAGGTTATATTCCATTACAATTTAGTGTCAATGAAGATGAAGAAGAAGATAATATTGAATTAGAAAAAATCGAGAAAATTAAGATTAGTGCAAAGAGTTTACTCAAGTGCCCTGATAACTTTTATGAATACTTAAGAAATTCAGTAAATGCTTTTAAAAATAGTTGGTATGCACAATATTATTTAGAAAACGATAAATTAAATCAAACAAGTGAAGCCTATTACCCAAACCAAATATTTACGATAAAAAATATATATAATTATGCAAAAGCGATTGCAAATCACACTGATAAAAGTGCAGATGGTAAAAAAGTTTATATAGGATATCCCAGATTTTGGAAATCGCTAAACGATGATGAGAAAAGTATAATTTTAGCGAGATTTAATTATCAAACTTCAAAAGGAAAACCGTGGTTTAGTATTAAAAGATATATCAAAAATATAGTTGGAATTAAAGATAAAAGAGAAATAGAAAAATACAATAATCAAATTCACGACACTATCCAATCTTTATATCCAGACATTTTGTTTGATGTTATGTGTTCGATGGGGATTTTGACCGAATTTGTACCAGACAAAAATCTAACCGATAGTAATTATTTACCAAAAGAAACTAATGCTAAAAATAAGTCAGTACTCGAAAAATTAGGGAATACAATAATTCGAAATCCAAACTATCGGAGTCGATGGGAGAATTCTATTTATTTTATTAATCAAAAAAGATATGGTGATTTAACTATATGTATATGTGATGGTTGCAATCTAGGATGTTCCAAATATATTGACTTAATTTCTAGCCCTAAATATTCAATTGGTAACTGGATTACAACATATGCTATGGATTGGGTGTCACAAATAAGTTTTTTCCATAAATATTTGAATAATAGAATTATTTATGTGACAGGAGGGACAGGAGTTGGTAAATCATCACAAGTACCTAAATTATTACTTTATGCATTGAAAATGATAGATTATAAACAAAATGGTAAAATTGTTTGTACACAACCAAGAATACCTCCTACCAAAAAAAATGCTATTACAATAGCTTATCAAATGGGTGTTCCAATTGAGGTACCAAATGCAAGTTTAAAAAAAGATATCAGATCTGATAATTACTATATTCAGTACAAATATAAAGGTGCAGGTCATGATCTAAAACAAAATGGGTTGAGTTTACAGATTGTAACAGATGGGCTACTCGATACACAATTAAAGAATCCTTTACTTAAAAAAATGGTTGGTGATCAATACAAACTTGAGAATATTTACGATATTGTTATCGTTGATGAGGCTCATGAACATAATAAAAATATGGATACTATATTGACAAAAATGAAGTATGTGACATATTACAATAACGATATTAAATTAGTCATCATAAGTGCCACAATGGAAGAAGATGAACCAATTTACCGAAGATATTATCGCGAGATTAACGATAACAAAATGTATCCACTTAACTTATTTTTGCAAAAATATACACTTGATCGAGTTAATATAGATCGAAGAATTCACATTTCGGAACCTGGGAGTGATACTCAATATCGAATAGATGAATTTTATAAACCTGGATTTGATCCTGTGAATATAGCATTAGATATCTTATCCAGCAACCCTACCGGAGATATTTTGTTGTTCCAACCTGGTGTTTTTGAAATTAAAAAAACTGTTCGAGAATTAAATGAGAAGACACCAGATCATATCATAGCTATCCCCTATTATAGTGACATGACAGATAAAAAAAGAGATATTATTGATAAAATAGACCGAAACAAACATAATTTAACTATTCCGAAAGATGTCCCATTTGATGAGTTTGATGAAACTGACACGAATGTAAAGTTGGTTCCTAAAGGTCAATACAAAATAATTATTATTGTAGCAACAAATATTGCAGAAGCTTCAATTACGATAGATTCTCTTAGATATGTTGTTGATACGGGAACACAAAAGGTAAATATTTATAACTATGTCACTAGAAGTAACAATTTAAAATTATCCAATATATCGGAATCTAGCAGGAAACAAAGAAAAGGGAGAGTTGGAAGGGTCAATTCAGGGACAGTATATTATACTTATAACGAAGGGATTATGGCAAATAATAAAAAACAGTTTAACATATCAATTTCAGATATTAGTGATACAATATACGATTTACTACAAGAATCGCCAAACGATATACCATTTTTCTCAAGTTATAACGATCCCAATACAAAAATAACTAACCTCCAATATCAGTATGGAATAGACAAAATTATAATGAAACAATACTTTGTGAATGGTAAATATTTCGATTATGTTGGTAATTTAGATCATTACGATTACCACATGAACCAAAGACCAAAAGATTATTATAAGACAGGATATCCCAAAGAAGTATTAGATG
>Ga0315902_10005582_pt1 | contig 17677 bp, 16 predicted proteins | sample LakEriMetagenome_9_FD_203523 | JGI IMG/M metagenome (GOLD analysis project Ga0315902, IMG submission 203523) | Freshwater fungal communities from buoy surface, Lake Erie, Ohio, United States - Buoy 12 MA117 | ecosystem: Environmental > Aquatic > Freshwater > Lake > Lake biofilm | place: USA... | reverse complement strand
CCCCTGAACGCTGGCCTCCGCGGCGACCTGGAGGCGGGCCTGGCGAGCGGGCAGTTCCGGGCCCCGGGGCTGGAGCCTGCGATCCTGATGGTCAGCGGGGTTTGCCAGATCCTCCTGTCGTCCGTCCTCGATGGCCCTCGCTGCGTCTTGCAGGACCAGCGGTTGGCCTCCGGGACCCTGACCCTGTTGCTGATCGGTTTGGGCCTTCCGACAGACCGGGCGGTTCGCCAGGCGCAGGACGCGGCCGAGGACCTCATCCGGGAAGTCGCTGCGACCTGACGCGGCCGAGCCCAGCCATCAGGGAGAAAGTTCCCTCGCGTAAGGCTCGGCATGCTAGCGTCGCCTTCCGGCGGAGTGATGGGTGGAGGTGCATCCTTGCCCAACGCCGGCGAACCGGTGCGCCAGAGAACGGGAAATGGAGGTTCATATGCTGAAGATGAGCACCAGCGGCCCTGAGAGCGTCCAAGCAGAGCGAAGGCTCTTCATCGTCGGCGCCTGCGCCATGACAGGCTTTACCGTCGCCGGCTTCGGCGTCCAGCTGCTGACCGGGCGATCGAGCTTCGATGCGCCCCTGCTCGTTCACGCCCACGCCGTCGTCTTCATGGGGTGGCTGGCCATCTACCTGGCCCAGACGGCGCTGGCGGCGCGAGGCGCAGGGGACTGGCATCGGCGCCTCGGCTGGCTCGCCATGGCCTGGCTCCCTCTGATGCTGCTACTGGGCGTTCTGGTGGTCGTGGACATGGTCCGCAGGGGAGAGACCCCCTTCTTCTTCCGGCCGCTACACTTCCTCGTCCTGGACCCCGCCAGTCTACTGGCCTTCGCCGGGCTCACCGTTTGGGCCATCGCCCAGCGTCGGAGCACTGATTGGCACGCCCGGCTGCACTTCTGCGCCATGGTCGCCCTGCTGGGCCCTGGGATCGGTCGCCTCATCCCGTCACCCGCCTTCATGCCCTGGGCATGGGAGGTGACCATCGCGGTCAGTCTCGTCTTTCCGTTGGCGGCGATCTTCGCGGATCGTCTGAGGACCGGACGCGTTCATCCTGCCTGGCTGTACGGCCTTGCGGCCCTGGTCCTGATGGTCCTGGTCACTGAGGTCATCACCTATGGCCCCGTCGGCGAGCCGCTCTACCGAATGGTGACCGCCGGATCCGCCGGGGAATCGGTCGCGCCGCTCGCCTTCCCGGCGCCTCCGGGTCCCCCGCCGGCCTGAGACTCCGCCGATCGCCCAGAGGGTTCCGGCGTTCAGCAGGGATTGGCCACCCCGCTGCAGCCGGAGCCCTGGTCGCCCATCTTCTCCATCTGGGCGGCGTCCTTGCGCCGTCGAGCCTCCCAGGCCTCGGGCGTGGCGCAGACCTTCCTCTTGAAGTGCGATCCCATCTGCTGCACCTGCTCGCAGATGAGCCGAGGCTCTTCCGCCAGCGCGGCCTCCGGGGCCGGCCGGGAGTCCCGGGGCTTGGTCGCGGGGTCCGCTGGGGCCGGATCGCCGGCCGCATGGGCGGCGGAGGACAGGACAAGGCTCAGGGCCGCCGCCGTTGCGAGGCGGAAGGACGGGATTCGCGACATGCTGCACTCCTCAGGGGCCCCGGTCCGGGGAGGCCCCAGTCTGGCCTGCAGGTGGCTGGAGGACAATCCGCGCCTGCGGGTGCGGTGTATGAGGAAGTTCATCGCCGTGTCATTGGATCGTCATTCGGGGCGCCCGAGGCGCCGGCCGGAGCGCCGGATTGACGGGCGGTGGACGCGGGCGCGCCCCTATTCCACTTGACCGGACAAAAAGGGGTTGCCAAAGGACCCCTGCCGCAAGTCTAACTTGTCGGTAAGGTGCAGTCGGTTTCCCGGCTGTCTGCGCCGCACCCGAATTCAGGATGAGGTCGGGACCCCTGTGGGTCCGGGTCGACGTCAGGGGGTCGGGGAAGCGAAAGCGGCTCTATCGTCTCTGCGGAAGAACCCCGTCATACGGGTTCCGAACCGACAAGGCGGCGGGCCATTCAATTGGGGTAGAGACGCTCTCGCGTGACGACCCTTAGGTCCAAACGTGCTAGACCAACCAGGAACTGGCGACAGATGATCGACAACAAGCTCAAGACTCCCTTCATCGCTCTCCTCGGCGCCATGGCGCTCATGGCGAGCGCTCCGGCTTTTGCTCAGGCGCCTGCGCCCGCTGCCGAAGCCGCCGCTCCGGCCGCTGCGGCTCCCGCCGACGCCGCCGCTCCCGCCGCCGCCCCGGCTGATCCGGTTGCGGCTCCCGTGGCCGAAGACCCGCCGCAGATCGAGAACGCCGGCAAGCTGACCGTCACGGGTATGTTCATGCTGGCCGTGCCCGTCGTGAAGGCGGTCATGATCGGCCTGATCCTCGCCTCGATCTATTCCTGGTTCCTGCTGGTGACCAAGATCATCGAGTTCAACAACCTCAACAAGACCGCGACCGCCTTCATGGAGGCCTTCCGGACCGCCAGGAACTATTCCGAGGTGGGGCGCGCAGCCGCTTCTGAGGACTTCGCCGGCAACCCTCTGGCCGATATGGCGTCTGCGGCGATCCAGGAAGTCGAGCTGTCCCGCCAGGCGGGCCTGCAGGTTTCGGGCGAGCACCGCGAGACCACCCTGCACCGGGCTGAGGCGGCCATCAGCGCCGTTCAGTCGACCCTCGGCGCGCGGCTCTCGGCGGGCATGCAGTTCCTGGCCTCGACCGCCTCGTCCGGTCCGTTCATCGGTCTGTTCGCCACGGTCTACGGCATCATGAACTCGTTCATCAGCATTGCGAACACGAACACCACCAACCTGGCCGTTGTGGCCCCCGGCATCGCCGAGGCGCTCCTGGCCACGGGTATCGGCCTCTTCGCCGCCATCCCCGCCGCGATCTTCTACAACTACTTCCAGACCCGACTTTCGGCCTTTGGCGGTCGTACGGAGTCCTTCGTTGCTGAACTGATGAACAGCCTTTCGCGGCAGCTCGATAAGGGGGCCTGATCCAGATGGGAGCCAAACTCTCAGGTTCTGGGGGTGGCAAGTACTCGGTAGAGCAGAACAGCGAGATCAATGTGACTCCCTTCGTGGACGTCATGCTGGTTCTCCTGATCATCTTCATGGTGGCGGCGCCATTGGCGGCGGTGAACGTGAAGATCGCTCTTCCGAACGCGGTTGCGAAACCGGCCACAAATCCTCCCAAGCCGGTCTACATCTCGATCCAGCCAGGCGGCCGTCTCTTTATCGGGGACTTCCCCACCGACCTGGCTGAGCTCGGGGACACGCTGCGCATCCAGCTGGGTGACAAGCGGAGCCCCGAGAAGGAGCGGATCTACATCCGCGCCGACAGGGACGTGATGTACGGCGATTTCATGGGCGTGATGAACGCGCTCCAGGATAACGGCTTCTACAGCGTGGCCCTCGTCGGCGAAGACAAGAAGGACTGAGGGGTGGAGCATGACTGAAGAGATCACCCACACCCTGCGGAATCCTTTCGACGTCCCGCCTCCGAAGCGGGGCAGGGGGTACTGGATTGCTGGCCTTGTGGCCCTCGTGCTCCATGTCTTCCTTGGCTTCGTGCTCTGGAAGCAGCGCTTTGAGCTCGAGATCCGGGAGTACTCGGACGACGTGACGGACGTGGAGATCATCAAGCCGATGGCTCCGCCTCCGCCACCTCCGCCGCCGCCCCCGAATACGCCGCCGCCTCCGCCGCCCAAGCTGCAGCCTCGTCCGCCCGTCGCGGTGCCGAACGCCCCCACGATCCCGCCTCTGCCGGTCCCGCCGGTCGAGAAGCGGATCGAGGAGCCCAAGCCCCCGGCGCCGGCCCCCGAGCCGCCGCGTCCGTCGGTGATCACCAATCCGGACTGGGCCCGCAGGCCTTCCGGTGAGGATATCGCCCGCTACTACCCCGACCGCGCTCAGCGGATGGAAGTGGAAGGTCGCGTCACGCTGAGCTGTAAGGTCACCTCCAAGGGGCTGCTGGAAGCCTGCTCTGTCCTGTCGGAAGACCCGGCGGACCAGGACTTCGGATCCGCCGCCCTGCGGATGACCCGTCTCTTCAAGATGCGTCCGATGACCAAGGACGGATCACCAGTGGAAGGCGGCACGGTCCGCATTCCCCTTCGGTTCCAGCTCCCCGAGGGCTGATTCGGAAGGCGAACTTGAGATCAGAGCCCCAGGGGTCCGCCCCTGGGGCTCTTTTCGTTCCGGCGCCAGGCGAAGTCGGGTTCAGGTCAAGCCGCCGCTTGATCGCCGCCCCGCCGAAGACTAGAAGCTAGCCTCCGCGATGCGCCGCCTTAGCTCAGTTGGTTAGAGCGCTAGATTGTGGCTCTAGAGGTCCCCCGTTCGAACCGGGGAGGCGGTACCATCGCGAACGTCAATGCCGGCTCCTTGGGCTGGTGCAGATCCGGCAAGGCCATGACCGAGGACCCTCCCAAGCGCCGGACCCTGAGCCTGAAGCCCGGCGTCCAGGTCACCCGCCCCCTCGGACCCCAGCCGCTGGCGCCGCTGCGGACAGACAAGCCGCGCCCGTTCCGTTCGTCCCGGCCGCCCAGGGAGTCGAAGCCGGTCGAGCGGCCCTCCCACGGCTGGAAGTGCAAGCCCTGCGGCGCCTTCTTCGATCCACCGGCCGAAGGGCCGGACGACGAGGTTGTCCGCTGCCCCAGTTGCAACGCCCGGATCGGCGTCGCCGGAGACTTCCGCCAGACGCCCCCGGCAGCCCGGCTCCGCGCCCGGCCCATGCGCCACTGAGGCGCTTCCTATCCCGGCGGTCGCCGCCACTCCCTCCAGGGTGACGCAGCGCGACGGAGGGCAACAACGGCGTCTCCGCAGACCCCCTCACCGCGCTTCGCGCGGAGCTCCCCCTTGGGGGAGCAATTGGCTCAGTCATTCCTCCCCCCAGGGGGAGGTGGACCGGGGCGACGCCCCCGGGCCGGAGGGGGTCTGCTGAGGGGCCGTTGACCCCCTCACCGCCGCTTCCCCTGGGCGCTGTCATTCCTCCCCCAGGCCCGCGCGCAGCCCGGGTGGGCCTGTCGCCGGCTCCATGATCTGGATGCGTGTTTGATGGATCCGTCCTAGTCTGGCGGCTCCTGAAGTTCTGCCGAGGTCCGCCATGCCCCTCCGTCGACAGCCGCTTGTCGTGACAACCCTTGGCGAGACCCGCCATCCCTACATGACCGGGGCCTGGACGCCGCTCCACGAGGAGGTCGATCTGCCGGATCCGGAGGTCTTGGAGGGGCGCATCCCGGACGACATCGAGGGCGTTTACCTCCGCAACACCGAGAACCCCGTCCACGAGCCCCTGGGGCGCTACCATCCGTTCGACGGTGACGGCATGATCCATCGGATGGTCTTCCGGGGCGGCTGCGCCAGCTACGCCAACCGCTTTGTCCGCACCCGCGGGTTCCGGGCTGAGCAGGAAGCCGGGGGGTCGCTCTGGGGCGGCCTTGCCGATCCCGTCCAGCTGGCGAAGCGGCCGGGCTTCGGCGCCCATGGCGCCCTGAAGGACTCCTCGTCCACCGACATCGTCGTCCACGCTGGAACGGCCCTGTCGACCTTCTATCAGTGCGGCGAAGGCTACCGCCTCGACCCCGTCACCCTCGAGACCCTCGGCGTTGAAGGCTGGACCCCTATCGACGGCATCTCGGCCCATCCTAAGGTGGACGAGCACACCGGCGAGCTGATGTTCTTCAACTATTCGAAGCACGCCCCCTACCTGCACTATGGCCTGGTGGGGCCAGACAACCGGCTCAAGGTGCTCCAGCCCATCGACATCCCCGGGCCGCGCCTGCCGCATGACATGGCCTTCACCGAGCGCTTCGTGATCCTCAACGACCTGCCGGTCTTCTGGGATGCCGACCTCCTGGCCCGGGACATCCACGCCGTCCGGCTTCATGAGGGCCTGCCCAGCCGCTTCGCCATCCTGCCCCGTGAAGGGGGCGAGCCGCGCTGGTTCGAGGCCGCGCCCACCTACGTCCTGCATTGGCTGAACGCCTACGAGGACGGCGATGAGGTGGTCCTGGACGGCTATTTCCAGGATGAACCCATGCCCCCGCCCCGGGCCGACGCCCCTCCCGGCTTCGGTCACATGATGGCCTACCTGGATGAGATGAGTTTCCGGCCGCACCTGCACCGCTGGAGGTTCAACCTGCGCGACGGTACGACCCGCGAGGAGAAGCTGGACCCGCGGATCATGGAGTTCGGCATGATCAACGGCCGTTACGCCGGCCGGCGGCATCGCTACGCCTACTCGACCCTGCCGGAGCCGGGCTGGTTCCTGTTCAACGGCTTCGTGAAGTCGGACCTCGAGACCGGGCGGTCCTGGGAGTATCGCCTACCCGCCGGGGTCTTCGCCAGCGAGGCGCCCTTCGCCCCGCGCCGGGGCGCGACCGCGGAAGACGACGGCTACCTGGTCAGTTTCCTCATCGACGAGAACCGTCAGGCCTCGGAGTGCGTCCTCATCGACGCCCAACGCATCGAGGAAGGCCCCGTCTGCCGGATCGCCCTGCCGCACAAGATCTCCAGCGGGACCCACGCCTTCTGGGCGGGGCCTGAGATGATCCCGGGCTTCAGCTCCCGCGCTTCGGCGGCATGGGAATGAAGCCCGAGGTGCGCGCCACATAGGCTTCATAGTCAGGCTTCTTGCGGCGCATGGGTCCCTCGGTGGTGGGCACGCCGCTCCAGCGGGTCAGCAGGAAGGTCAGGAGAATCGGGCCGACGATGGACAGGGCGCCCAGCAGCCCCGTCTCGGCGGCCACCAGGTACATGCCCCACCAGGCGCAGGCGTCGCCGAAATAGTTGGGATGGCGGGTGTAGCGCCACAGGCCGGTGTCCAGCACCTTGCCGGCGTTCTCCGGGTTGGCCTTGAAGCGCTCCAGCTGGGCGTCGCCGATCGTCTCGAACAGGATGCCGACCACCGCCACCAGGATCCCGGCCCAGGCCAGCGGGCCAAGGGTCGCGGGGGCGGACATCTGGCCGAGCTGGATGGGCAGGCAGACGATGAACTGCAGGACGGCCTGGAGGGAGAAGACGTAGATCAGGCTGGCCTTGGCGAAGCTCCAGCCCTTAGTCTCCTTGGCGTCCGCCATCATGCGGGAGTACCGACGGTCCGCGCCTTCCCGGCGCCAGCGGCGGATCAGGTGGTAGCCCAGCCTCAGGCCCCAGGCGGCGCAAAGGAGGGTCAGGACCAGGGCGTGGTCACCGCCCTGCGACTGGAGGTAGGTGGTCACGGCGATCAGCACCATGCCGGCGCCCCACCAGCTGTCGATGAAGCTGGGATCCTGCTTGGCGACCGCATAGCGCCAGAGTCCCAGGAACACTGCGGCCGAGATCGCCGCGTTCACCGCCAGAACAGTCACGATCTCCATCACCTTCTCCCTTGTCTACGCTAGGCGCGCAGGAGACGGGCGGCCTCGTCGTCTGTCAATCCGCCGCGACCGCGCTCCCGCAGCTGTCGCCCTCATCCGTCGCGCCCATTGGGCCGGTGGTGAACTGAACCGCCAAATTGCTTCCCCCAGAGGGAGGGGCGCCGCTGAGGCGCCGTTGACCCCCTCCGGCCCGCTGAAGCGGTCCACCTCCCCCTGGGGGGAGGAATTAGGGCGCCATTGCTCCCCCAAGGGGGAGCTCCCGCCGAAGGCGGGTGAGGGGGTCTGCTGAGGCGCCGTTGACCCCCTCCGGGCGCCCTCCCAGGGGGAGCCGCCGTGGGAGCTGGAAGGGGTTGGGCGTCCTTGGCCGACGTGCTACCGCCCGGAGGTCGCCGTCGGGGGAGTGGAGCCATGTCCGGGAACCTTTTCAGCCTGCTGGCCTCGGGATTTCCGGCCGACCGAAACCGGCCAGCCTTCCGCCAGCCCGGCGCCGCCGATGTTTCCTATGGGGACCTCGAGACCCTGGCGGCCCGGACCGCCGCCGCTCTGCGCGCCGCGCGGGTCCAGCCCGGCGACCGGGTCGCCCTGCAGGTGGAGAAGTCCATCGAGGCCGTCGTCATCTACCTGGCGACCCTGCGGATCGGCGCGGTCTTCCTGCCGCTGAACGCGGCCTACACCCCGTCCGAGGTCCAGTACTTCCTCGACGACGCCAAGCCGGCCATCTTCATCCAGGATGCCCAAGGCTTCGTGGCCGGGGCCCGGGATCTGGCGCCGGATCCCCGGATCGAGCCCCGCATTCCGGGCGACCTGGCCGCCATCATCTACACCAGTGGCACGACGGGGCGGTCCAAGGGGGCCATGCTGACCCACGGGGCCCTGGCGGCCAACGCCCTGGCCCTGCATGAGGCCTGGGGCTTCACGCCCGACGACGTCCTGCTGCACGCCCTGCCCATCTTCCACGTCCACGGCCTGTTCGTGGCCCTGCACTGCGCCTTCCTGTCGGGCTGTCCCATGGTCTGGCTCAACCGCTTCGACGAGGCGGCGGTGCTGGAGGGCCTTTCCGGCGCGACCGTGATGATGGGCGTGCCCACCTTCTACACGCGCCTGCTGGCGCATCCCGGCCTGACCCGGGAGGCGACCGCCCACATGCGTCTCTTCATCAGCGGGTCGGCCCCCCTTCTGGAAAGCGCCTTCGAGGCCTTCGAGGCCCGCACCGGCCACCGGATCCTTGAACGCTACGGCATGAGCGAGGCGGTGATCATCACCACGAATCCCCTGGAGGGGGAGCGCAAGCCGGGCTCGGTGGGGTTTCCCCTGCCAGGGGTCGACCTCCGCATCGGGGGCGGCGAGGAGACCGGGGTCATCGAGATCCGCGGTCCCAGCGTCTTTTCCGGCTACTGGCGCATGCCGGAGAAGACCGCCGAGGAGTTCACCGCCGACGGCTTCTTCATCACCGGCGATGTCGGCCGGCTGGACGCTGACGGCCGGCTCTGGATCTCCGGCCGGGCCAAGGACCTGATCATCTCCGGCGGCTACAATGTCTATCCCAAGGAGGTGGAACTCCTCCTGGACGAGCAGCCCGGCGTCCGCGAGAGCGCGGTCATCGGGATCCCGCATCCCGACTTCGGCGAGGGCGTCGTCGCCGTGGTCGAGGGGCAGGGGGACGAAGCGGCCCTGATCGCCGCCCTGCGCAGCCGCCTCGCCGGGTACAAGACCCCCAAGCGCGTGATCTTCCTGGACGCCCTGCCCAGGAACGCGATGGGCAAGATCCAGAAGGCGCTGCTGAGGCAGACCTACGCCGATCTCTTCAGGTGATCACAAGCCGGTGAGGCCGGATTGACCTGTGGCGGTGGCTATGGACCTATAGGTTAAAGATCATTCACCTTTGCGGGGGCAGGCGAATGGGTGCGGATTTTTTGGTCCTGATCATTCATGTGGTCGGGGGAATTGTCGGGGCCTGTATGGCCTCCCACCTCGTCCGGTCTGCTGACGCCGGCCCGATCACCGCCGCCATCCTTGGCGCCCTCGGTGGGGTCAGCGGCGCAGGACTAGTGGTCGCCGCCTCGCCGGACCTCGCCGTGCTGCCCGGCCTGTCCGGTCCCCTCTTCGCCGCCATGCTGGCCGGTGGCCTTTTCGCAGGTCTTGGCGGCCTCGCCGTCAACGTCCTCCGCCGCCGGGCCTGACCTGAAACCTCAGTCCTTGCCGTAGCTCACCGCCATGCCGGCGCGGACATCCTGTTGCACGCCGTATTGCGGGAAGGGATAGCGGAAGCCATTGCGCGCCAGGGCCTTCATGCCGACCAGGGCCTTGACCAAGTATTCCGGCGGGGTCGCCATCAGCATCTCGTCATCGAGGACGCCCCCGTAGCGCCGCTCTGCGAAGCAGGGGATGGAAAGGCTCGGCGTCCGCGTCGTCAGGGCCCGGCCCCAGGAGTCGGCGCAGGCGGACTCTCCGACGACGCCCCAGTCGAAGCGCTTGTAACCCGACCACTGCAGGCCGTTGATGAAGTACATCATCGCCCCGGGCGTCGCATAGAAGAGGGCGATGTCAGGCTCACCAAGCCGGCCGCTGGCCAGGGGCGCGACCGCCAGGGCCTCGAACCGGCCGTCCGGGACGCAGTGCATGGCCGCCTGGTGCGCCGCCGCGCCGGCCTCGTCCTCGAACCAGACCCCCTTCATGTGCCGCCCGGAGCGCCACTCGTCGGTCTTGGCGCCGCCCAGGCCCACGACGGCCCGGCACTGGGCGCCCACCAGGTCGTCGGCGGTGACGCCCACCGTCCATCCCAGGCGTGAGGCCTGGCCCACCACCTGGTCCAGGGTGTGGACGGCGCTGGGGCGGCGGATGCGGGGAATGGCCTCCATGTCCGCCCGACTCTCAAACATCTTCATCGCGAAGGGGATGGAGCGTAGCCGGAGGGTCTGCTCGAGTTCCGCCGAAAGGGCGGCCCAGTCCGTGGCCTCGGCGGTCGGTGCGGCGGTGTTGGTCATGTCGGAGCCTCCTCCCGGTGGGTCGTTTCCATCCTTGACCGTCCGGCGCCCGGAGGGAAGGGGGGTCCGGGTTCATCCCAGGATTGCTGCAGGCGCCGCACGCCGCCTATTCTCGGCCCGAACGAGGGGTCGGGGGGCTCGCCGTCCGACCCGGGAGTCCAGGCATGAAGCTGCACGCCGTCCTTGCCGCCCTCGCCCTTGCGGCGGGGCTGACGGCGGTCGCCGGCGCTGCGCCGCCTCCCGACCTCGCCCTGTCCAGCGTCGATCGCGCCGCCCTCGAGGCCGCCTTCGCGCAGGCGGGGCGTACCCCTCCGCCCCCCGGCGCCAGTGATGCTGAGGCCTGGGAAGCGACAGAGCGCCTGGCGCAGGCCGAGCTGGGGCTTCGCGTGCGGCCCGCCGACCTGGATCCGCTCTGGGCCCAGGCGCCTCCGACCCGGTCTCCGGAGCGGGAAATGGCCAGCGCGTATGCCTCCGGCCGTCTGGCGGCCTGGTCGGCCACCCTGTCCCCCAACGGTGAGGCCTACGCGGCCCTCGCCCAGGCGCGGCGGCGCTACGCCGCGATCGTAGACGGCGGCGGCTGGCCGGATCTGCCTTTGGACCTGCGTCTTAGACCAGGGGACATCGGCCCGGGTGTCCTGGCGTTGCGCCAGAGGCTGGCTGCCGAGGACGCCGGGCCGCCCGAGCCCGACCGGCCGGACGTCTTCGATCCGCCCCTGAAGCAGTTCCTGGTCGCCTGGCAGGCGCGGAATGGTCTGGAGGCCGACGGCATTGTCGGGTCCGCGACACGGGCCCGCCTGGCGGAGCCCGCCGCGACCCGCCTCGCCCGGATCGAGGCCAACCTGGAGCGCTGGCGCTGGCTGCCCCGGCCCCTGCCGCCTGACCGGGTGGAGATCGATACGGCCGGCGCCGTCGGCGCCCTGTACCGGGACGGCCGCCGTGTCCGCACCTTCCGGGTGATCGTCGGCGCCGTGCGCGATCCCACCCCGCTCTTCCTGTCCGAGATCAACGGCGTGGTCCTGAACCCGCCCTGGAATGTACCTGACCGCATCGCCCGGGAAGAGATCCTGCCCAAGGCGGCCCTCGACCCCGGCTATCTTGAGCGGAACGACTTTGTGCAGCTCGACGGCCGCCTTCAGCAGGCGCCGGGCCCCCGCAGCGCCCTCGGGCTCGTCAAGTTTGATCTGGTCAGTCCCTTCGGGGTCTTCCTTCACGACACCCCGGGTCGGGAGGCCTTCCGGCTGCGGGAGCGTCACCTCAGCCACGGCTGCATGCGGGTGGAGCACCCCCTGGCCCTGGCCGACCTCCTGCTGGCGCCCCAGGGCCGGGGCGGCGGGCGCCTGTCCGCGGACCTCGCCACAGGGCGCACCCAGCGCATCGCCCTGTCCAGGCCTGTCGCCCTGGTGGTCGTTCACTGGACGGTCCGCATCGACCCGGACGGGCGGGCGGGCTTCCTCGACGATGTCTACGGGTGGGATGCGCGACTGGCCCAGGCCCTGCCGGGATTGTGATCCGCTTCAGGGTTGCCAGGCGGAGGCGCGGCGGGCAGACAGTCCCCGGGGCGCAGAGGAGACCTGTCCATGATCGGACGCCGCCGCCTGCTGGCCGGAGCCCTGGGCCTCGCCGCACCCTCCTTCATCGCCAGTGGCGCCTCGGCCGCCGCCCCCCGCCGGCTCGCCCTCCTGAACCTGCATACGGGCGAGAGGCTGGCCGCCACCTATTTCGAGGCCGGGCGCTACCTGCCTGACGCCCTGTCCGCCATCGACCGGATTCTCCGGGACCACCGGACCGGCGCCGTCCATCCCATCGCCCCGGGACTCCTGGACCTCGTCGCCTCCCTCTCGGAGACGCTGGGCGGGCAGGGGACGGTGCAGGTCATTTCCGGCTATCGCTCCCCAGCCTCGAACGCCGCCCTGAACGCCCGCTCTTCAGGCGTCGCCACCCGAAGCCTCCACATACAGGGCATGGCCGTGGATATCCGCGTCCCCGGTGTCGAGCTGGGTCAGGTGCGAAAGGCCGCCCTCGTCCTGGGGCGCGGCGGCGTCGGCTACTATCCACAGTCCGACTTCGTACACGTGGACATCGGCCGCGTTCGGCAGTGGTAGGCGTCAAAAACGGTCGTAACGTGCGGTCTGCGCCCCGAGAGAACATGTTGCGAACACGGAACAAACCGGGTACTCCATGGGTCATCGGCGGTAGGCGCCGATGGGCGGCCCCGGGCCGCGGAATCATGGGATAAGGACCCCGGATCATGACCAATCAGGCGGCGTTGAGGCTCGTAGTGAAAGAAGACGGTGAGAAGCAGCGGGCCCTTGAGGCGGCGCTGACCCAGATTGACCGGGCCTTCGGCAAGGGCGCCGTCATGAAGCTCGGGGACAAGGCGACCATGGAGGTCGAGGCGGTGTCCACGGGCTCCCTCGGCCTGGACATCGCCCTGGGCATCGGCGGCCTGCCCAAGGGGCGGATCATCGAGATCTACGGCCCGGAAAGCTCGGGCAAGACCACCCTGGCCCTGCATGTGGTGGCCGAGGTCCAGAAGGCCGGCGGCGCCGCCGCCTTCATCGACGCCGAGCACGCCCTGGACCCGGCCTACGCCCGCAAACTGGGGGTCAACCTCGATGAACTCCTCGTCGCCCAGCCCGACACGGGCGAGCAGGCCCTGGAGATCACCGACACCCTGGTGCGCTCCAACGCCATCGACGTGATCGTGATCGACTCCGTGGCGGCCCTGACGCCCCGGGCCGAGATCGAGGGCGAGATGGGCGATTCCCTGCCCGGCCTCCAGGCCCGCCTGATGAGCCAGGCCCTGCGCAAGCTCACGGCCTCGGTCTCCAAGGCCAAGACCATGATCATCTTCATCAACCAGATCCGGATGAAGATCGGCGTCATGTACGGCTCGCCCGAGACCACGACGGGCGGCAACGCCCTGAAGTTCTACGCCTCGGTCCGCCTGGACATCCGCCGCACCGGCTCGGTGAAGGCCCGGGACGAGATCGTCGGCAACAATGTCCGCGTGAAGGTGGTCAAGAACAAGGTGGCCCCGCCTTTCCGCGAGGTCGAGTTCGACATCATGTACGGCGAGGGCATCTCCAAGCTGGGCGAGATCATCGACCTGGGCGTCAAGGCCGGTGTGATCGAGAAGTCCGGCTCCTGGTTCTCCTGGAACAGCCAGCGCATCGGCCAGGGCCGGGACAATGTCCGCGAGTTCCTGCGCGCCAACCCGGACATTGCGGGCCAGATTGAGGCCCAGGTGCGCGGCGCCCGCGAGGTGATCGAAGAAGAGCTCCTGGTCGGTCCCACCGCCGAGGACGACGCGGAGTAATCCCCCTCAAAGGTTTGGGATCCGGGCCTGAGCGCCGGGGTCCCGGACCCGAGGGGCGGCGGCGTGCGGCCTTGATCTTGGCGAGGCCGTTCAACTCCCGTAAACCCTCTGGCTTCTGCGGTGCAGCAAGGGTCCGGCCGTCGGGCTCTTGACCACCGCTCCGACAGTCCAGAAGCCGCGCCATGCCCAGTCTGAACGAAATCCGCTCGACCTTCCTGGACTACTTCCAGGCGAACAATCACCAGGTCATCCCCTCGGCGCCCCTGGTGCCGCAGAACGACCCGACCCTCCTGTTCGTCAACGCCGGCATGGTGCCGTTCAAGAACTACTTCACAGGCGCCGAGACCCCGCCCACCCTTCGGGCGGCCTCGTCCCAGAAGTCGGTCCGGGCCGGCGGCAAACACAACGACCTGGACAATGTCGGCTACACGGCTCGCCACCACACCTTCTTCGAGATGCTGGGGAACTTCTCCTTCGGCGACTATTTCAAGGAAGGCGCCATCGAGCTGGCCTGGGGGCTCCTGACCCGCAACTTCGGCATTCCGGCCGAGAAGCTCTGCGTCACGGTCTATCATACCGACGACGAGGCGGCCGACCTTTGGAAGCGCATTGCGGGCCTGCCGGACCACAGGATCATCCGCATCGCGACCAGCGACAATTTCTGGTCGATGGGCGACACCGGCCCCTGCGGTCCGTGCTCGGAGATCTTCTACGACCATGGCGAGCACATCTGGGGCGGCCCCCCCGGGAGTCCCGAGCAGGATGGCGACCGGTTCGTGGAGATCTGGAACCTGGTCTTCATGCAGTTCGAGCAGCTGGCCGACGGGACCCGTCGCCCCCTTCCCAAGCCGCAGATCGACACCGGCATGGGCCTGGAGCGCATCACCGCAGTCCTGCAGGGCGTACACGACAACTATGACACCGACCTCTTCCGCACCCTGATCTCAGCCTCCCAGGACCTGGTGGGTCCTGGCGGGGAGGCGGCCTCCCACCGGGTCATCGCCGACCACCTGCGTTCTTCCAGCTTCCTGATCGCCGACGGCGTCTCACCCTCCAACGAGGGCCGGGGCTATGTCCTGCGCCGCATCATGCGCCGGGCCATGCGGCACGCCCACCTCCTGGGCGCCCAGGAGCCCCTGATGCACCGGCTGGCGCCGACCCTGGTCACCGAGATGGGTGAGGCCTATCCGGAGCTCCGTCGCGCCGAGCCCATGATCGTGGAGACCCTGCGCCAGGAGGAGGAGCGTTTCCGCCGCACCCTCGGCCGCGGCATGGCCCTCCTGGAGGACGCGACTGCCGGCCTTGGCGAGGGCGACCGCCTGCCCGGCGAGGTGGCCTTCCGCCTCTACGACACCTACGGCTTCCCCCTCGACCTAACCCAGGACGCGCTGCGCGCCCGGGGCGTGTCCGTGGACCTGGACGGGTTCCAGGACGCCATGCGCCGCCAGCGCGAGATGGCCCGGGAGGCCTGGACGGGCTCGGGCCAGGCGGCGGCCGCCGCCGAGTGGTTCAGCATCCGCGAGCGCCTCGGCGCCACCGAGTTCCTGGGCTATGAGCGCACCGAGGCCGAGGGCGAGCTGGTGAGCCTGGTCCGCGGGGGGGACGAAACGCCCTCCGCCGGCGCCGGCGAGACCGTCTTCGCCGTCTTCGACTGCACTCCATTCTACGCCGAGGGCGGCGGCCAGGCGGGGGACGTGGGCGTGGCGACCTGGTCCGGCGGACGGGGGCGCGTGCTCGACACCCAGAAGCAGGCTGGCGATCTTTTCATTCATGAAATCGAAATCCTGGAGGGTGAACTTCAGGCTGGCCACAGGATCCGGCTGGCCGTCGATGCGGACCTGCGTCGCACCACCAAGGCCAATCACTCGGCGGCTCACCTCCTGCACGCGGCCCTGCGCCATGTCCTGGGCCCGCACGTGGCCCAGAAGGGCCAGATGGTGGACGGCGAGCGCGTGCGCTTCGACTTCAGCCATGGCGGTCCGGTGACCGCCGCCGAGATCGAGGCCATTGAGGCCGAGGTCAACGCTGTCATCCGCCAGAACCGCTCGGCGCTGACCGCGGAGATGGCGCCCGACGAGGCTATCGCCGCCGGCGCCGTGGCCCTGTTCGGAGAGAAGTACGGCGAGTCCGTGCGCGTCCTGACCCTGGGCGAGGCCCTGGAGGGCGAGGGCGCCTACTCCGTGGAGCTGTGCGGCGGCACCCACGTGGACCGGACGGGCGACATCGCCCTGTTCAAGATCGTGTCCGAAGGCGGCGTGGCCGCGGGCGTCCGGCGGATCGAGGGCCTGACCGGCGAGGCGGCGCGGCGCTGGCTGATCGAGCAGGCCTCCGTGGCCCGCAGCCTCTCCGAGCAGTTCCGCACGCCGGTGTCCGAAGTCCTGGCCCGGGTCGAGGCCCTGGAGGCCCAGCGCCGCAAGCTCGAGAAGGACCTGGCCGACGCCCGGCGGCAGCTGGCCATGGGCGGCGGCGGCGCTGCGGCCGGCGGTCCCGAGGAGGTCGGCGGCGTCAAGCTCCTGGCCCGGGTCATGGACGGAGTCGGCGGCAAGGACCTGAGGCCCATCGCCGAGGAGTTCAAGAAGCAGGTCCCTGACGGGGTCATCGCCCTGGTGGGAACCGCCGACGGCAAGGCCGCCGTCACTGTCGCCGTCACCGGCGCGGCGGCCCAGCGCCTCAGCGCGGTGGACCTGGCCAAGGCCGCCGTCCAGGCCCTCGGTGGGCAGGGGGCGGGCGGTCGGCCGGACTTCGCCCAGGGCGGGGCCCCCGAGGCGGCTCGGGCTGAAGAGGGCCTGGCGGCCATCCGGTCGCTTCTGCAGGGCTGAGGCGGAGCGGCGGGCCTTGCCTCGGGCCGCGTCCGGGGCGAGGGTTCAGGCAGAGCTTGAACGAAAAAAGGTCCGGGAGGCCGCCCATGTCTTCGCCTGTCATCAATCCCAACGGAACCCTCAAGGGCAAGGTCGCGGTCGTGACCGGCGCCAGCCGGGGCATTGGCGAGGCGATCTGCGCCCGCCTTGCCATGGAAGGCGCCCGGGTGGTGGCCTCGGCCCGCACGGCGGAGTCCGGCGAGAGCCGCCTGCCCGGCACCCTGCATGACACGGTGGACCGCCTGCGTCGCGCCGGCGCCGAGGCCGCCTTCATCAAGGCCGACCTCGCCCTTGCGGCCGACCGGGAGCGGCTGATCGACGAGACGGAGGCCCTGTTCGGACCGGTCGACATCCTCATCAACAACGCCGCCATCACCTACTTCATGCCGGTCGTCGACTTCACCGAGAAGCGCTTCAAGCTGATGATGGAGGTGCAGGTCTACGCCCCCTTCCACCTCTCCCAGCTGGTCCTGCCCTCGATGATCGAGCGCGGCTCGGGTTCCATCGTGAACATCTCCTCGCCGGCGGGCATCCACCCCAAACCGCCCTACCAGGGCGGTCGCGGCGGTACGGTCTACGGCCTGTGCAAGGCGGCGCTGGAGCGCTTCACCACGGGCCTCGCCTCCGAGGTCCAGGCCAACGGGATCGCCGTCAACGTGGTCTCGCCGGGCCTCGTGGACACCCCCGGGGTCGCCGTCCACGGCCTGATCAACGAGCAGTCCAAGGACCGGGTCCAGCCCATCGAGTACATCGCCGAGGCGGTCTACCAGCTGGCCAAGGCGGATCCCGCCAGCATGACCGGCCGGGTGGACTATGCCGAGCCCCTCCTGAAGGAGCTGGGCCTGGAGCCTTCCGCCCTCATCTGAGCCCCACGGGGCTTGCCTTGCCGTCGCAACGCCGGTCTTGATCCCAGCCTTGCGGAGGTGCGCGTCATGAAGTTTGCAGCAGGAGTGCTGGCCCTGGCCCTGATGACTGGAACCGCGAACGCGGCCGACCTGACCCTGGAGCGGGTCTACGCCGCCCCGGACCTCACCGGTCCCCGGGCCCGGGGCGTGGCCCTGTCGCCGGACGGGACCCTGGTCACCTACCTCCGCGCCCGGCCGGACAATCCGCGGGTCACCGACCTCTGGGCGGCGGATGTCGCCGGCGGGGCGCCCCGCCGGCTGATCGACGCCGCCGCCCTTATTCCCA
>Ga0315902_10005575_pt1 | contig 17692 bp, 12 predicted proteins | sample LakEriMetagenome_9_FD_203523 | JGI IMG/M metagenome (GOLD analysis project Ga0315902, IMG submission 203523) | Freshwater fungal communities from buoy surface, Lake Erie, Ohio, United States - Buoy 12 MA117 | ecosystem: Environmental > Aquatic > Freshwater > Lake > Lake biofilm | place: USA... | reverse complement strand
GCGGGGGACCTGTGCGAGGAGGTCAGCCTCTTCGACGTGTACGTCGGACCGCAGGTGCCCGAAGGCCACCGGTCGCTTGCCTTTGCGCTGCGTTTCCGAGCCCCCGATCGCACCCTCGCGGCGGAGGAGATCGCTGCCGCCCGCGCGGCCGGCATCGCCGAGGCCGCGCGCCGGCATGGTGCCGTCCTGAGGGGTACTGCCTAGCTCTATGCGTGTATGCGTATAATTCCCCTGTGTCCCTGACTGCTTCTGTCGCCGGTGCCTCGGGCTATGCCGGTGGCGAACTCCTCCGACTCCTCCTCGGGCACCCCGATATCGAGATCGGCGCCGTGGCCGCGGGATCGAGCACGGGGCGTCGGCTCGGGGAGGTGCACCCGCAGTTGCCTGCTCTCGCAGACCGAGTCCTCGTGGCGGCCGACCCCGACGCCCTGCGTGGCGCTGACATCGTCTTCCTCGCCCTTCCGCATGGAGAGTCGGCGGCGATTGCGCGGGCCTTGCCGGCGGGGCAGCGCATCGTGGACCTGGGCGCCGACTTCCGTCTCGCCGATGAGTCGGCGTGGAGGGCGTTCTACAACGACTCGTACGCCGGGCACTGGGTCTACGGCATGCCGGAGCTTCCCGGAGCGCGTGCCCAGATCGCAGAGGCGACGCGCGTCGCCAATCCTGGCTGCTACCCGACGGCGGTGTCACTTGCCCTCGCACCTCTCCTTGCCGAAGGTCTCATCGGGCTCGTGGTCAGCGTCGTGGCGGCCTCAGGTTCGTCGGGTGCGGGCCGCACGCCGACAGAAACACTGCTCGCTTCCCAGGTCATGGGATCGATGTCGCCGTACAAGGTCGGCGGACTGCATCAGCACACCCCGGAGATGGAGCAGGCCCTGGGGCATGCGTCGGGGGAGGCCGTGCGGGTGTCCTTCACTCCGCTTCTCGCGCCGATGCCGCGGGGAATCCTGGCGACCTGCACGGCGGACCTTGCCGAAGGCGTCACAACCGAAGACCTGCATGAGTGCCTGCACGCCGCATACGCCAACGAGCGCTTCGTGCACGTGCTCCCGCCGGGGCAGTGGCCGCAGACCTCGTCCACGCTGGGCGGCAATGCCGTGCATGTGCAGGCAGCGGCCGATGTGCACGCTGGTCGCGCCGTGGTCGTGGCGGCGCTGGACAACCTCGTCAAGGGCGCGGCCGGGCAGGCTCTGCAGAACGCAAACGTCATGCTGGGGCTCGACGAGGCGGCAGGCCTAAGCGATGCGGGAGTCGCTCCGTGACCGTGACCGAGCCGAAGGGCTTCCGTGCGGCGGGCGTGACGGCCGGCCTCAAGGCGAGTGGCCGGCCCGATATCGCACTCGTCGTCAACGACGGGCCGCTGCAATCTGCCTCGGCCGTCTTCACCTCAAATCGCTTTCCCGCCGCGCCTGTCCTGTGGACGCGCCAGGCGGTCGCTGACGGCGAGCTCCATGCCGTCGTCTTGAATTCCGGTGGCGCCAATGCCTGCACCGGACCCGAGGGCTTCGCCGACACCCACCGCACAGCGGAGCACGTTGCCGAGCGACTCAGCGCGGAGGGATCGGTCACCGGTGCCGGCGAGGTGGGCGTGTGCTCGACCGGCCTCATCGGCGAGCGCCTGCCGATGAACCTCTTGCTCGCGGGCGTGGACGCGGCTGCCGCGTCACTCACCCGCGAGGGGGGCATGGATGCTGCGGTCGCCATCATGACGACCGACACGGTGCCCAAGGTCACTACCGTGCGCGGTGACGGCTTCACCGTGGGCGGGATGGCCAAGGGTGCGGGGATGCTTGCGCCCGGCTTGGCCACCATGCTCGTCGTCATCACGACGGATGCCGTGGCCCACCCCGACACGCTGGCAGTGGCGCTGGCGGCAGCCACCCGGGTGACCTTCGACCGCATCGACTCGGACGGCTGCATGTCGACCAATGACACCGTGTTGGCGATGGCGAGCGGTGCGGCTATGGTCCAGCCGTCGACGGACGACCTCTGTCGGGCCATCACGGCCGCGTGCGCCGACCTTGCCCTCCAGTTGATCGGCGATGCCGAGGGCGCGAGCAAGGACATCGCGATCACGGTCTCGCGCGCGGCAACCGAGGATGACGCCGTGGAGGTTGCCCGGGCCATCGCGCGGAGCAACCTCCTCAAGTGCGCCATTCACGGCCAGGACCCCAATTGGGGCAGGGTGCTCTCCGCCATCGGCACGACATCGGCTGCCTTCGCCTCCGATGAGGTTGATGTCGCGATCAACGATGTCTGGGTGTGTCGCGGCGGAGCGGCGGGGGAGCCTCGGGATCTTGTCGACATGTCCGGCCGCACGGTGCGGATCGGCGTTCGCTTGGGCGCGGGAGACGCCGAGGCGACGGTGTGGACCAACGACCTCACGGCCGATTACGTCCACGAGAACTCGGCGTACTCCACATGAGCGCCGCGGGCCAAAGCTCCGTGCCCACCGAGGTGCCCCCGTACCTTGAGCAATTCGGCGGCGCCACAGTGGTGGTGAAGTACGGCGGCAATGCCATGACCGACGACGGGCTGAAGCGCGCCTTTGCCGAGGACGTCGTCATGCTCCGCCGTGCGGGGCTGCGCCCCGTGGTCGTGCATGGGGGAGGACCGCAGATCTCGGCGATGCTCGATCGCGTGGGCATTGCCAGTGAATTCCGCGGCGGGTTGCGCGTCACCACCCCTGAGGCCATGGAGGTCGTGCGCATGGTGCTCACGGGCCAGGTGCAGCGCGAGATCGTCACCCTCATCAACGCCCACGGTCCCTTGGCCGTGGGGATCTCCGGCGAGGATGCGCGGCTCTTCCGGGCCGAACGACGCGGGATGGTGATCGACGGTGTGGAGGTGGACCTCGGACTCGTCGGTGATGTCGTCGAGGTGCGCCCGGAGATTGTCACGGCACTCCTCGACGACGATCGGATCCCCGTCGTCTCGACCGTGGCGCCGGATGCGCAGGGCGTCGCACACAACGTCAACGCTGACACGGCCGCAGCTGCGCTTGCCGTGGCGTTGGGGGCGCTGAAGCTCATCGTGCTCACGGACGTGCCCGGCCTCTACGCCGACTGGCCCGCGAGCACCGAGATCATCGCGGAGATTCGCGCGACACAGTTGCGTCAGATCCTGCCCGGTCTCGAGTCCGGCATGGTGCCCAAGATGGAGGCGTGCCTGCGGGCCGTTGAGGGGGGAGTGGCGCGCGCGCATGTCATCGACGGGCGCGTGCCGCACGGCCCGATCCTCGAGGTCTTCGCAGGCGCGGGAGTCGGCACGACGGTGCTGCCCGACGGGGAGGGCGCGTGATGGCGGCCGAGGCGATGATGGCTTCCCAGATCGGCGACACGTCGGCGCTCCAGGAGCGCTGGCGCGCCGCGCTCATGGACAACTACGGCACTCCGTCGATGTCGCTCGTGCGCGGTCAGGGAGCACGGGTATGGGATGCGGAGGGGCGTGAGTACGTCGATCTCCTCGGCGGCATCGCCGTCAATGCACTCGGGCACGCGCATCCCGACGTGATCGCCGCTGTCAGCCTGCAGATGTCGACGCTGGGGCACACCAGCAACCTGGCCATCTCACCGCCGGCAGTGGCACTCGCCGAGCGACTCATCGCACTCCTGGACCCCTCGGGTGCGCGCGGGGGGCGCGCATTCTTCTGCAACTCGGGTGCCGAGGCCAACGAGGCCGCGCTGAAGCTGACGCGGCGCACCGGGCGCACGCGCGTCGTGGTCGCCGAGCGCTCCTTCCACGGGCGCACCATGGGTGCCCTTGCTCTCACGGCGCAGCCTGCCAAGCAGGATCCCTTCCGTCCGCTGCCCGGTGACGTCGTCGTGGTGCCCTTCGGTGATGTCCCGTCGCTGCGCGCCGCCGTGGACGACATGACTGCGGCCGTCTTTCTCGAACCCATCCAGGGCGAGGGTGGGGTGATTCCCGCTCCCGAGGGCTATCTGGCGGCGGCGCGTGAGGCATGCGATGCCCACGGTGCGCTCCTTGTCCTCGACGAGGTGCAGACCGGCATCGGCCGCACGGGGGACTGGTTCGCGCATCAGGCTGACGACGTGTTGCCCGACGTCGTGACGCTGGCCAAGGGACTCGGCGGTGGACTGCCCATCGGCGCGTGCATCGCCTTCGGTCCCGCAGCGGATCTCCTCGGCCCCGGCAGCCACGGCTCCACCTTCGGTGGCAACCCCGTGAGCTGCGCGGCGGCGCTCGCGGTGCTCGATGTGATTGAGCGTGAGCACCTGGTCGCGCGTGCGCGGGTTGCGGGTGGGCGCCTGTCCGGCATCGTGGGAGACGCGACCTGCGTGTCGCATGTGCGAGGCCGCGGCCTCTTGCTCGGTGCCGTCCTGCGGACTCCCGTGGCAGCAGACATCGAGGCGTCTGCTCGCGCGCACGGGCTCATCGTCAACGCGGTGGCGCCCGATGTCATCCGCATGGCGCCTCCGCTGATCCTGACCGACGATGACCTCGACCGTGTGGCCGAGCTGTGGCCCCTCGCCGTCAAGGACCTGGCATGACGAGTCCACGCACTCAGGCTGCGCGGCGTACGCGCATCAGTGAGGTGATTGCCAGCAGGAGTATCCACTCGCAAGAGGAGTTGCGCGGTGTGCTCGCTCAGGAGGGCTTCGCGGTGACGCAGGCCACGCTCTCCCGCGATCTGGTGGATCTCGGTGCCGTCAAGGTCGCCCAGGAGGATGGGCGTGCGGTCTACACCCTGGTGGCTGAGGTCGGCATCGACCCGGGGGCGGAGATGGGTCGGCTGGCGCGCGCAGCCCACGAACTCGTGGTGTCCGTGGAGTCGTCAGGCAACATCGTCGTCGTGCGCACTCCGCCCGGTGGTGCGCAGTACCTGGCCTCGGCCTTCGATCGAGCCCCATGGTCTGAGATCCTCGGATCGGTGGCCGGCGACGACACCGTGCTGCTTGTCACCCGCGGTGTCGATGCCGGCGCGGGCGTGGCTGCTGAGATCCTGACGATGGCTGAGGGCCGGTCCCCGGCCGGAGTGGAGTCGACATGAGTGGCGAGGAGTCGCAGCCCACGCGTCTGTGGGGTGGCCGATTCGCCCGCGGTCCTGCTGACGCGATGGCGGCCCTGAGCGCGTCCGTCCACTTCGACTGGCGCCTCGCGCCGTACGACATCCGGCAGACCGCCGCACACGCCCGGGTATTGCACGCGGCGGGCCTGCTCGACGCTGCGGAGCTCACGCGCGTCCTCGATGCGTTGGATGCGCTGGCGGCAGACGTCACCACGGGTGACTTCACTCCCAACCCTGAAGACGAAGACGTGCACACGGCGATCGAGCGCGGCCTGCTCGAGCGCCTGGGTCCCCTGGGCGGCAAGCTGCGCGCCGGGCGTAGTCGCAATGATCAGGTGGCCACCGACTTCCGTCTCTATCTGCGCGATCAGGCGCGCGCTATCGCGGACGGGGTCATCGGCCTCCAGGAAGCACTCCTCGCGCAAGCCGACGCACATGTCGACACGATCGCGCCGGGATTCACCCACCTCCAGCACGCCCAGCCGGTGTCGCTCGGCCACGAACTCGCCAAGCACGTGCACGCCCTCGCGAGGGACATCGATCGTCTGCGCGACTGGGATGAGCGCGCGGCCCTGTCTCCGCTGGGCGCTGGTGCTCTCGCGGGTTCATCGCTGGGCCTCGACCCCGAGGCCGTGGCACGCGACCTGGGATTCCGCGGAGCCCTGGCCAACTCCATTGATGCCGTGAGCGACCGGGACTGGGTCGCGGAGTTCCTCTTCGCTGCGGCAATGCTTGGGGTGCACCTCTCGCGTATCGGCGAGGAGGTGGTGCTGTGGACCTCGCGCGAATTCGCCTGGGCGACCCTCGACGACGCCTGGTCCACCGGCTCGTCGATCATGCCGCAGAAGAAGAACCCCGACGTGGCCGAACTCATCCGCGGCAAGTCCGGGCGCCTCATCGGCGACCTCACCGGGCTCCTCGCCACGCTCAAGGGCATGCCCTTCGCCTACAACCGCGACCTGCAAGAGGACAAGGAGCCGGTCTTCGATGCTGTCGACCAACTCCTCCTGGTGCTGCCCGCGGTGACGGGCATGATCGCCACTCTGAGATTCGACAGTGTCCGCATCACGATGTCCGCGCCGGAGGGGTTCGCGCTCGCGACCGATATCGCGGAGTGGCTGGTGCGTCAAGGCGTGCCCTTCCGCGACGCGCATGACATCGCCGGTGCGTGTGTGCGTGCCGCTGAGGCGGATGGCATCGAGCTCTGGGACCTTGACGACGAGGCCCTGGCCGCGATCTCCTCACACCTCGAGCCAGGGGTCCGCGACGTCTTGTCCCTCGAGGGTTCGGTCTCTTCGCGTGCGTCCTTTGGCGGCACCGCGCCCGTGCGGGTGCGCGAGCAGCTCGCCGACGCCCGCTTGCTCGTCGCTGCGGACGCGGCCTGGGCGCGAGGCGCGTAGCCCTTGACCGGGCCGGCATGGCGCACCGCCTGGGCGGTGGCCGCGCTCATTCTCGCGGTGCTCGCTGCCGTGGCGGCGCTCCTCCCACCTCGGGGCACGCCCGGAGTCGAAGTGGCGGACCTTGGCGAAGCGCTCGCGCTCATCCTCCATCTCGTCGGATACGCCGCGCTGGCCTTGGCTGCCGTGATGGCTCAGACGTCCCCGCGCCCCGTCATCACGCTGGTCGTGCTCCTCGCCTATGCCACGGCGCTCGAGGGAGTCCAGGGTCTGCTGGGTCAGAGGTCGCTCCAGGCGCAGGACGTCCTGGCGAACCTGGTCGGTCTCGCTGTGGGCGTCCTGGCGGCACGCATCTGGCAGCGCGCCGCCGCCCGACAGGGACGGATCCACCGGAGCGCCGGGCCAGACCGGAGGTGATGTCAGACCCACCCGCGAGGGTGAGGCTGAGGCCACCCGCCCCCGACGCGCCGGGGGGAGCGGACGTGGGTGGGTGGCCTCGCCTGACGGGGACTCCTCCCCGACACTGAAGCCATGGCGATCGGTCGACGACTACTTGGCGCCCACCCGGTGCAGGTTGCGCCGCGGCTCCTCGGTTCGCGCATCGTCGCCGACTCACCCGAGGGCCGCGTGTCGATGGTCATTACTGAAGTCGAGGCCTACGCCGGAGAGGGAGAGGATCCCGGCTCCCATGCGTTCCGTGGCATGACCTCGCGCAATCGCACGATGTTCGCGCAAGCAGGGCACCTCTACGTCTACTTCACCTACGGCATGCACTGGTGTGCGAACGTCGTCACCGGACCCGCCGGACAGGGTTCCGCCGTGCTGCTGCGTGCAGGCCGCATCGTCGACGGCATTGACCTTGCCCGAGAGCGTCGGCCAAGCGCGCACCGAGATCGGGACCTGGCACGCGGGCCGGCAAGGCTGGCGGTCGCTCTCGGCCTGACCGGCGAGGCTGATGGAAGCGACCTGCTCGACCCGTCGTCGCGGATCCGCCTCGAGATTGCGCCTCGCCCCCTTGTCACGCATGTCGTGGGCCCCCGGACCGGGGTCGCCGGTCCGGGCGCCGGTACACCCTGGCGATTCGCTGCGCAGGACCCGACCGTGAGCCCCTATCGTGCTGCCACACGAGGAAGGCCCAGGCGAGGGAAGCCCCCGCAAGGGAAGCCCTCCCCGGGAAAGCAAAGGAAGGCTCCATGAAGACCCACGTTGCCGTCATTGCCGCGGTCGCCGCCCTCCTCACCGCCTGCGGCGGGGGATCCACGGAGGCGGGTGGGTCTGACCCGACGTCGGGATCGGCGGCCACGGCACCACGTTGCTACGAGCTTGTCGAGGGAGCGTCACGCGCTGTGATCAAGGTGGAGGCTGCGCCCAGCGGCAATGACCCCGAGGGTGGTCAGGTCACCGTCTACTCCTACGTCGATGGGGTCGAGGAGTTCACGCCGGAGACGACAGCGGGACGTCTGGAAGCCGACGCCTTCGTCTACGGCGATGGCACACGCCTCCTCCTGACAGAGTCGAGCCTCACGTGGCCGCAGGACAGCCTGCTCGAGGGCGCCGTCTTCACTCCCACCACGTGCCCTTAGCCCACCCGACCGCGGTGTAGGTGCCATGCGAGAGGATGCGTGCTCGTGAGTGCTCTCATCGACGACCTGCAGTGGCGTGGCCTGATCGCGCAGAGCACCGACCTGGAGTCACTGCGCGCGGACCTCGACGAGGGACCGATCACCTTCTATATCGGCTTCGACCCCACCGCGCCGAGCCTGCACCTGGGCAACCTCCTGCAGATCCAGACGATGCGACGCTTCCAGGCGCACGGGCATCGCCCGTTGGCACTCGTCGGTGGTGCCACGGGCCTCATCGGAGATCCGAAGATGACGGGGGAGCGAACTCTCAACCCTGTCGATGTCGTAGAGGAGTGGGTCGGGCGGCTGAGAACTGAGCTTTCGCGCTTCTTCGACTTCGAGGGTCCCGCAGCGGCGCAGTTGGTCAACAACTTCGAGTGGACGAAGGATGTCGACGTCATCTCCTTCCTGCGCGACATCGGCAAGCACTTCAGTGTCAATCGCATGCTCGATCGCGAAGCGGTGGCGGCAAGGCTTGCGGCAGAGGGTATCTCCTTCACGGAGTTCAGCTACCAGATCCTCCAGTCGTTTGACTATCTCGAGCTATACCGGCGCCACGGCTGCCGTTTGCAGATGGGTGGCTCGGATCAGTGGGGCAACATCACTGCGGGCGTTGACCTGATCCGGCGTACCGAGTCTGAGCACGTGCATGCGCTGACGACACCGCTGGTCACCAAAGCCGATGGCACGAAGTTCGGCAAGACCGAGTCCGGGACCGTGTGGCTGGACTCCTCCATGACGAGTCCCTACGCGTTCTACCAGTTCTGGCTCAATGCTGACGATCGAGATGTCTCCACCTACCTTCGGCTCTACAGCATGCGCAGCCATGACGAGATCGAGGCGCTCGAGGAGGCCACGCAATCGGAGCCTGCGCGTCGAGCTGCTCAACGCGCGCTCGCTGACGAGTTGACCACGCTGGTGCATGGAGCCGACGCCACTCGGGCCGTGGAGGCAGCAGCGCAGGCACTCTTCGGCCAGGGCGATCTCGGCGCCGTGCCCGCCGACGTTCTCGATGCAGCCCTGCGCGAACTTCCCCATGCCGTGCTCACACCGGAAGACATCAGCGAGGGCGCGCTCCCCGACATCGTCGATCTCCTCACCCGGTCCGGCCTGGCCCCCAGCCGAGGCCAGGCGCGGCGCACCGTGGGGGAGGGTGGGGCGTATGTGAACAATGTGAGAGTTGAGGACGAGGCCCTGCGCCCGACCACCCGGGACCTCTTGCACGGGCGCTACCTGGTGCTCCGCAGGGGGCGCCGGACCCTCGCGGGGATCCTGCTCGAGGGGTGAGCCAGATCACGCCCGGAGGGCCCCTGAGGATTTGACCTGGGCATTGCGGGCGCGTATAGTCGTACTTCCTCGCACGGAAGCACCGGACGTCGAAAGCCCCTCGGGTGACGATCAGGCCGGTCCTGCAAGGCGCAACGACTCCCATGTCGACTCGATTCGGTCGGGTACGCCCTCGGGCGGATTTGACCGAATTGCTGTCGCGCGGGTAACGTTGCGAGTCGCCCCGGGAACGGCCTGCACCGCAGGCGCGCCCGATGCGCGACCGCTCCTTGAGAACTCAACAGCGTGCCACATATCGATGCCAAATAACCCCGTTCACGGGGCGTCTTTGACGACTCGTGACGGTTCCTTTGGTTGACAGAAGCATTCAGCTCTGTCCGCCATGATCACTCACGTTTGGGTGATAGCGCTTCGGCGCAATCAACATTCCTTAACGGAGAGTTTGATCCTGGCTCAGGACGAACGCTGGCGGCGTGCTTAACACATGCAAGTCGAACGGTGAAAGCGGAGCTTGCTCCGCTGGATCAGTGGCGAACGGGTGAGTAACACGTGGGCAACCTGCCCCTCACTTCGGGATAACTCCGGGAAACCGGGGCTAATACCGAATACGACCTCCTTGGGCATCCTTGGAGGTGGAAAGTTTTTCGGTGAGGGATGGGCCCGCGGCCTATCAGCTTGTTGGTGAGGTAGTGGCTCACCAAGGCGACGACGGGTAGCCGGCCTGAGAGGGCGACCGGCCACACTGGGACTGAGACACGGCCCAGACTCCTACGGGAGGCAGCAGTGGGGAATATTGCGCAATGGGCGAAAGCCTGACGCAGCAACGCCGCGTGCGGGATGACGGCCTTCGGGTTGTAAACCGCTTTCAGCAGGGAAGAAGCCGCAAGGTGACGGTACCTGCAGAAGAAGCACCGGCTAACTACGTGCCAGCAGCCGCGGTAATACGTAGGGTGCAAGCGTTGTCCGGATTTATTGGGCGTAAAGAGCTCGTAGGCGGTCTGTTACGTCGGTTGTGAAAACTCGGGGCTTAACCCCGAGCCTGCATCCGATACGGGCAGACTTGAGTGTGGTAGGGGAGACTGGAATTCCTGGTGTAGCGGTGAAATGCGCAGATATCAGGAGGAACACCGATGGCGAAGGCAGGTCTCTGGGCCACAACTGACGCTGAGGAGCGAAAGCGTGGGGAGCAAACAGGATTAGATACCCTGGTAGTCCACGCCGTAAACGGTGGGCGCTAGGTGTGGGGAACATTCCACGTTCTCCGTGCCGCAGCTAACGCATTAAGCGCCCCGCCTGGGGAGTACGGCCGCAAGGCTAAAACTCAAAGGAATTGACGGGGGCCCGCACAAGCGGCGGAGCATGCGGCTTAATTCGATGCAACGCGAAGAACCTTACCTGGGTTTGACATATGGGGAAAACTGGCAGAGATGTCAGGTCCGCAAGGGCCCCATACAGGTGGTGCATGGCTGTCGTCAGCTCGTGTCGTGAGATGTTGGGTTAAGTCCCGCAACGAGCGCAACCCTCGTCCTATGTTGCCAGCGAGTAATGTCGGGGACTCATAGGAGACTGCCGGGGTCAACTCGGAGGAAGGTGGGGATGACGTCAAGTCATCATGCCCCTTATGTCCAGGGCTGCACGCATGCTACAATGGCCGGTACAAAGGGCTGCGAAACCGCAAGGTGGAGCGAATCCCAAAAAGCCGGTCTCAGTTCGGATTGGGGTCTGCAACTCGACCCCATGAAGTCGGAGTCGCTAGTAATCGCAGATCAGCAACGCTGCGGTGAATACGTTCCCGGGCCTTGTACACACCGCCCGTCAAGTCACGAAAGTCGGTAACACCCGAAGCCGGTGGCCCAACCGCAAGGAGGGAGCCGTCGAAGGTGGGACTGGCGATTGGGACTAAGTCGTAACAAGGTAGCCGTACCGGAAGGTGCGGCTGGATCACCTCCTTTCTAAGGAGCACCTGGTGCCCGTGCTTGCACGGTGCATCCAGAGCCCGCCTCGACCGAACGCGTCGAGGGGGTTTGCTCATGGGTGGAACATCGATATGGATGTCCTTTAGGGACGACAGTTCAGTACAGCCGGTTCGCCGGAGTGGAACGACATGTCGATCCCGAGATCATCAGGCACGCTGTTGAGTCCTGAGGGAACGGCTGCGCCGATCCTTCGGATAACGGGTCCTGGCACCTGCCTACGGGCAGTAGGGCTGGACACCCGCCCGTACCTTGAGAACTGCACAGTGGACGCGAGCATCTTCGCTGAATCTTCGGATTCAGCGATAAATCTCTGCGCGACCGAAAGGTCGAACAGAATTGCCAAAGTAGATCTGTGGTCAAGTTATTAAGGGCGCACGGTGGATGCCTTGGCACCAGGAGCCGATGAAGGACGTAGGAGGCTGCGATAAGCCTCGGGGAGCTGCCAACCGAGCTGTGATCCGGGGATGTCCGAATGGGGAAACCCGACTGGAGTCATGTCCAGTCACCCTCGCCTGAACACATAGGGCGAGCGGAGGGAACGTGGGGAAGTGAAACATCTCAGTACCCACAGGAAGAGAAAACAATAGTGATTCCGTAAGTAGTGGCGAGCGAACGCGGAAGAGGCCAAACCATGTTGACGTAATAGCCGCCAGGCGTTGTCGACGTGGGGTTGTGGGACTGCTCAGCTGGTTCTGGCGGACCGGCAGGGAGTCAAAAACGATCGCCGTAGTCGAAGGCCATGCGAAAGGGCCGGCACAGAAGGTAAAACCCCTGTAGACGAAACGACGATCACTCCCGAGCATCATCCCAAGTAGCACGGGGCCCGAGAAATCCCGTGTGAATCTGGCGGGACCACCCGCTAAGCCTAAATACTCCCTGGTGACCGATAGCGGACAAGTACCGTGAGGGAAAGGTGAAAAGTACCCCGGGAGGGGAGTGAAATAGTACCTGAAACCGTGTGCCTACAAGCCGTTGGAGCCCCCAAGGTCTTCGGACCAGGGTGACAGCGTGCCTTTTGAAGAATGAGCCTGCGAGTTACTGATATGTGGCGAGGTTAACCCGTGAGGGGAAGCCGTAGCGAAAGCGAGTCCGAATAGGGCGCCTGAGTCGCATGTCGTAGACCCGAAGCGGAGTGATCTACCCATGGGCAGGGTGAAGCGCGGGTAAGACCGCGTGGAGGCCCGAACCCACCAGGGTTGAAAACCTGGGGGATGACCTGTGGGTAGGGGTGAAAGGCCAATCAAACTCCGTGATAGCTGGTTCTCCCCGAAATGCATTTAGGTGCAGCGTTGCGTGTTTCTTGCCGGAGGTAGAGCACTGGATGGCCTAGGGGGCCTACAAGCTTACTGAAGTCAACCAAACTCCGAATGCCGGTAAGTGAGAGCGCAGCAGTGAGACTGTGGGGGATAAGCTTCATAGTCGAGAGGGAAACAGCCCAGACCACCAACTAAGGCCCCTAAGCGTGTGCTAAGTGGGAAAGGATGTGGAGTTGCACAGACAACCAGGAGGTTGGCTTAGAAGCAGCCACCCTTGAAAGAGTGCGTAATAGCTCACTGGTCAAGTGATTCCGCGCCGACAATGTAGCGGGGCTCAAGCACATCGCCGAAGTTGTGGCATTCACACCGATATCTCGGCCTGTACATCCGTGTGCAGGTCCAGGAGTGTGGATGGGTAGGGGAGCGTCGTGTGGCGAGCGAAGCGGCGGGGTAACCCAGCCGTGGACGCCACACGAGTGAGAATGCAGGCATGAGTAGCGAAAGACGGGTGAGAAACCCGTCCGCCGGATGACCAAGGGTTCCAGGGCCAGGCTAATCCGCCCTGGGTAAGTCGGGACCTAAGGCGAGGCCGACAGGCGTAGTCGATGGACAACGGGTTGATATTCCCGTACCGGCTGCATCGCGACCATACCGAGCCCGGTGATGCTAAGCGCCCGAAGCTGGTGAACTCTTCGGAGGGATCTAGTGGAGCGCGCGACCCGAACCGGTAGTAGGTAAGCGATGGGGTGACGCAGGAAGGTAGCTCAACCGCGGCGATGGTAGTCCGCGGCCAAGGTTGTAGGGCGAGACGTAGGCAAATCCGCGTCTCACATGCCTGAGAGCTGATGGGGAGCCGATTGAGGCGAAGTGAGTGATCCTATGCTGCCGAGAAAAGCCTCTAGCGAGTGATGTGGCCGCCCGTACCCCAAACCGACACAGGTGGTCAGGTAGAGAATACCGAGGCGATCGAGAGAACCGTGGTTAAGGAACTCGGCAAAATGCCCCCGTAACTTCGGGAGAAGGGGGGCCGCGGCTGGTGATGGGACTTGCTCCCTGAGCTGGCTACGGCCGCAGAGACCAGGCTGAAGCGACTGTTTACTAAAAACACAGGTCCATGCCAAGTCGCAAGACGATGTATATGGACTGACGCCTGCCCGGTGCTGGAACGTTAAGGGGACCGGTTAGCCGCAAGGCGAAGCTGAGAACTTAAGCGCCAGTAAACGGCGGTGGTAACTATAACCATCCTAAGGTAGCGAAATTCCTTGTCGGGTAAGTTCCGACCTGCACGAATGGCGTAACGACTTCAGCGCTGTCTCAACCACGGACTCGGCGAAATTGCACTACGAGTAAAGATGCTCGTTACGCGCGGCAGGACGGAAAGACCCCGGGACCTTTACTATAGTTTGGTATTGGTGTTCGATTCGGTTTGTGTAGGATAGGTGGGAGACTGTGAAGCCCGGACGCCAGTTCGGGTGGAGTCGTCCTTGAAATACCACTCTGATCGTATTGGATGTCTAACCTCGGTCCATGATCTGGATCAGGGACAGTGCCTGATGGGTAGTTTAACTGGGGCGGTTGCCTCCCAAAAAGTAACGGAGGCGCTCAAAGGTTCCCTCAGCCTGGTTGGCAATCAGGTGTCGAGTGCAAGTACACAAGGGAGCTTGACTGTGAGACCGACGGGTCGAGCAGGGACGAAAGTCGGAACTAGTGATCCGGCACCGGCATGTGGAAGCGGTGTCGCTCAACGGATAAAAGGTACCCCGGGGATAACAGGCTGATCTTGCCCAAGAGTTCATATCGACGGCATGGTTTGGCACCTCGATGTCGGCTCGTCGCATCCTGGGGCTGGAGTAGGTCCCAAGGGTTGGGCTGTTCGCCCATTAAAGCGGCACGCGAGCTGGGTTTAGAACGTCGTGAGACAGTTCGGTCCCTATCCGCCGCGCGCGCAGGAGTCTTGAGGAGGGCTATCCCTAGTACGAGAGGACCGGGATGGACGAACCTCTGGTGTGCCAGTTGTCCTGCCAAGGGCATGGCTGGTTGGCTACGTTCGGAAGAGATAACCGCTGAAAGCATCTAAGCGGGAAGCTCGCTCCAAGATGAGGACTCCCACAGGGTTAACCTGGTAAGGCCCCCAGCGAGAACACTGGGTTGATAGGCCGGAAGTGGAAGCGCAGCAATGCGTGCAGCTGACCGGTACTAATAGGCCGAGGACTTGACTCTTATCTTTACTACTTTGCGTATTTGCGTCCACTGTGCGGTTCCCGAGTTACGGTCGGGAACCGATTGATAACTCCATAGTGTTTCGGTGGCCATAGCGAGAGGGAAACGCCCGGCTCCATTCCGAACCCGGAAGCTAAGCCTCTCAGCGCCGATGGTACTGCGCGGGTGACTGCGTGGGAGAGTAGGACGCCGCCGGACATTCTTTGAAGAGGGCCGCACCCGTAAGGGTGCGGCCCTCTTCGCATGTGGGGCGCTAATCTCCCTGCATGGCGGCGCGGCGGGGAGTTGCGACGACCCCGCTAGACCATCAACAGCGGCGCCTGCTTGTGGGCACCGCCATCGTTCAACTGGCCTTGCTCAGCCTGCCAGCGGGCTTCAACTACATGCTGCCGGACCTGCTGACGAGCTTCGATGCCGGCGACGAAGAGTCCACAGCACTACGCCAGATCTCGAGCCTGGCCGCGCTTCTCGTGGTGTTTGCCGCGGGTGTGCTCGGCGAGCGCCTCGGCGGGCGCAAGGTCATGCTCGGCGCCGCCGGGCTCTTCACCGTCGGCAGCACCATCCTGGCCATCGCACCCAACGTGGGCTTCGCGACGTTCGGACTTCTCCTGGCCAACATCGGCAAGGCAACGGTGACGGTCGTGGCCTTGGCCTTCGTAGCGTCCCGGATCCGTGATGCCGACGGACGTGCATCGGCATTCGCGACGCTCGCGTCAGTGGTGCCGATCACGTACCTCGTTATTCCTCTGGTCGCAGGGGCAATGACCTCTGCCTGGGGGTGGCGCTGCGTGGCGGTGATGTGGACCGTGCTGGGCCTCGTGGCCGTTGTGACGGTCGCCCGCATGATCCCCTCGGGTGGGGAGAGTCTTGTCAGCGGTGAGATGTGGACCCCCGCCATCGCTGGACTGCTGCTCGCCACCACTGTGCAGGCCCTGAGTTCCCTGGCCGCTGAAGGCCTGTCCACTCAGACCATCGTCTATGCCATCGTTACCGGTGTGGCGCTCCTGGTGCTCGTCATCTTCTACCGGCGCATCCCGAATCCATCGCTTTCGCTGGCACCGCTGCGGCACGGGGGAGTCCTCATCCTCCTCGTGGTGCTCATCCTCTTCAGTTTCGCGAACCTCTTCTACTACAACACGCTCCTCTACCAGGTCGTGTACGGCTACTCCGCCCTGGGCGCGGCTGTTGTCATGATCCCAGCTCAGCTTGGGTCGATCGCCGGGGCTTTGGTCGGTCGCAAGCTGCTCCAGCGCCTCGGCATCGCGATCAGCGGGTCGGTGATGATCTTGGGCCTTGGGGTGGCGATGCTGATCGCCGCCTTGGTCGTACGGGCGACGTCACCCCTGATCGTTCCCGTGATGATTGTCAGTTGCTATGCGGTCGCGTCGGTTGCGGCTTTCGTCGCACTGACGACCGCCATCATGGCCCTGGCGGAGGCCGGCGACGAAGGCGTGACCTCGTCGTACAAGACCGCGTCAAGCAATATCGGAGCCGCCCTGGGTGTGTGCGTCCTCACCGCTGTCGTGACCACGGTGGGCGTGAGCTCGATGCAGTCACAGATGGACAGCGCGGGGATGTCGTCGTCGACCTCCGCGGAAGCCGCTTGGGATCTTCTTTACGGCTCCAGTTCCCAGGACGTGTCTGATCAGTACGGCATCTCGATCTCGGAAGCGGACCAGATCCGTGAGATGGATCGCGTGGCGTTCGTCGACGCCTACCGGGCCCAGGCCCTTGTGGGGGGACTGCTCGCGATCCTGTGCGGCGGGGTGTTCCTGGCAGCCCGCCGGCGCTACGAGCAGCATCTCGAGTGATCGGGGTCGCGGGCTCGTCACCCGGCCTGCGGCGCTTCGACCCCGATCGGCAAGGATGCAGCCCATGACATCGCCATCGGGTTCGCGCGACCGGAAGCCTCCGGCGAAGGGCAGGCCGCCGGCGAAGGGCAGGCCGCCGGCGAAGGGCGGACCCCCGGCGAAGGGCAGGCCGCCGGCGAAGGGCAGGCCGCCGGCGAAGGGCAGGCCGCCCGGTAAGGCTGGACCAGGGTCGCGGCCGAAGGATGGTGACAAGCCGCGCAGCGATAAGCCGCGCGCGCCGCGCATCCCTGACGACATCACGGGCAAGGAGATCGACCGCCGCGTTGCCGCGGAGCTACGCACGCTTCCTGAGGAGCTCGGTCAGACCGTGGCGCGGTTTCTCGTCGCCGCATCCCGAGCGCTCGAGGAGGGCGACGTCGACCTCGCCCTGGCGTATACGGCGGAGGCCAAGCGACTTGCGGGGCGCGTGTCCGTTGTGCGCGAGGCGATGGGCATCACCGCCTATGCGGCGGGGGATTACGCTGCGGCGCTGGCAGAGCTCCGGGCAGTGCGACGCATGACCGGAGACCAGGACTACGTGCCGGTGATGGCCGACTGCGAGCGCGGCCTGGGGCGGCCGCGCAAGGCCTTGGAGTTGCTGGCCGAAGTCCCTGAATCGAAACTCTCGGATGCGTCTCGTATCGAGGCCAGGATTGTCGCAGCCGGTGCGCGCAGGGACCTCGGTCAGCCCGATGCCGCCCTGCTCCTCCTCCAAGTGCCCGAGCTCAATGCGCGCCGTACCGAGGAGTGGTTGCCCCGTCTGCGATACGCCTACGCCGACACCCTGCTCGAGCTGGGGCGAGGCGAGCAGGCCCGCATGTGGTTCGAGCGGGCCGCGCAGGTCGATCCGGACGGGGCGACGGATGCTGACGAGCGGCTTGCTGAGATGGACGGGATCGTCTTCGACGATGCCTGGGGCGACGATGTCGAGGATCAGCGCCCTACCGACGCGGCGTCTCCCGAGGTCGAGCCCGGCCCCTCAGCCTGATCGAGCCATCGGCTGATCCCCGCCACATTGGCCGCGGTTGATGAGAGAAACTCCCAGGTTGCCTCGC
>Ga0315902_10005573_pt1 | contig 17694 bp, 16 predicted proteins | sample LakEriMetagenome_9_FD_203523 | JGI IMG/M metagenome (GOLD analysis project Ga0315902, IMG submission 203523) | Freshwater fungal communities from buoy surface, Lake Erie, Ohio, United States - Buoy 12 MA117 | ecosystem: Environmental > Aquatic > Freshwater > Lake > Lake biofilm | place: USA... | reverse complement strand
TTGGTGATTCGTGATGGCGCGATCTGCGCGGGGATGGTCACCGTGAATGGATCCGATGGCGATGCGACCGGCATGATCGGCCTCCTCGCCGTCGATGAAGCCCATCGCGGCCGGGGCTACGGAAAGAGGCTCGTGGACGCCGCCGAGGTCTGGTGTGCCGCGCGCGGCATGAGGGCGGTGGAGGTCGTCACCCAGATGCGGAATACCGCCGCGTGCAGCATGTATACCGCCTGCGGATACGGGATCGTGGGCGATGAAGCAGTGTTTCACATCTGGCCCGAGGTCAGCCGATGATCCCTTTCAACCGCCCCTTTCTTCCCGAGGCGGCGCTGGGCTACATCGCCGAGGCGTATCGTTCGGGAAAAGTCTCAGGTGACGGGGTCTTCACGAGACGCTGCGAAGCATTCCTTGCCGAGCGGTACGGCTGCCCCCGCACACTTCTCACGACCTCCTGCACCGCCGCATTGGAATTGGCGGCCCTGCTCTGCCGGATCGAAGCGGGCGACGAAGTGATTCTTCCGAGCTTTACGTTTGTCTCCACGGCAAATGCCTTTGCGCTGCGGGGCGCCACGCTGGTGTTCGTCGACTCCCTTCCCGATCACCCCAACATAGATCCTGCCCGGGTTGCGGCGGCTATCACGAGCCGCACGAAAGCCATCGTGCCCGTGCACTACGCCGGCGTCGCCGTGGACATGGACCCGGTCGTGAGGCTGGCGCGGCAGGCCGGAGCCTTCGTCGTGGAGGACGCCGCTCAGGCCATCGAGGCAGACTACTGTGGCAGGCCATTGGGCACGCTCGGCGACTTCGGTGCCTTCTCGTTTCACGAAACCAAGAACATCCACTGCGGGGAGGGCGGGCTGCTCGCCGTGCGCAGCGCAGAGCACGTCGACAGGGCCGAGATTCTCTGGGAGAAGGGGACCAACCGCCGCGCGTTCTTCCGCGGCGAAATCGACAAATACGGCTGGGTCGATGTCGGGTCTTCGTTTCTGCCGTCGGATATTCTCGCGGCCGTGCTGTGGTCGCAGTTCGAAGCGCTCGGGGAGATCAAGGCCCGGCGTTTTAGGCTGTGGGAGCGCTATCTCGAAGCCTTCCAACCCCTGCAGCAGGCCGGCTGGCTGGAGCTGCCGGTCATTCCTGCCTATGCGGGGCACAATGCGCACTGTTTCTACGTCGTGCTGGCCGACGAGCCCACGCGTGCCAGGCTCATCGGCCACCTCAAGGCGCGCGGGATCCTGGCGGTGTTTCACTACCAATCGCTTCACGCGAGCGCCTATTTCGCCGACAAACACGATGGTCGTCCGCTCCCCCATGCCGACCGCTTTAGTGGCTGCTTGCTCCGGCTACCCCTGTTTCACGACTTCCAGGACGCGGAGCAGGATAGGGTGATCGACGCCGTGCTCGACTTCTTCGGGCCCGGTGGCCGGTGATCGTAGAGTTCCATGGACGGGTTTCCGAAACGTGCATCAACTTGAATCACGCATGACGCGGGCGCGGCGGCTCCTGGGCATCCTGCATGGATGCGTGGATCGCCACGCCGGCGATGCCGAACGAACCCTCGCCCTGACCGAGATTTCCGCCCAGGTCGCGTGGCTGTGCCATGCGGGCACGTTCGTGCTGCCCCAGGCCGAACGCCTGCTCCACGAGCATGCCGAACGGATACTGCCCCAAACGCCGTGCGGCGACTGGATGAGAGCCGTGGAGGGGCGGACGCTCCACGTGCTCAGCGAGGCATATGGTGTCGGCGGGCATACACTCCTCGTGAAGCGCTGGATCGAACTTCTCGACGAAGAGCCCCATGCCGTCGTGCTGGTGCGGCAGCTACAGTCTTTCGATCCATCGTGGGTCGTGCCGGCGGGACGGCACGTGCCGCGGATCGACCTCCACGCAGTGGATTCGAGCCGATGTCGGAAAGTGGCCTGGCTGGCGTCGCTGTTTGGCGTGGCGCGGCGTGTGATCCTCCATATCCACCCCAACGACGCGTGCTCGGTGGCGGCCGCTTACCGCAGCCCGCAGGCCGACATCCACTTTCTCAACCACGCCGACCACGTCGCGTGGTTGGGGGCGGGACTGCCCGTGGTGTACTTGAATCTTCGGCAGCGGGGCACGCGCCTCGCGGAAACCCGCCGTGGCATCGCGGCCTCCACATGCGGGGTGGTACCCATCCCTATCACTCCGCCAGCTCCTGTCGATCGTTGCGCGGCACGTCGGAAGTTTGGTCTCGTCGATGGCGACTGCCTTCTCCTGACCGTCGCGTCGGCGTACAAGTTCACTCCGGTCGGCCGCCGTTCCCTGCTCGAGCCGCTCGATCGTCTGCTCTGCCGAAGGGACGTCAAATTGATGGCCGTCGGCGTGGATGCCGGGCATCCGGTGTTCGGCATCCTGGCGGAACGGCATCCAGGCCAGGTGATGTGCATGGGAATCGTGCCGTCGCCCACGGCGCATCGTGCGGCGGCAGACATTTACCTCGACAGTTATCCGTTCTGCTCGGTCACGTCGATGCTGGAGAGCGCGGCGCTGGGCACGCCGGTGGTGGCCTATCGTCCCGACCAGCCAGACCTCGACATCCTCTACAGCGAATGCCCGTGGCTCCCTGCGGAGCACCACGAGGCTCGCGATGCCGGAGGGCTCGTCGAGTTGCTTCATGCGTTGATCGACGACCGTGCGCTTCGGCAGGAAATGTGCTTGCGAAACATCGAGGGAATGAAGCAGCACTTTCCCTCAGCGTGGCGCGCCGCCGTGCGGCGGCATCTGATGTGCACTTTCACCAAGCCTCCGTGGCGCAGACCGGACAGGCCGTTTGGACACGGGCTGCTGGACGAGGTGCTCTCCGAGTTGATGAGCGACGTCCTGCACTACACGTCCCAGCCCGATGCCCTGGGCCTCGATGAGATCGGTCGAGACCGGATCATGCGGCGCGAGCTGCGCGGGATGCCGGAGAGCGGGCTCTAGCCCTTCACCCAATATCGGCAATCGGCGTCCACCCGATGGAGCCGCACGCGGAGACCGCGGGTCGCGAGGAACTCCTCCACAGCCTTGCGGCACCCGTCGTAGGTGTCGTAGTCGTCGATGATCACGAAGCCGGAAGGCACGACCTGTTCGTAGAGATGCTCGAGGCACGTCTTGGTGGAAGCATACCAGTCTCCGTCCAGTCGCAGGATCGCGATCGCGCCGACCCCTGCGGCGTCTTCCGGCAGCGTGTCCTGGAACCAGCCCTTGTGGTAATGAATCCGACTCGCGTCGTATTGGATATGCCGCTCGAGCAGCATCCTGTTTTCCTCGAGCGTGCCCGGCCCGCCGAAGGCATCGTAGAACCCACTCAGGGGTTTGAGCCGACCCGCAGTGCCACCAACGCCGTGCGTCCAGTCGCGAACCTCCTGCACGGCCCGATTGCCATCGATGGCCTCGTCCGGTTCGCAGATCTCCGTGAATGCATCGAAGAGATGCAGGTCGCGGCGGGCAGTGCCGTACCGCAGGTTCGCCAGGGCCATGAGCCCCATGCAGCCCCCTTTCCAGACGCCGCACTCCACGAAGGCGCCGGGAATCCCTCTCGCCTCGCACTGCCGCACCTGATCGATGAGTGAGACGAGCCTGGGAAACGTGACCATGGTGTGGCCGCGAATCCTGGTGATCATGTGGCGCACTTCCGGTTCGAGGAGGTCCTCGGACGGGCAGGGTGGCCATTCGTTCGCGGCTTCCATGACGCGAAAAACAGGGTCGGCCGCGACAGCTCGACAAGGATCGTCGGGGAAGACAGAAACCCTCTGGCTTGCGGCCGCGTCATCAATGGCCACGGCCCGCCGCAGGGCGGCCCGCGTGACGAGGTGGATCAGGAATCCCACCGGGCCGGCGAGGAACGTGAGTACGAGGGCGACCGAGCGCAGGGGCCAGGGGATGCCGAGGCGGACCGCGTCGCGGGCGATCCACGCGCCCACCACCATGTCGAACACGAGGTAGTGCGTCCACGCGGCGGCGAACACCCAGTCGTCGGCGAACGCCGCCCGCAGGCCGGCGAGCGTCATCAGATCCTCCGGCGGCGGCCCGCCGCTCGCGAGCTTCCAGCCGATGATGGCCGCGTAGCAGGCCGCGAGCAGCCCCGGCACGATGATCGCGCAGAGCACGGACGACACGAACCGCCTGCCGGGAAAGACCACGAGCACGATCCAGGCGACGAGGGCGACGGTGTTCGTGACCTCGAACAGCCGCTGCGGCGTCAGGAGGTTGCCAATGCCGCCGTTCACTTGCGGCTCCAGCCGGTGCCGTCGGCACGGTCTTCGAGGACGATGCCGGCCTCTGTGAGCTTGGTGCGGACGAGGTCGGCCGTCGCGAAGTCCTTCGCCTTGCGGGCGTTGGCCCGGATCTCGATCACGAGTTCCATGAGCTTGCCCACGAGCGCCTCGTCGGCACCGCCGCCCTGCGCCTCGGGCTCCTTGAGGAACAGCCCGAGCACGCCGGTGAGCTCCCGCATCACGAGCAGCATCGCATCGAGCGTGGCCAGCTCGGCGGCAGGCTTCTTCGCCTCGAGGCCATGCTGGTCGATGAACTTGTTCACGACCCGCACGAAGTCGAAGAGCGTGGCGATCGCGATCGCCGTGTTGAAGTCGTCGTCCATCGCGGCGAGGAACGTGTCGCGGAGCGCCTGCACGTCGGCACCAGCCGCGGCCACGGCGGCATTGCCCGCCTGCCGATCGCGGCAGGGCAGGGCGTAGAAGGATTTTCCGCTCACGCGGCCATAGCGGGCGAACAGCCGCTCGAAGGCCTCCATCGCCCGGGCACTCTCACCGAGCGGTTCCTCGCCGAAGTGGATCGGGCTGCGGTAGTGCGTGGAGAGCAGGAGCATCCGGATCGCCTCTGGGCGATGGCGGGCGAGCAGATTCTTGAAGGGCTCGGCGCCGGTGGATTTCGAGATCTTCGTGGCGGCCTGTGCGGCCGCTGTGTCGGCTGCCGATGCCTGTGCAGCCGCTTCGTCGGCCGACCCCGCCTCGCCCCGCGGACGGCCGCCCACCTTGCCGGCGGCGCCCGCCGCCTGCATGAGGCCGTTGTGCATCCAGAACGTCGCCATCGGGCAATCGTGAAGCGACTCGCTCTGCGCGATTTCGTTTTCATGATGCGGAAACACGAGGTCGAGCCCGCCGCCGTGGATGTCGAAGTGCGGCCCGAGAATCGCCTTGCTCATCGCCGAGCATTCGATGTGCCAGCCCGGCCGGCCCGGGCCCCACGGGCTCTCCCACGCCGGTTCGCCCGGCTTGGCCTGCTTCCAGAGCGCGAAGTCGGCCGCCGACCTTTTGCGGTCGGCCGTCGATCCGCCCTCGCCCTGCGTCTGCTCGACGGAGCGGTTCGTCAGCTTGCCGTAGTCGGCGTCTTTCGTGACGTCGAAATAGACGTCACCGTCGCTCGCGTAGGCATGGCCCTTGGCGATCAGCCCCTCGATGAAGGCGATGATCGTGCCGATGTGGTCCGTGGCCTTCGGCATCTGGTCGATGCTGGTGACGCCGAGGGCGGCGAGATTGTCGAGGTAGTCGACCGTCATCTCCTCGGCGAGCGTGCGCATCGTCGTGCCGCGGGCCGTGCTCTCGGCGATGATCTTGTCGTCGACGTCGGTGATGTTGACGACCCACGTCACCTTCCAGCCCGAGTATTCGAGGTGCCGCTTCACGGTGTCGAAGATCACCGGGCCTACCATGTGCCCGATGTGGCTCGGCTTGTAGACCGTGGGGCCACAGAGATACATCCCCACATGGCCCGGCTTCACGGTCACGAGCGGCGTTTTCGCCCGCGAAAGTGTGCTGTAGATCTCGATCGTGGGGAGCCCCGTCGCCGTCGTCATCATGCCTCCATTCCCGTCGTTCATTCCGGCCGCGCCCGTTCCACGAGCACGACGCACTCCGCACCGATTGCGAGCTCTTCGCCGATCGGCCCGACATGCTCGCCAGTCTTGGCCTTGAGCCACACGGCCGACACGTCGCTGCCGAGGATCCCGGCGATCCGTTCGCGGATCTTCTGTCTGTGCGGGAGGATTTTGGGCCGCTGGGCGAAAATCACGCAATCGAGGTTTACCAGCCGCCAGCCAGCGGCCGCGACCCGTGCGTGGGCGGCCCGAAGCATGTCGGCCGAATCGCGCCCCTCGTTGGCAGGGTCGCTGTCGGGAAACATCTCGCCGATGTCGCCGAGGGCCGTGGCCCCGAGCAAGGCGTCGGTGATCGCGTGGAGGAGTACGTCGGCATCGCTGTGACCGATCGCCGTCTTGTCGTGGGGGATGCGAATCCCGCCGATCACGAGGGCGTCACCCGCGCCGAGTCGATGCGTGTCGTGTCCGATGCCGATGCGAAACATGCCGCTCCTCTCCGCCGCGTGAGGCGCGCGGACGTGACACCGTTTTCCCCTATACTCCCCGCATGCACAACTCCAATGGAGAGGGTCGCGCGGCGGCCGCCGTGATCGAGGTCGAAGGGCTCACCAAAAGCTACCGCGTGTTCGACAAGCCCGAGGGCCTGGCGGCGAGCGTGAAGAGCCTGTTCCACCGGCCGAGCCGCACGGTCGAGGCGCTCAAGGGCGTGAGCCTGACGGTCGGGCGGGGTGAGTTCGTGGCCCTGCTCGGGCCGAACGGTGCCGGCAAGACGACGTTCCTCAAGCTCCTCTCCGGGATCATCACGCCCACACGGGGCACCGCCCGGGTGCTCGGCCACGTGCCCTGGGAGCGGGCCGACGACTTCCGCCGCCGCTTCGCCCTCGTGATGGGGCAGAAGAACCAGCTGTGGTGGGACCTGCCCGCCGCCGAGAGCTTTCGCCTGCATCGGGAGATCTACCGGATCGAGCCCGGGCGGTTCGAGCGCACCCGCGACGAACTCGTCGATCTCCTCGGCGTGCGGAAGCTCGTGCTCCAGCCGGTGCGCGACCTCTCCCTCGGCGAACGGATGAAGCTCGAACTCGTGGCGGCGCTGCTGCATGAGCCGGAGGTGCTGTTTCTCGACGAGCCCACGATCGGGCTCGACGTTGTCGCCCAGCACGCGCTCCACCAGTTTCTCGCGCACATCCAGGTCGAGCGCAGGATGACGATCGTGCTCACGACCCACTACATGAAAGACGTCGCCGCCCTCTGCCGCCGCGCGATCGTGATCACGGACGGATCGATCCTCTACGACGGCTCGCTCGATCAGATCGTCGACCGCTTCACGACGCACAAGATCGTGACGCTCGATCTCGACGACACGCCCGATCAGGCCGACTTCGCCCGCCTCGGCTTTCCCTGCGAGATCCGTGGGCCGCAGGTGACGCTGCGGATCGACCGGCAACGGATCGCCGACGTGCTCCCCGAGATTCTCCGCGGCCGTCAGGTGCGCGACGTGTCGGTGGAGGACGTGCCGCTCGAGGAGATCGTGGCCGAGCTCTTTCGGTCGGGGGCAGCCGGGGCCGCGCGGGTGCCCGAGGAGGCGCGGGCATGAGCCGGGCCGCCGCCACGCCGCTTCTTCCGGGCCTCCGGGCCTGGTGGACGATGCTCGTGATCTGCCTCGAAGAGCGGCTCGCCTACCGTGGCGACTTCATCCTCGGCACCGCGATGCGGTTTCTGCCGATCGTGACGCAGGTGTTTCTCTGGACGGCCGTGTTCGCCGCCACCACGCGGAGCGACATCGCCGGCTATTCCCGCACCGACATCGTGGCCTACTACCTGCTCACGATGGTCACGCGGGCCTTCTCCAGCATGCCAGGGCTGGCCGGAGGCATCGCCCGCAGCGTGCGCGACGGCTCGATCAAGAAGTATCTCGTGCAGCCTGTCGACTACGTGTCGTTTCTGCTGGCCGCCCGGATCGCGCACAAGCTCGTCTACTACGCCGTGGCGCTCATCCCGTTCGGGGTCGTGTTCGTGATCTGCCGCGGCTATTTCCCGCCGGTGCCGGACGCCGCCACGATCGCCGTGTTCACGCTGTCGCTCGTGCTCTCGTTCCTGCTCGGCTTCTTTATGGAGGCGACGCTCGGCATGCTCGGCTTCTGGTTTCTGGAGGTGTCGAGCATCATCTTTGCCTACATGCTCGTGCAGTATCTGCTCTCGGGCCACATGTTTCCGCTCGACATGCTCGCCGGTGTGCCCACGGGCCTCGTCGGCGTGAGCGTGGCCGACGTCGTCCGCTGGCTCCCGTTCGAATACACCGCGTATTTCCCGGCCGCCGTCTGGCTGGGGAAGATCCGCGGGGCGGAACTCGCCCGGTCGCTCGCCATCGAGACGGCCTGGGTCGTGGTGATGGCAGTCGCCTGCCGCATCGCCTGGTGGCGCGGCACGCGGCGCTACAGCGCCTTCGGAGGGTGAATCATGGCCCGGTATCTTTCCATCTTCCTGACGTTCGCCCGGGCGTGCCTCGTGCGCGACATGACGTTTCGGGCCAACTTCGTGCTCGAGTGCCTGACGAGCCTGGGCTGGATGTCGATGAACCTGGCGTTCTACCTGCTGGTGTTTCAGTTCACGCCTGAGATCGGCAGGGGCACGGGCTGGACCCGCGAACCGTTTTTCGCCTTCGTAGCCACGGGGCTCGTCATCAATTCGATCGTCCAGGCGCTCTTCATGCCGAGTGCCGAGGAACTCACCGAGATGGTCCGCACCGGCGGCCTCGATGGCGTGCTCGTGCAGCCGCTCGATGCCCAGTTTCTGCTCTCGATGCACCGGGTCGATTTTTCGTCGTTCGCCAACGGGCTCGTGGGTGTCGGGCTGCTCGGCTGGGCTGTTTCACGCATGGATCACGCGCCCCCGGCCACAGCCTGGCTGCTCTACCCGTTTCTCATTCTCTGCGGCGTGGCGATCCTCTACGCCCTCGTGATCATGCTTGCGGCCGCCACGATCCTGCTGGGCCGCAACCAGAGCCTCTATGATTTCTGGTTTTACCTCACGAACTTCTCCCGCTACCCGGCCGAGATTTATGCCGGGCCGTGGGGTGGGCCGCTGCGGGCGCTGTGCACGTTTGTGATCCCGATTCTGCTCGTGGTCAACGTGCCCGCCCGCGTGATCGCGCAGCCGCTCACAGGACAGGCGTGGGGGCTCGTGTGGCTCGCCGTCATTGCAGCGATCGTCTCGCTCGCGGTCTCGCGGTTGGTCTTTCAGGCAGCGCTCGCGAAGTATCGAAGCGCCTCGAGCTAGTCGTCACGGAGCTTTTGGCATGCATGCCCAGTCGACGTCCGGGGCCCCGGCGAGAGGCGGCCTGTCCGAGGATCTGGCGGCCACGCTTCTCGGCGTCGTGCTCGTCGCGGTCGCGCTGGCTGCGACGTGGCTCGGGCGGCCGACAGGCGCGGCTGCCGAGGCGGAGTTTCCGAAAGGCTGGCCCACGCCGCTGGCGACGGTGATCGACAAGCCGCAGACCTGGGGCGACTCGCCGCGGGAGGCGTTGGTCGACAAGCGGGGGCGGAATCTCGCGCTGCCGATCGGCCTGGGCGTGGCATGGGTTGCAGCGGTGGGAGTGGCCGGAGCGGCGCTCGCCGGCGGTCGGGCGGCGCGGGTCGTTCCCGGCTCCGTGGCGATCGGCCTACTCGCCGGGCTGGCCTACCTGCTCGCCGCGCAGAAGGTGATCCATTTTTACAACCTCGAATACCCGCTCTGGGCCCTCGCGGTCGGCATCCTGATCGGCAACACCGTAGGTGTGCCGCGGCTGATCCGGCCTGCCATGAACGGCGAGTTTCTGATCAAGACGGGGCTCGTCGTGTTCGGGGCCGAGGTGCTCTTCGGCCGGCTGCTCGAACTCGGGCTGCCCGGCGTGATGACGTCGTGGATGGTGACGCCGATCGTGCTCGTCGTGTCGTATTGGTTCGGTGTGCATGTGCTCCGGATCCCGTCGCGGTCGCTGTGCATGGTGGTGGCGGCCGACATGTCGGTGTGTGGCGTGTCGGCGGCGATCGCGGTGGGGGCCGCCTGCCGGGCCAAGAAGGAAGAGCTCACGCTGGCGATCGGGCTCTCGCTCGTGTTCACGGTCGGCATGATGGTGGCCATGCCGCCGTTCATTCGCTGGGTGGGCATGGACGAGATCGTGGGCGGAGCCTGGCTGGGTGGCACGATCGACGCCACGGGCGCGGTGGTCGCTGCCGGCGAGGCGCTCGGCAAGGAGGCGGGGGCGGTCGCAGCCACCGTGAAGATGATCCAAAACTCGATGATCGGCGTGATCGCGTTCGCGGTGGCGGTGTATTGGTCGGGATGGGTGGAGCGCGACGGAGCGGAGCGACACGGCTCGCTGGCCGCCGAGGTGTGGCGGCGCTTCCCGAAGTTCATTCTCGGTTTTCTGCTGCTCTCGGCCGTGTGCTCGTGGATCTTCAGTAGTTCGCCCGCTGGAGCGCATCTCGTGGACGGTGCGATTACCGGCTTCACGTCCCGGCTGCGGGGCTGGCTGTTTTGCGCCGCGTTCGTGTGCATGGGGCTGCAGACGAATGCCCGCGAGCTCGCTCCGGTGCTCGCCAGCGGCCGGCCGCTCGTGCTCTACGTATGCGGGCAGCTGCTCAATCTGGCGCTCACGCTCGGGATGGCGAGCCTCACGTTCGGCTGGCTCTTTCGCAAGGTGGTGGAGCCATGAGACGATTCGTCGCAGCCACGTTCATGGCGGCGGGCATCTGGCTCGGCGCATTGCCGCAGCTGCTCCGGTGGGCTCCCGTCGCCCGCCACATCGCGACGATGGAAGACAGGCGTGTGAACCCAGCCGCGATGTATTACACCGAGCTCGACCGGCTGCCGCGGCGGCCCGAGTGGCTGGCCCGCCACGTCGTGCTCTGGCCGTGGCAGCGGGACATCGCAGGCACTACACTCGCCGCCGAATCCCGTGAGTGAAGCGATGTCATTGTTCGGCGCCTGGCTGCGACTGTTGCGCATTCCCAACCACGCCACGGCTGCGGCCGACGTGCTGGCGGGATTTCTCATCGCGGCCCGGCTTCGCGAGATCGCACCACTGCCGCCGGCATGCTGGTGGGCGATCACCGCCGGCCTGGCCTTCTACGCCGCCGGCATGGTGCTCAACGACGTCTTCGACGTGGACCTCGACCGCCGCGAGCGGCCCGAGCGGCCACTGCCCTCGGGCGCGATCGCCGTCGGCACCGCGGCAGCCGTGGGCCGCGGGCTGCTCATGGTGGGCAGCCTGTGCGCGTGTCTGGCTGCCTTTGCATCGGGCAACGCCGCCGTCGCGCTCGTCGGGGCCGCGCTGACGGCCACCGTCTGGGCCTATGACCGGCACGCGAAGGGCACGCCGTTCGGGCCCACGGTGATGGGCGCATGTCGAAGCCTGAACTGGCTGCTCGGGATGACGGCCGCCGGCGGCCCAGTCGCGCCCTCCGACTGGCTGATCCCGCTCGGCATGGGGCTCTATGCCGGCGGCATCACACTCTACGCCCGCGACGAGGCCGGCCGCAGCCGCGTCGGCACGCTCGCAATCGCGACGCTCGCGATGCTCGCCGGGCTCTGCATCGCCGGCGCTTCCGTCTGGCTCTTGGCCGCAGCGGGCGAGGGGAGTGCGTGGCTCCGGTCGGGGCGGCTCATGCCCTGGCTTGCGCTGTGGGCCGTGCTGACGTCGTCGATTCTTCTGCGCAATGTGCTCGGAATCCTCGATCCCGCGAGTGGCCGTGTGCAGCAGGCCGTCGGCAATGCGATCATGTCGATGATCACGCTCGCGGCAGTGCTCGTGCTCCCAGTGTGTGGCGAAGCCTGGGCGATCGTCGTCCTTCTGCTGCTCGTGCCGTTTCTGTTCGGTCGCCAGCTCGTGTCTGCCACCTGAGACTGCGGATCGCCCGACCATGCGCCTGGGATTCAGCACCAACGGCATCGGTGACGTCGCCCCACTCGACGCCGTGCCGATCCTGAAAGACCTCGGCTACGAGTCGCTCGCGATCACGCCCGATCGCCACCTCCTCGATCCGTTTTCGTCGGGCCTCGCCGCCGAGACGGCCCGCTGGCGGAAGGCACTCGAGGCCGCCGGCTTCGGCCGCGTGCTCGAGACAGGCGCCCGGCACCTCCTCGACCCGCTCCAGAAGCACGAGCCGACGCTCGTCTCGCCGCATCGCACCGATCGCGACCGACGCACCGACTTTCTCATGCGCACAGTCGACCTCGCCGTCGAACTCGGTGCACCGGTCGTCTCCCTCTGGTCGGGCATGGCCCGTGACGCGGCCGACGAGGAGACGCTCTGGCAGCGGCTCACGAACAGCCTCGCCCCGGTGCTCGACCACGCCGCCAGGCGCGGCATCGTGCTCGGCTTCGAGCCGGAGCCGGGAATGTTCGTCGACACGCTCGCCCGGCAGGCCGTGCTGCATGAACGGCTCGGCCGACCCGATCACCTGCGGCTGACCGTCGATCTCGGCCACCTCGAATGCATGGGTGAACGGCCCGCGGCCACACTCCTGGCTTCCCGAGCCACCGAGATCGTCAACGTACACGTCGACGACATGCTCGCCTGCCGCCACGAACACCTGCCGCTCGGCACGGGCGACGTCGACTTCCCGCCGCTGCTCTACGGCCTGTCAGCCGCAGGGTACGCAGGCGGTCTGCACGTCGAACTCCCGCGACATTCACATCGCTGGCTGGAAACCGCCCGCGAGTCAGCGGCGTTCTTACGAGGGATGCTCGACAGATAAACGGTTGAGGAACCTGGCAATGACCCGCATTCGGAGCCGGCGGTAGGCATGCTCGACTCCGGTCGTGTTGAGAGTACAGGACTCGTGGGTTTTGCTCAGACGCCGATAGTCCTCAACGACTCCCTGCGTCTGCGCGTGCCCACCGACCGACTCCGCCGAAAGTTCTTGCCGCCTACGAGTTGGGGAGGCGAGGGGCTGCCCCTACCGTTGAGCCGGCGTATTTGACCAGCGGAGCCATGGATGGCGCAGCGCAGGCAAATCCGAGTGAGCCGAAGCCTGGAGGGCGAAGGCGAACGTCCGGCGAGACGGTACGGGGCTGCCCCGAGCCGGCTTGGGAGCGTTGAAGTGGCACGCTATCTACCCGGCCTGCCGCTTAGGCCAGGCGGTCGAGGAGGCGGTCGAGGGCCAGGTCGAGCTTCTCGGGAGTGTCGTACGAGCCGTCGGCGATCGCCGCGCGGATCGCGTTCACCTTGTCGAAGCGGATGTCGGCCGTCGATTCAGCGGCGCGAACCGCGTCGATCGACAGCGTCACCGAGTCCTGCACTTCGCCGACGCCCTGCTGGACGGCGGCCTGTGCGGCCTTGGTCGACTCCACACCCTTGATCCCGCCGAGCGCCTGAGCTCCGTGCGTCGAAAAAACACCCAGAATATTCATGATTGCACTCCTTGCAGACAGTGTCGTGATTGTCCGGTGGCTTCCCTGCGTCCCCCGTCGTGTCCGCTTCTACGCGGCGTCATGATCGATGGTTCGTTTGGAATTTCGGAATCGCGTGCTGGCTGTGTTGTGGGTCCTGCTGTGGTTATTGTTGCCGCGCTTTTGGCTTTGGGCGACACCAGTCGTCGCACGATTTTCGTCCGTGTCACGCGGTCGATTGCGACGCCGAACTTTCTTCTATCGACGCGCCGGCCGCTCGAACTTCACCAAAAATTTTTCCTGCGGTTTTTCAGCGTTTTGATGGTCGGTGGGCCCCGCTCGTCGAAGAGCGCATGTTGCCCAGCCTGCCCGGGCTTACATCGCGAATTCCGGCCGGCGTCGTTCGAGCTGGTTTTGCAACCGCTCGACGATCGCGCTGTGCATCTGGCTGACGCGGCTCTCGGAGAGGTCGAGGGTGGCCCCGATCTCTTTCATCGTGAGTTCCTCGTAGTAGTAGAGGATGATGATCAGCCGCTCGTTGCGGTTGAGCCCCTTCGTCACCAGCCGCATGAGGTCGGCCTTCTGGATGCGGCGGGTGGGGTCGTCGCCCTTCTTGTCTTCGAGGATGTCGATCTCGCGAACATCCTTGGAGCTGTCCGTTTCGCACCACTTCTTGTTGAGGCTGACGAGGCTGGCCGCGTTGGCCTCGATGAGCAGTTTCTCGAAATCCTCGCGGGAAAGCTGCATATGCTCGGCCACTTCGTCGTCGGACGGGGCCCGCCCGAGCCGGGCCTCGAGCGTCTTGAGGGCTTCGTTGAGCTTGCTGGCCTTGGAGCGGACGAGCCGTGGCACCCAGTCCATGGTGCGGAGTTCGTCGAGCATCGCGCCCCGGATACGGGGCACGCAGTAGGTCTCGAATTTCACGCCCCGTGACATGTCGAACGCGTCGATCGCGTCCATCAGGCCGAACGTGCCGGCCGACACGAGGTCGTCGAGCTCCACGCCTTCAGGAAGCCGCGACCAAATCCGCTCGCCGTTGTATTTGACGAGCGGCAGGTAGAGCTCGATGAGGCGGTTGCGCAGGTCTTCGTTCGACTGGTCGGCCTTGAACTGCGTCCACAGTTCCAAGACCTCTTCGGGAGACAATTGAATCGCCACGGCGTCCTCCTTGACGGGCTGGAATCGACTGGTTCGGACTCGGCGACGCACCTTGCGACAAACCGATCATCATCGGCTGGGCGAGGGGCTTCGCTTGAATGATTTTTGCGGCGCCGGTGCATCCGGCGTGTTCGGGAGATCCTTTGTCGTTGGGTGTGCTCATGCAGCGCGTGCCGCCTCGGCTCCTGCGATCGTGGCGAAGACCTCCACACGCGGCTCTCCGGCCAGTTCGGCATCAGCCAGCACGACGAGCCCGGGCATCAGCCGGGCCAGCCGGTCGCGGACGTTCCGGCGGTCGTCGGCCGGCACGACGAGCACCGCCGTGGTGCCGCGGTCGAGCCGCGGCCTGGCTGCGCGACGGAGTTCGGCCAGCACTTTCGTGGCCGGGCTGGCTCGGTCGACGACTTCGGCCGTGGCGTTGCGCAAGGCGGCGACGGCGGTATCGGTGAGTCGCAAGACCACGAGCCGGCCATCGGGATCACGGAGCCGCCGGCAGAGCACGTGCACCAGGCGGCCGCGCACGATGTCGGCGAGTGTGGCTGGGTCGGCCGCCTCCGCGGCGTGGTCGGCCATCAGTTCGAGCACTTCGGCCAAGGGCCGGATCGGCAAGCCCTCGCGGAGCAGTCCTTGCAGCGTGCGGTGGATCTTCGCGAGCGACAGGACGTCGGGCACGATCTGGCCGACGACGGCCGGCTGCGACTCGCGGAGCGTCTCGATGAGTCGGGCACAGGCATCGCGTGTGAGGAGCGCGTCGGCTCGTTCGGTGACCGCAGCCGTGATGGCTGCCGCTACGGCGCCGACCCACTGCTCGCGGCCTTCGGTCGGCGGCAGCTCGGCCTCGCGCATCCGTTCGCCGGCGATCGTGATGCGGTAGCCGCGTGGCGGCAGGGAGAGATCGTCTCGAAACGCGATGCTCGGCACGACGATCCCGAGGTCGGCGGCGACGGCCGACCGGATGGCCTGGGAGCGGGCCACGAGCGGAGCGCCGCCCTGCACGAGATCGAGGAGCCCACGGCCGAGGTGAACGACGAGCCGATCGTCGGCCAGCACGTCGGTGAGGGGCGCCTGTGCATCGGAGGCTCCCGGGGACGGCTGAGCGGCTGTCGGAGCCGGTCGGCCGCGGCGGTCTCGCCTGCTCGTGAACCAGGCGGCTGCGAAGGAGATGGCGGCCATTGCGGCCAGAGGCAGAAACGGCAGCCCCGTGAGCGAGAGCACCGCCAGGAACGCGCCGGTGATCGCGAGCACGTGCGGCCGGGAGGTGAACTGGCGGCCGAGTTCCTGCGAGAGATCGATCGCCTGGCTCGACCGCGAGATCAAAAGCCCGGTTGCCACCGACACGAACAGCGCCGGCACGGCGCTCACCAGGCCGTCGCCGATCGTGAGCCGGGAATAGATCTCCACGGCCTTCTGCACGGGCATGCCGTGCTGTACGACGCCGATCGCAAGCCCGCCGACGAGATTCACGAGCGTGATGATCACGCTGGCCACTGCCTCCCCCTTCACGAAGCGACTGGCACCGTCCATGCTGGCGAAAAAGTCAGCCTGTCGCTGGAGGTCGAGCCGCAAAGCACGGGCCTGCTCGCGCGTGATCGCACCGGCCGTCGCCTCGGCATCGATCGCCATCTGTCGGCCGGGCAGGCCGTCGAGGGCGAAGCGGGCCGCCACCTCGCTCGTGCGGGTCGAGCCGGCCGTGATCACCACGAATTGGACGATGGCGATGATGCCGAAGATCACCGCTCCCACGACGAGGTTGTTGGCCGAGACAAAGGAGCCGAACGCCTGGACGACCTCGCCGGCGGCGTCGGCCCCGTCGATGGCGGCGCGGGAGAGGATCAGACGTGTCGTGGCGATGTTGAGCACCAGCCGCACGAGTGTGGATCCGAGCAGAAACGTCGGAAAAACTCCCATCTCGAGCGGGGTGCGGGCTGCGAGGGCCCCGAGGAGCGCGAGAATCGACACCGTCAGATTCGCGGCGAGCAGCAGGTCGACGAGCGCCGGAGGCACCGGCGCGAGCACCACCAGCACGGCGAGCAGGATCACCGCCGGCACGGCGTAATCGAGCACCCGGGCCGGGGGGGCCGGAGGGGCGAGCGCGGTGGTGCCGATCGACTGCGACATGCGCGTGCGACTGAAGGGGAAAAGGTGCTGGATCGCGAGCGGGACGATAGCGGTGGCCGACGGGCCGGTCCAGACCGCTCCCGATGCGAAAAACGCTATGATTCGGGCCCCGTTTTCTCCTTCACGCAGGTTCGCCACGATGCACTTCGATCAATTCGGACTGGCCTTCGACTACCCCGACAGCTGGGCGCTCGACACGACCGACTCGGCCGGTGGCCAGGCGGCGGTGACCGTCTATTCCCCCGAGGGTGCGTTCTGGTCGGTGAGCGCGCATGCCCCGGGAGGCGAGGCAGCCGCACTGGCGTCAGCCGTCGTCGCCGAGATGCGTGAGGAGTATCGGGATCTCGACAGCGAACCGGCCTCCGACACCCGCTCGGGGCGTGCGCTCGCCGGATACGACATCAATTTTCTGTGTCTCGACCTCACCAATACGGCGGCCGTCCGCACGCTCGAGACCGAGGATGCGATCTACCTGTTCATCTGCCAGGCCGAGGACCGGGAGTGGGACCGCATTTCCCACGTGTTCGCGGCGATGACGACCAGTTTCGTCGCGGCGCTCACCGGGTGAGCCGCGGCCCGCGTGCGGCAGCCGGGCATGGCCCACCCCGGGTGGGAGGCCATTTCAGCCGGTGCTGCTACACTTCTCCCAACCTCCGGAGATCGCAGTGATCGTGCCTGCCTGGACCACCCCCTGCCTTGTTCCTCTGTATGCTCTCGCCGACGCCCCTGCGGCGGGTCTGATCACGAACTTCCACTGGGCGGCGTTCGCGGCCTTCGTGGTCGTGATGTTGACCCTCGACCTCACGGTCTTTCACAAGCACGCCCAGGAGCCGTCGCTCCGTGAGAGCGCTTTCTGGACCTGTTTCTGGTCGGCCCTGGCCTTTTCCTTCAATGGGCTGGTCTGGTGGTGGCTGGGCAGCAAGGCGGCCCTCGAGTTTCTCACCGGATATCTCGTCGAGTGGTCGTTGTCGATGGACAACGTGTTCGTGTTCGCGGTGGTGTTCGGCTATTTCGGCGTGCCGCTCAAGTACCAATACCGCGTGCTCTTCTGGGGCATCCTCGGCGCCGTGCTCATGCGGCTCACGTTCGTGCTTCTGGGGGCGGAGCTCGTCGAGCGTTACAAGTGGGTGATGTGGTTCTTCGGTGCCTTCCTTCTCTACACGGGCGTCAAGCTCGCGTTCAGCAAGGAGGATCACGAGCCG
>Ga0315902_10005571_pt1 | contig 17695 bp, 15 predicted proteins | sample LakEriMetagenome_9_FD_203523 | JGI IMG/M metagenome (GOLD analysis project Ga0315902, IMG submission 203523) | Freshwater fungal communities from buoy surface, Lake Erie, Ohio, United States - Buoy 12 MA117 | ecosystem: Environmental > Aquatic > Freshwater > Lake > Lake biofilm | place: USA... | reverse complement strand
GTGACCAGCTCCCCAACCCTCCGGCCGCCCTCTACCGCTCCTTCTCAATCGACAGCTCCCTTTCCGCCTCGCTCCAGCCATCGCCTCGCTCCAGCCATCGCCTCGCTCCGACCTGAGCCCCGCTCCCCACAGGCCCCCCCGTACGCAACCCCATATTGACACTCTTTCCCGACACGAGTTAAACTTCCGTACAGTGTGGCGACTGGGGAGACAGCAGGCGCAGCATCCGGCTGTCCAGGGCGGTCGCCGTGGGTTTCCACCCCTTCAGGACCCCTCATGGACGTCGGCTCCGAACCGCCGGGATCTCTGCGGTTTTCCCACCTGCCCGCAGTCGGTCTGGCCCCCCTCCTCCGGGCTCCCACCTGGCTCATCTCGGGCGGACTGCATCTGCTGCTGGTCCTCGCCTCGGCCACCTGGCTCGCTCCGCCCCCTCTCCGTGGGACCGCCGTCGACGGCGACCGCGTCGTCGGACTGGTCTCACTCCCCCGCGCTGGCGATGCCTCTCAACGTGCCGGTCTCGATGTCGACTCTCCCGCCGACGATTCCACTCCGGTGACTGCGGACGCCACCGACAGCGACTCGCGGCCGCCCGATCTCCCCCCGCAGCAGTCCCCGCTGCTCGACAGTCCGCCCGTCAACGTCGAACTCCCCGACCAGATCACGGACCGCCTCGGTCCTGGCCCCGCGCGCCCCAAACAGCGGGCAGCTCCGGTCGCCTCCGCAGCTGAGTTGGCTCGCCCGTCCGCCCGTCAGCCGGGAGCGGGCTCTCCGCAGGGAGGAGGCGGAGTGGGCGAGGTTCAGTTCTTCGGCCAGGGGTTGCCCGGCACACGTTTCGTGTACCTGCTCGATGCCTCGGCGAGCATGCAGGAACATGGCGCGATCCGGGTGGCGAAGGCCGAGTTGCAGGCCTCGCTCGCACCGATGGCCGAGTCGCAGCAGTTCCAGATCATCTTCTACAACGAGCAACTCTTCCCCATGACCAGTCGGTCCGAGCGGAACTCACTGTTTGCGGCGACCGAGACCAATCGCAACCTGGCGACGCAGCACATCCGGGCCATTCAACCCTCTGGGGCAACAGACCACAAAACCGCGCTGCTGGAGGCTCTCCGCCTCAAACCCGATGTGCTGTTCTTTCTGACCGACGCGGGCGAGCCCTGGCTGGACGCCCGCGATCTCCAGGAAGTCCGGCGCCGCAACGGAGGTGGCACGCGGATCTGCGTCGTGGAGTTTGGCAATGGCCCCGCCCTCTCGTCTCAAGAGGCTTCCTGGACACGCCGGCTCGCCCGCGAGAACAACGGAACTTATGAGTACCAGAACATCCGCAACTTCCGCGCCGCCCACTGACCGGCGGACTGCGGGCTTCGGACGACTCGGCTCTCGCGCGAGCAGCGGTCTGCTGCTGGTTGCGTGGCTGGCGATCGCCCCCCCCGCGCCTGCGGAAGATCGCGTCACCCTCCGCAAACCGGGGGGCGAGGGGCGGGTTGTGGTCACTGGACAGATCGTCGAGTACTCGAGTGCCGGGCTGCGACTGAAACCTGCCTCCGGCGGTCCCGAACTGATTTTCCCCGCGGAAGAAGTGCGGGAAATCGAGGCCCCCCGGAAGGAACCGCACGAGCGGGCGCTGGTCCGGTTTCGCGAGGGAGAGTTCGCCGAGGCCGAACGCGATTTCGAGCAGGCCCTCGCGGTGGAAGACCGGGCCTGGATGCGGCGCGAGTTGCTGGCCGAACTGGTGCGGTGCGGGGTGGCCCGACGGAACTGGGCGGGCGCGGGAACCCGATTCCTGGCCCTGCACAAGAGCGACCCGGGAACCCACCATGTGCGGGTCATTCCACTGGCGTGGCGGGAGATTGAGCTGACCGCCGGGGGCCGCTCAACAGCCCGGCAATGGCTGCGAGGCGAGGGGGAGATCGCCCGCCTGATGGGCGCGAGCTGGCTGCTGTTCGATCCGGAAGAGGGGCGCGAAGCGGCGGACGCACTGCGGCGACTGACTCAGTCGGCCGGGGGGCGCTGGGCCGAACTGGCCCACTGGCAACTGCGGCGGAGTGATGCGCTGCGAGGTCGGGCGGTGCCCGGCGAACTGGCACTGTGGGAGAAGGCGGCCGGTCAACTGCCCGCCGACCTGCAAGCCGGACCAGCGTACCTGCTGGGCGCGGCGTGGCGAAATCTTGAGGAACACTCACTGGCTGCCGCATGGTGGACCCGGCTGACCGTGCTGGGCCGGTTTGACTGGCAGCTGGCGGCGGTGGCGACCCGCGAGGCGGGAGACGCCCTGGCGCGGATCGGCCAGCGTGGAGACGCCGAACTGCTCTGGCGCGAAGTGTTGACAGAGTTTGTGGGGACCGACGGGGCGGCGGAGGCAGCCCAGCGACTGAGGGGAGCCTCGGACAAGCCAGCGGGCTCCGCACGACCAAATTCGTCCGAGCTGAATGGAATCACACCGTGACAGACGCGGGAGACAACGTGAACAAGCAGAACCGGGCACAACGCGGGCGGCGCCCATGGGTGTGGCTCATTCTCGGGGGAGCGTGTGGGCTGCCCACGTCGGTGTGGGGGGCCGAGACGGCGGCGGCTCCGCGGGGTCTCGACGTCTGGGGCTTGCTGGAAGCGGGGGGTACGATTGGCTGGATCATTGTCGCCAGCAGTGTCTGGATGGTCGCGCTCTTGCTGCAGCAGCTGCTGATCTTGAGGCGGGGGGCGGTGATGCCCTCGGGGCTGGCCCAGGAGGTACACGCCCGCCTCGGAGCCGGACAGGTCCCTGAGGCGCTGGAAGCCTGCCAGGCCCGCCCCAGTTTTCTGGGCTATGTGCTGGCCTCGGGACTGCGGGAACTGGACCGGGGATACGGCGCGGTGGAGAAGGCGCTGGAGGATGCCGCCCAGCAGCAGGCTGCACGGCTGTTTCGAGGCCTGGAGTACTTCACGGTGATTGGCACCATCGCCCCGATGCTGGGGCTGCTGGGAACCGTCTGGGGGATGATCCTGGCCTTCATGGAATTCGAGCAGAAGGCGAATCCGCAGGTTTCGGAACTGGCTCCGGGAATCTACAAGGCGCTGGTCACCACGCTCCAGGGACTGGTGGTCGCCATCCCCGCGCTCACGCTGTATGCCGTGTTCCGCAACCGGGTCGATGAACTGGTCTCGCAGGCCTCGCTGCTGGCCGAGCATGTCTTCGCGGGGCACCGCCGGAATGTCGCCGCCAAGCAGGCGGCGAAGGCCGCGGCCAGCCCCTCCGCAGCCAGGGCCCGCCCAAACCAGACCGCGGGGGACGCATGAAGATCCCGACGCGGGCCATGGGCCCCGGGCTGAAATTCAACCTGACTCCGATGATCGACGTGGTGTTCAACCTGATCATCTTCTTCCTGGTGGCGAGTCACTTTGCCCGCAGCGAAGCGCTGGAGCAGGTCGATCTGCCTGCGGCGGCCGGCGCCCGGAACGACGCCGATCCCGCCCTCGTCCGAGTGGCGATCACTGTCGATCGCGCCGGGTCGCTGCTGGTGGGGGGACAGAACGTCGGTCTGCCCGAACTGAAGCGGGAACTGGCGGCGGCGGCCGCCCAAGCCCGTCCGGCCGACGTCGAAGTGCGGTTGCGGGTCGACCGCGGAGTCCCGTGGTCGCAACTGGAACCGGTGCTGTCGGAGTGCGCTGCCGCGGGATTGACGCGAGTACGATTCGCGGCGATCCCCGAGACGGAGTGACCCATGCGAATCCCGAGTCGGTTCCAGCGGTCTGACATCAGTGAGAACATGCTCACCCCGATGATCGACGTGGTCTTCAACCTGCTGATCTTCTTTGTGGTGGCCTCGGCCCTCAATGTGCAGGAACTGGTGCTGAAGGCCGATCTGGCCGAGACCGGCAGCGTCCCCGGAGCCCGAGACGTGACTGTCCCGGAACCCGCTCTCCCGGTCGATGAGGTTCGGATCGATCTCGCCGAGGGAAGCGACGGGAAAACCACCATGACACTCAATGGAACCACCTACACCGCCTTCGCGGAACTGCGGGAAGTGCTCCGGGAACTGGCCAGCATCGCGCCGGAAAGTCCGGTGACCCTGCGGATCGCCCCCTCCGTCACAGCGGGCGAACTGCTGCGTGTTTATGACACCTGCCGGGAAGCGGGCTTTGTCTCCGTTCAGTTCGCCACCGGGAACGGTGCCGCCGAGGAGACCTCATGAGCGGGGGCACCACGCGCAGACGAGTTGCGGCGGCGCTGGGGATGCTGGCGCTGGCACTCTTGGGCTGGGGGGCGTTGGCCCAGGCCGCTGGGCTCGACGATGGGACCCGCACGCACCTGGCCGGCCTGCGAAGTCGCGGGCTCTACCGCCTGGCCGCCGACTATTGCCAGCATCGACTGGCAACCCGGGGAGTCCCCGCCGAAGAGCGGACGGATCTCGTGCTGGAAGTGGCCCGCCTGAGGCTGGAGCAGGCCCACGGGCTTCCCCGAACACAACGGGAGGACGTGTGGCGGATCTCGGCGGAGGAACTGGAGGAGGCCTTGCAGCACACGCCCCCCCTGCCCCGCCGAGTGTTGGTGCAGTCGGCCCGGGCGATGCTGTTCGCCGAGCAGGCCCGGGACGCCAGTTGGCGATCGCGGGTCGCCCCATGGGATGCCCCGACCCGAGAGACCGCCACCCGCTTGTGTCGAGAGTCTGTGGCACAGCTGCGGCAGGTTGTCGATGGACTGTCGCCCGCCGCCGCAAAATCTTCGCCCCAAGGCCCCAGGCAGACCTCCTCGCCAGACGCATCCGAGTCACTTGGGCTGGCGCAACGCAGGACACTTTCGGCCGAACTTCGCAGTCGCCTGGCCGAGGGGCTGGCGATGCTCGCCGACCTGTGGCCCGCCCCCGATCCCCGCCGGTCGGCCACCGCCAGCGAGGCGCTCAAATGGGCCAAGCCGATTGCCGAAAGTGACGATGCACTCGAATCGGTCTGGCGAGCCCGACGGGTCTGCCTGACCTGTTCCCGCCTGCAGGCCGATCTTGCCGCCCTGCGACGCTGGCTGGCGATCTTTCAGCCGCGGACCACCGATTCCGTGCAGTTGGCCCGACTCGAATTGGAACTGGCCCGTGCCGTGGCGGAACTCGGCACGGGGGGCAAGTCAGCCGACACCTGGTCGCGACTCGAAGCCCATGCCGAGGCCGGACCACTCGACCTGCGTGGGGAAATAGCGATCGAGCGGGTCCTGGCCCTGCACACCCTGGCGCGGCAACCCGAGACGCCACTCACCCCTGACCCACTCCAGCGCGTCGCGACCGAGATCGACCGCGTCCGAGATCACGTGGAGGGGGCCTGGCTCGAACGCTTGAACATGGTGGCCGAGACGGTCGCCGAGGAACGGAGGTTGGGAGCCCCACTGGCCGAGGCGGTGCTGGCAGGACGTTCGGCGTGGCAGGCTGAACGCTGGGATCTCGCCGAGGACCGATTGGCGGTCGCGGCCCGCCTTGCCTGGGAGCGGAATCTGCCCGAGGTTGCCTTCGAGCAAGGCTTTCTACGGTGCTCGGCGGCACTGAAGCAGGCGAAGTGGCCCGAAGCGGCCGATGATCTGGCCCAGTTGCTGCAGAAGTTCCCGAATGAGCCGCGGGCCGCGGAAGTCAGCCTGCTGAAGGCGTACGCCTTGGGAAAAGCCTGGCAGGCCGACGCCACCGACCAGACCGCCGCGGCTTACGAAGCGGCATTGACCACCCATCTCGCCGACTTCCCCCACGATTCCCGCTCGGCCGATGCCGAGTGGATGTTGGGGGAATTCCTGGGTTCGGGAGCCCGCTGGCGGGAAGCCTGGCCCCACTACCTCGCGATTCCTGTCGAGCATTCCCGAGGCCGCGCGGCACTCCGTGCGGTGTCCGGATTATGGCTGTGGTCGCGAAGAACCAACACGATCGCAGCTCCGGCGGGCGATGGAGTACTGGACCAAACCACCGCGGAGCAACTCGAGAAGCGGCTGATTGCGGCCCTCGCCGATCCTCCGGAGCGATGGAGTGACGATGAGGGGGAACTTGCACTGACGCTGAGCGAGTTGCTCTTGGCCCACAACCCACCCGCCGCCGAGGCGGCGCTCAAGTGGCTGTCCAAGGTCGAGATGGCGTGGCAGGCCAAAGGCGAGGGACAAGAACTGGAAGCCTCTATCCCCCAGTCAACAGGGCCGCGTCCCGTAGACTCGGACGCAACTGACTCGGCCCAGGGAGACTCGCCTCCGAAGGATTCGGATCCGCGAGAGTCGGAAACGGGCCAGACGTCCCGCTCGGCCACGGCCAGCACACAGCCAGACGCCCCGGCTACCGACCCAACCTCGGAAAGCGTCTTGGCAGCCCGTGCCGTGCGGCTCAAGGTTTTCGCGCTGGCCGTGCTGGCACGACACACCGAGGCGCGACAGTTGTTCGGGCAGAATCCGGCGCTCGAGCTGGACCAGGCACTGCGACTGCTCGCCGATCTGAATCAGATTCCCAGCGACAATGGCGGTGCCCCGCTGACGGGACTGGCCGACCTGCAACGGATGGTCGCCGAGTCGCTGCTCGCACGCGCTGCCGCCCTCTCGGCCCGCCAGACCGACGACCTCGATCGGCAGATGGTCGAGATTTATCGGCGGAACGCGCAGTCTCAGCAGGCGACCGCCGTCTACGAGCGGCTGGTGCAACGGCATCCCCGAGACGCGCGACTGGTGCGTGACTTTGCTACGTTTCTGTTGTCACAGTCGCGGGAGGATGCGACACGACGGGGATTGCAGCTCTTGCAGAGTCTCGACCGAGTGCATCCCGCAGGTTCGCTGGACTGGTTCGAAAACCGGCTTGCGATGGCCGAAAGCCTGACGCGACTCGAGAAGTGGGGCGAGGCGGAGAAACTGCTGAAAAAGACCCGGCTGCTCTACCCCAAACTGGGAACCGCCGAGCAGCGGACGCGGGCCGATTCGCTGCTGCGACAAGCCCAGGGAGCAGGACCGGAGAAGCGACCCGGATAGCGGTCCCAGACCAGGTGTGTGAGCAACCTCGCATCTGTCTTGGGTGGCTCTCCTGGGCCTCGGCCCGGTCCTTGATGCACGACCGGCCGGTCAAATTGGTTGGGCCAATTGGTTGGGCCAATTGCTCAAGTCATTGTCCGACCACGGTGTAGAGGCCATCTCCCATGTTCTTGAGTTTCCCCTGCCGAACAAGTTCATCCCAAACCGGCTTGGGGTATTCGTGAGGCGGGGTGATGCCCACCACCCCCCAGCCCCCCCCGCTGCTCAAGGGACCGACACCCAGCTTGGACTCGGAGTCGAGCCGGGTCAGCTTGAGCCTTTTCTTGAACGCCTTGTAGGCCAGCTTGAGCTGCTCGGGAGGGATTTCTGCGGGGGAGCCCGCGGCACCGGAAGTGGACATTCAGAAGTCTCGCAACAGGAGAGCAAAAGGCAGGAATTGCTGCCGGACAAACATCGATCCGGGCTGATGACAGTGAGCCAACTCGCGGCAGGAACCAGGGCCTCAACAAAGAATCGTGCGAGGCGTCGGACGCCCCACTGGACGAATCAAGCGTAGAGGGAACTGGGGCCAATACCCGCCTGGCGATGGGCGACCCCATTGTTGACGTAGTGTTTCCAGGTTTCCGCCAGCCGGGCCTGCTGGCTCTCGGTCAGCGGGCGGATGAGGCGGGCCGGGCAGCCGGCCCAGAGCGTCCCGGGGGGAATCTGAGTTCCCTCCAGGACCACCGCGCCGGCCGCGACGAGCGCCGCTTCCCCGACGACACAGCGGCTCAGGACGGTGGCACCAATCCCGATCAGGGCGTCATCTCCGACGATGGATCCATGCACGATGGCTCGATGGCCCAAGGTGACTCGCTGTCCGATCACACAGGGATAACCACCGTGTTCCACGTGGAGGATGGATCCATCCTGGATGTTGGAATCGTCGCCGATTTCTATCCATTCCTGGTCACCGCGCAAGACACAGCCATACCAGACCGAGACCCGTTCCCCCAGGCGGACCCGCCCGTACAGTGCGACCCCGGGCGCGATGAAACAGGAACTCGGAACCTGGGGTCGCGCGTGCAGCGCCGACCAATCCCAATGCGATTGGGGATACGGGACCATGGGGGACGTGGGGAGGGCACCGGCCCAGAGGGGCCAATCGCGCTTGATCTCGTCGGCTGACGGTACGGGAAACGACAGCGGTCTACCGCCCACTCGAGCCTGAGCCAGCGGCGGTGACGCCGGTGCAGCGGGTGAGATTGAGGCCGAACCGGCAACGGGCATCACAACAGGCGCAGAGCCGGCGGCAGGTGCAGTGGGAAGAGTCAAACGCGGGTCGGGATCGGGGGCAGCCATCAGGGAGAACTCCGTTGGCGAGCGGTGCGGGTGCGGTGGCAATGATACAGGAAAATTCCCGCCGCCACCGCGACGTTCAGCGAGTCGACGCCGTGCGACATCGGAATGGTGACTCGGCGGTCGCAGCGGGAGACGCAGTCGGCGGCGAGGCCCGCATCCTCGTTCCCCAGCAGCAGCGCGCGGCGCGGATGAGGGACGAGTTCAGCCAGATCTTCGGCCTGTTCATCCAGGACCGTGGCGACCAGTTCAAATCCTGCCGCGCGGAATTGCGACGCGGTGGTGTCCACGTCATCGGTCTGGACCACGGGGATCTTCAACACGCTCCCCATCGACGTGCGCAGCACCCGTCGACTGAAGGGCCAGACTCCCTGCCGACCGGCGACGAGAAAGTCCACTTCCAGGCTGGCAGCCGTGCGGATGATGGTGCCGAGGTTGGTGGGGTCTCGCAGCTCGGGACACCAGACCACCAGGCCACCCGATGCCTTGGGGATCTGCTGCAGCAGATCGGGGAGGCAGGGTTCCGGAGGCGGGTCGGCATGGGCCAGCGCTCCGCGATGAAAAGCGAACCCGACCAGCTGCGAAACCCCGGGGGTCTCCAGCTGGTACACGGGGAGGTGAGGGGGAACATCGGGGGCTAAACGCTCCCAGACCACGGGGGTCACCACCAGGGAATGAATCGGACAGGTGCTCTCGAGCAGCCTGCGCACGAGTTTCTCCCCCTCGGCGACCAGGGGCTGAAAACCGCTCGCACTGTCGGAAGCGTGTTTCAGTTGGCGGTACGGATCGAGTCGCGGGTCGTCCGGCGAGGCGATTGGGATGAGGGGCATGGCAACCGCAGCGGCGTGAAGGTCGATGGGTGGTGGTGCTGGAGATTACCCGGGCCGGTGTTTCCCTCCCAGAGTGAGCCGGCTTCGCCCCGGGGGAGCCGTTGTTCGCAGGGCACGTGAGTCGACGGCACGGGCCCGAGTGAAAGCCCTGAATCGAGCGAGCGACCGCGCGGGAGATCGCGCCAATAACAGCGGTGCCTGGAAGGATCACAACCCAAGCAGGGTGACTTCGATGGCCCCCCTCGGTTGGCGGCAAACCGAAGTCGGCAGGAAACTGGCTCAGCCAGACACCGGTTTACTGCCCCAGCGCAGGGCTCAGTCAATTTCAGGGACCCCGGGCTGACAGGCCGGTGCCGGGAAGGGAACGGGACGGAAATGCATCCGGCGATCCCAGGACGGAGGAACTGATCGGCTCTGTCCGGGTTGATTCGGCTCGGTCCGAGTCAAGATTGTCGGGTCCGATTCGGGAGGAGTCGCGGCCTGACACCCGCCTGGGATGCGGCAACGCCGGGGCGGCCCCAGCCATCTGCCCCAGCCATCTCGCCCCAGCCATCTCGCCCGACAGTCAGTGGGGGGCGTGGCCTACCGGCCGAGTTGAGCACCACGTTTGTATGGGAAAAGACGAACAACCGTCACAGTCCGAGCCGACGCCGGCTCGCTCCGCACGGAAAACCCTGGCGCATGAACAGTCCCGCGCTGAGTCACACGACATTCAAAAACGCGTCAACAAAGGGGCCTGACGATCCCCAGAGGGGCCGAAACGCAGTGCGACTTCGGCGGCTGAGGCTGCGCGTTGGCCGATTGGGGTCTGGCGGACGTGTCACTTCGAACAGGCCGGGGCGACTTGTGAGGAATGAGACCGATTGCTATGCTGCCACATTCCCCGGAGGAATGGATCCGCCGGAGTGCCAGTTCCCGTTCGGTTCACAGTTGAGTAGTCATGTCTTTCCGCCCGCGCACGAAGTTGGTGAAGGCCCGCAAGTCGAAGCGTTGCCCGAAATGTGGCACACTGGTTCGCCGCCGTGTTCGCTGCAAAGTCTGCCATCTGAAGCAGACTCCTTGATCCGCATGGGCACAAATGCCTTAGTCGGCAGTGCCTGAGGTGGCGATTCCCGTGTCGCCCGACGCTGTTGGCTCTGCCGAAAGGTGAGCCAGTTCGTCGGGCTATCTGTTTTTGTCGCCCCTCGACCGGAGTTGAACTGAGCGGACTGAACTGGTCTGTGGTTCGATCCCTTGGTTCTGGTCCCAGGTGAGGATCGTTCGTCGGCTTATCGTTCGCGAACAGGGTCTGGAACGGCAAGCACCCAGAAGGGCTGTCGTCCCGCCTCGTAGGTGGCTACGAGTTGTAAGTGACCACGGTCCACGATTTTGTAAGCTGCCAGCTTTCCCGACCCCTCCCCCGCCACGTAGAGATGCCGCCCATCGGCGGTGATGTGGAACTCCCGGGGAACCGCCTCAGTCGGCTGATGCCCGAGCGGCTGGAGTGCTCCCGTGCCGCGATCGACGGCGAACAACGCCAGGCTGTTGTGGCCACGATTTGCGCAATAGAGGGTCTCGCCACTGGGGTGCAGTTCGAGATCGGCCGTCGAATTCGGAATCTCGACCCCCAAGGGCAAGGTGGGGCGTGTTCCCAGCAACCGCAGCGTGCCGACTCCATCTTCCCAAGCGTACCACGACACCGAGTTTTCCTGCTCGTTGTTGACGTACACCACCGGGAGGCGCGGATGAAACACCAGGTGCCGGGGGCCTGTGTGCGGGGGTCTCTTCAGCACCGGCGGATGATTCGGAACCAGTTGACCCCCTTGAGCGTCAAAGCGGAACTGGTAAATCGCATTCGCCGCCGTGTGCGGGACGAACACAAAGCGATTCGAGCGATCGACCTGCACGCCATGGGCGCAGCGGTCGGTGGCCAGCGACTGCACTGGTTCAGCCGAGAGGTGGCCGGTGGAATCAATTTTGTGAACCGTTACCTTGTTTGAGACGTAGTAAGCGGTGAAGAGAAACCGCTCCTCCCGATCGAACGCGACGTAGGCGGGATCTTCGCCCGCGGGGACGTCGGAGAGCAGTTCCGGCTGAGGCGTCGTGAGCGACAGGCTGCACAACCGCCCCTCTTCACGGAGAGCAGCTACAAGAACAGTGTGCTGGCGATTGACCAGCAGCGCCCCAGCATGACCCGGGAGAGGAATGGAGGGGAGTGGTGAAAGCTCACCGGTTTCGGGGTTCTGGCGAAACCGGCCCAGTCGCGTTTCACCCGCGAACGAAACAAACACGGTGGTGGCCGGTCTCTGGACCACGGGTAGATCTGGCCGAGGGGCAGGCTCGGCCCACAGGCAGGCCAGCAGCAGTGACAACATGGCGGCAAACCCTTCGAGGCGGGAACGGCAGCAGGTGGCGAGGGTAGTGAATTGGGGAGATCGCCAACAGGTCATCGTAAGGGTGATTTGAGGGCGTGCGCAAGTGCGATGAACCGATTGGAGGTCACGCTGCACGAATTCAACCCACGGGGCCCCGCATGACCACAATTGAGCGGACCACTTTGGGAGCGCGACGGACACCCGACGTGGCGCGCCTTGGTTGCCACCTGTGGCAGGGGCGGCAGTGGTCGGGGCTCGGGGGTGCGGAGTGGTCTTGGCCGCGGCCTCAAAGAAGCCGGACAGACCTCTCGAAAAGCCACTTCCCCTGGCCTCTGGGGTCGATAGAATCGGGAATCTGTATCAGTTCTGCCACTCCACTGAAGTCCAGAGTCCCGATTGTGAACGCGCCCGCCCGACCGCCCCACGCCGCCCCTCCCCTGTCCGAGCCCACGGTGCTGATGAAGGATGGCTGGCACTGCCTGCACCTCTATTACAAGATTCAGCAGCGGCCTCTGAACCTGATGACCGAGGCCGAGCGCAGTGCCGCGGCTGCGGAAGCCTGCGCGATTCTCGACCCCAATCGTCCCGGAGCCCCCGCCCGGCTGCTGACGTCGGTCGTTGCGGGCCACAAGGCCGACCTGTGCGTTTTGGCGATGGACTTCGATCCGCTGAAGCTGGAGGCGATCCGCCATGCCCTCCGCACGTCAGCGCTCGGGCCGGCCCTCGAGCCTGTGTATTCCTACGTGTCGATCACAGAGGTCTCTGAGTACGTGCCCACGGTTGAGCAATATGGCGAACGCCTCAAGGCTGAAGGGACCGATCCCGCGAGCCCGGCCTTTGCCGTGAAACTCAAGACGTATGAAGAGCGGGAAGTCCAGATGCGGAAGCAGCGGCTATTCCCGGAGTTTCCGGCGTGGCCGGTGCTTTGCTTCTATCCGATGAACAAGATTCGCGATCCGCACGCCAACTGGTACACCCTCCCCTACAGCAGCCGTATGGAGATGATGACCGAACATGGCAAGAGTGGCATGAAGTTCGGGGGGAAGGTGATGCAGGTCATCACCGCGTCGACAGGACTTGATGACTGGGAGTGGGGTGTCACACTGTGGGGCCGCGAGCCGGCGTACATCAAGGAGATTGTCTACACGATGCGGTTCGATGAGGCCTCGGCCAACTACGGTGCGTTCGGCCCGTTTTACCTCAGCTACATTCTCTCCCCGGCGGAAGCGATGCGACACCTGCGTGTGGTCTCGAGTTAACGGGGCGTATCCAGCAACTCTGTGCGGGAGTGGCGTGTGACGCAGGTCTTTGTCTCGGAACTGCTGTGCGGTGGCGGTTGGGCGGAGACTGCGTCGGACACCAGCCTGGCCACCGAGGGACGGGGTATGCTGCTGGCGGTTTTGTCCGACCTGGCGGGACTCCCCGATTTAAAAGTTGCGACAACCTGGCACCAACCCCTGGGACCGTTCCCGCTGACCGGCGTGCACGTCATACCGGTCGCCGGCCCCGAGGAAGAAGCCCGGATCTTCGATGACCTGAGTGCGTCGGCCGACTGGACGCTCGTGATCGCTCCGGAGTTCGACCGACTGCTCGAAACCAGGTCGCGGCGGGTTCTGCACAATGGGGGACGACTGCTGGGGTCGGGACCCAACGCCATCGCTGTGGCGGGGGACAAACAGTGGACTGCCAAGGTGTGGCTCGAGCGTGGACTGCCCACCATTGCCACCCGGACAGTGTCGGGGCCACTGCTGGCCAAGATGGCCGGCCTTCCGCTGCCCGTCCCGTTTGTGATCAAGCCCCGGTTCGGGGCAGGTTCACAGGCCACCCGGGTGGTCCGCAGTGTTGCCGACTGGCGAGGAATGGTGGCCGAGTTGACCGAGGAACCACTCCTGACGCAGGCAGTGGTGCAACCCCTGCGGGAGGGGACGCCCGCCTCGTGCGCGGTGTTCTGCGGCGGCGAGGAGACCGACCCGATTGTGCTCCCAATTGCCCGGCAGCACATTTCGCCTGATGGACGACTGAAGTACCTGGGCGGCAGCCTGACGTGGCCAGTTGCTGATCGTCCCGAGGTGAGATCGGTGGTCACCGCAGCCTGCAGGGCCATCCCCGGCCTGAGAGGCTACGTGGGAGTGGACCTGCTGCTGACGGACGCCGGTGAGTCGTGCGAACTGGTGGAACTGAATCCCCGGCTGACGACGAGCTACCTTGGCTACCGGGAACTGGCCGAATCGCGAACTGCCGGTTTCGTGGGAACCATCCCCCTCGGATCGCAGTCTGATCTGGCACCATGGGATGTCACGCAAGCTGAACCTGGGAGCAGGGCGTGGTTGTCCGGCGGGAGTCAGTTGGCCGCCGCGCTGTTGAGGCCGGATCGAGCCCGGGATCTGAGCTGGCGATCTGGGCATTTCGAATATGGCGGGAACTGAACCTCTAAGGCCAGGGGCGATGCGGTGGACAAGGCAGCGAAGGGAGCGAAACAGTCCTCGGGTATGGCCCCCTCTGGGGAGCCTGCCGAGGGGCTTTCATGGGGCGCCGAACCGGGCTCCCAGCCAACCTGGGGTGAGGCGTGGAATGCCTGGCTGAGAATTGCCGCCCTGAGTTTTGGTGGACCCGCCGGACAGATCAGTGTCATGCACCGGATCCTGGTCGAAGAGAAGGGTTGGATTCCGGAGCGACAGTTTCAACAGGCGCTGAGCTTTTGCCTGTTGCTCCCCGGCCCCGAGGCCCACCAGCTGGTCACCTACACGGGCTGGATGCTGCGCGGCTGGCGGGGCGGACTCTGTGCGGGCTGCCTGTTCATCCTTCCTGGGGCCGTCGCGCTGCTGGGACTCTCTTGGCTGTATGTCAACGAGCAAACAGCCCCTGCCCTCATGAGTGCGCTCTACGGGATCCGCGCCGCGACCGTTGCACTGGTTGCAGGGGCGGTTGTTCGCCTGGCCCGGCGGACACTTCATTCCCGGCTGTCCGTGGCGTTGGCGGTGCTGGCCATGGCTCTGTTGGCATCGGCACGAGTTCCCTTTCCGGCGATTCTTGCCCTGACCGCTGCGGGAGGCGCTTGGGCGACCCGGCATTCGAGACACTCAAAAGGTCGGCCGGAGGCTGACGCAGGCGTGATGCACGGCGGCCATCACGCGATCGGTGTGACTCACACAGCACCAGAGCAGCCCCCTGCCGCGGCCGATCGAATCGCGGTGGCCGGCAGTGTCGTCTATCCCGCCGCCCGCAGTCGTCCTCGAATGGCGACGACAATTCAGACGGCCCTGCTGTGGCTGGTGATCTGGTGGCTTCCAGTCGTGCTGTGTGCGTGGTGGCTGGGGCGATCTTCGGTGGTGGTGGCCGAGGGGCTGTTTTTCAGCAAGGTCGCCGTCTGTACCCTTGGAGGGGCCTATGCAATCCTGCCCTACGTCGCTCGACAAGCTGTCGAAACGCATGGATGGCTGACCGCTGGAGAGATGGTCGATGGGCTGGGAATGGCGGAGTCCACACCCGGTCCGCTGGTGATTGTCCTGCAGTTCGTCGGGTTCCTCGCCGCCTGGAAAAACCCCGGAGACCTGTCACCGATCAACGCCGCTCTCGCCGGAGCCCTGATCTCAACCTGGGTGACATTCGCCCCAAGCTTTCTGTTTGTGTTCACCGCGGGCCCCTGGTTTCGGCGCTTGGCCCAGGAACGATGGCTCTCGGGGGCGTTGGCCGGCACCTCGGCCGCAACGGTCGGCGTGCTGATACACCTGCTGATCTGGCTGGCGATTGCCGTCTGGTTGATCCCGGCCGGGGCCGGAAGCACAGCACTGGTGATGGGCCGTTCGCTGGACGGACTGGCCTTAGGAATTTCCCTTATGGCCGGGGTCGCGCTACTGCGGTTTCGAATCGGATTGGGGTGGGTGCTGGCAGGAGCGGCGGTGGTGGGCTGGCTGCTGCGACTCTGAGTGGGTTAAGCCGCGTCTCGTGTGGCATCGATCCGAATTCAAGTGAGTGCCGTGGGTCGGTGGAAGTTCTCGGAAAAAATTGCGGGAAGCCACCCTTCGACATCCACGAAGAGACAATCGAAAGAATCCGGCCTCAATTGTTGCGGGCGACGACGAACTCGGCGAGATCTTCGAGGACCTGGCGGGCGGTAGAAGCTGGCAGAGACTGCAGGTGGAGGCGAGCGGCCACAATCAGCTCACCAGCGCGGGCCTGTGCATACTCGAGGGAGCGATTGTCCCGCAGCAGTTGCAGCAGGCTGCCGGGACTTGACCGGGTAGGATGGGCCAACAGGGATCTGGCCTGCTGTCGGTCCTCGTCGCGACCAGTCGTGAGGAGATGGATGAGTGGCAGAGTGAGTTTGCCGTTCTGCACGTCGCTGCCGAGCGTCTTGCCCACTCGAGCCTCGGTTCCGACCAGGTCGAGGAGATCATCAGCGATCTGAAAGGCTGCCCCCAGCGACCGGCCGTAGGCGTCGAGAGACTGGCAGATCGATGCACTCATTCCCGACCGACGGGCGGCCAGTTCACAGGCGACGGCGCACAGTTCGGCGGTCTTGCCGTCGATAATGTCGAGATACGTCTCCTCGGGGAGATCGAGGTTCCCGCTCTCGAAGACCTGGGTCAGCTCACCGACACATACCCGGTTCGTCGCCCGTCCAAGAGCCCGGCAGACAGTTGCATCCCCCAGTTGACTGGCGAGGTGGAAGGCATGCGTGAAGAGGTAATCTCCCAGCAGCACGCTGACATGGCTTCCCCAGCGGCTGTTCACAGTCTCCACGTGCCGTCTTTGAGACGCATTGTCGAGAATATCGTCGTGGACCAGCGTGGCAGTGTGAATCATCTCGATCGACGCCGCCAGCACAGCGTGGCCTTCGTCCAGCGAGCCACAGGCCCGCCCGACCAGCAGGACGAGCATTGGCCGCAGTCGCTTACCACGGTAGCGACTGAGGTGGGCCAGGAGCTGATCGACATGCGGAGAAGCATGGGCCAGTTCGGCCTGGAAGATCCGCTCGCACTGGGCGAGTTCCCCGGCCACCAGGGACTGTGCCATGGAGAGCGGCGAAACCAGGGGTTGGGCTGCAAGCTGTGGATTCATGACGGACGTTCCTTTCCTGCCTCGGCCTCACCCACAGCTGAACACGCGGGGGGTTGAGGAACCACATAATGACCACTCTTGCCACCCGATTTTTCGAGGAGCCGGATGGGCCCAAGCACAATGCCACGATCGATGGCCTTGCACATGTCGTAAACCGTGAGGGCGGCTACCGACACTGCCGTGAGAGCCTCCATCTCGACGCCGGTCTTTCCCGAAACCCGGACCTCAGCCTCAATCCTCATGAGCTCTTGGGCGGGAAACTCGAAATGGACTTCGATCGACTCGAGAGGGAGCGGGTGGCAGAGCGGAATCAGCAGATGAGTCTGCTTGGCCGCCATGATGCCCGCCAGCCGGGCGACTTCGCACACGTTCCCCTTAGAGATCCTCAAGTCGCGAATTGTCTGCAGCGTTGCAGGCAGCATTCGAACCATTCCCTCGGCGACAGCCCTGCGAACAGTGGAGTCCTTGAGCCCCACATCCACCATGCGGCTGGCACCGGAGGCATCAAAGTGGCTGAGTTCGGACATGGGGTTTGGGCGGCAGTGCCTCAGGAAGACTGGTTCGCTCGCTGCAGAGAAAACCGAAAGGCTGTCTAACTCTTAACTTGGACCGATTCAGTCACCGGGAGAATGGGGGTCGAGGTGAGCTGGGAAAGCCCATTGGGACAGGCCAAGCGAGTTCAATGTTCCCGAAACAGGCCAGCCTGCCAAACTCCCTCGCAGGATTTAACCAAGACCCAGTCTGGGGAAGCCGTTTGGAGTTCCACGGGCAGATACTCAGGACGGTTGTACAGAAGCGTGAAGACAGACTCACCCGGAGCGGCAGTGCCACGGGGGATGAGGCGTATCCTTCGTTCTTTCAGAGGATAGGCCTGTCTCAGCAGTTCGTCGCACTGTGCGGGGTAAAGAACCGGGGCCAATTGGAGAGTGGAGCCGGGGGGCACGTGACGGGCGACATCGCGGAGCAGTTGACTGGTCAAGCCATCCCCCCAGTACCCGGGGGAGAGGCCGAGGCGGACGGCCCCCGGCAGCCCTCCGCAGGCGAGATTGTAGTATTGGAGCCAACAAGGGGCTGTGCGAAACAACCCCACCCCTTGGGTGCAGCCGAGGAGCAGGAGACAGGCGATTTGCCAGCGCGGGCGACCGAGTTCTGAACAGCGGTTCTGACAC
>Ga0315902_10005570_pt1 | contig 17698 bp, 11 predicted proteins | sample LakEriMetagenome_9_FD_203523 | JGI IMG/M metagenome (GOLD analysis project Ga0315902, IMG submission 203523) | Freshwater fungal communities from buoy surface, Lake Erie, Ohio, United States - Buoy 12 MA117 | ecosystem: Environmental > Aquatic > Freshwater > Lake > Lake biofilm | place: USA... | reverse complement strand
ACAGCAATGGCCCGCAAAACCAACGCGGGCAATACGCTTGGGATTCGATCACGCTGAAACCCGGTCAGAATTACGGCGGCATCAGCACCTCGCAGCACCCGGAGAACAACCTCACCGACATCTTCGGTTTGGACGACCGCAAGAACGCCTATCAATTCGGTCCGAAAAATTCCCTGGCCAACGTGGACTCGCGCGGCGGCTTCGGAGTGAGCTACTCCGGTTCGTTGATCGACAATGTGCGTCAACTCGGCGGTGGCGGGCACCTCGGCTATCAGGGCAACTGGAACGCCGGCTACCGCGAGGCGCGCGGTTGGAAAACCCCGTCCGGCTCGACCCGCATGGACATGCTGGGTTTCACCTACCACCACTCACTCGGTCCTCTTCTGCCGAAGTCGGTTTTCCGCAAGGAAGTCCAAGCCTTCAAACATGCATGGTGGAAAGCTTGGGGCGGCAACTCCGACCTCTCCGACCATTCCAAAGGATTCTTCCCTACGGAAATGGGTTACTCGCGCCACCTCATCGATGTGCTCGTCGACGAGGGTTTCGAATGGACGCTGGTGGCCAGCCACCATATCAGCCGCACCAGCCCGAGCTACAACGACAAGGCGAACCCTGAAGGCTCTTATGGCATTTATTCCAGTCCCCCGAACAAGGCGGACCAGATTTCCGTGCGTTTCGACAACGCCAGTCAGTGGTGGTATGGCATGCCGAATCCGGGCAACGCCGCCTGGAATGTAGCGCCGTTTGCCTACCAATTGCACCGGGTCAAATACGTCAACCCCGAAACCGGCGCGGAAAAGAAAATGTACGCTGTGCCTTCGGATGACGTTCTTTCCTACCGCTACGGTTACGCCAACGAGGGCATCGGCAAAATCGTCGACCACATTGCGCCGCACGCCAGCGTGCCGGTCATCGTCATTCCCGCGACTGACGGCGACAACGCGTGGGGCGGGGGATCGAGTTCTTGGAACGAGGCCACGCCCCAGCTTTTCAACAGCTCGGCCGCCGCCGGCTACAAGCCGTCCGCCCCCCAGGATTTCGTCAATGCGGCCAAAGCGGGCGTAACCACGGAAACGCACATCGAGGACGGCGCGTGGATTTTCCCCGAGATGTGCTACGGCTCGCCCAACTTCCTCAAATGGATCGAACCGCCCGTCGCCACCGTGGCCAACCGCGGCAAGACGACGCATCCGGGCACGCAGGTCGACATGGAGACGCCGGGTTTCGCCCTCAAATTCTTCAGCTATGCTCCGCTCATGGCCGGTGCCAACTGGCTCGAGACGGCCGAGCAGGTTCTGAGCGAAGAAAACGGCGGCAACGACATGGTCAACGAGTGGAAAGTCGCCCACCCCTACAATTGGGATGGCTCCTGGACGTCGCCCAATGATGTGGAGCTAGCCTGGCATATTTACCTCAAGGGTCTTGATTCCGGATTCAACTATTACGGCGGTCTCGGCAACGACGACGAAGTGAAACCCGCGCTCGCGACCAAGAACGCGATCGAGAAGCTACAAAATTTCATGACCGCCGCGCGCAAGGCGAAGGACAAGGTTGGACCGACCGTGCTCAAACCGCAGCGTTTCCCCTACAACCCGGGTTGGTACACGTTCGGCTGGTTCAACAACGAACCGCACATCAACAACAGCAACTTCCTCAAGAAGATGCCCTCGTGGTTCTACATCTGGACCCACGCCTACGACCTCAACGGCATTCCAGACGGCAACGTGAAGCTCAAGGTGCGTATCGACAACGACGGCACGAACCCCCTCGGTTCGAATCAGAACGAAACCTATGCCGGCGGCAGCGAAGTGGGCAACTGGGTCACGATCAATATGACCAAGCGCGTTTTGCCGAAAACACGCACCGCCCTCAACACTGCCGCGGCCAATGGTCAGATCGATTACTTTGTTTTCGACCCTGCGTTCTGGGCCAACCCGGTCATCGCCGATTACTACTTCGCCAAGGTCGACGACACGTCTCTGCCCAATTTCCGCGACAAACTGCTCGACTACTACATCGAGTCGACCGATGCGCTGGGCAACGTGAGCAAGTCGGAAATCCAGCACGTTTGGGTGGCCAATGACGGGCTGACACCTTCCTCCGGCGTGCAGTTCTCGGCCAACCCGAGCGATTGCGAGCCGATCACCGTGACCTACACCGCGACCAACGGACCGCTCGAAGGTCTGTCGCCGGTCACCATGCAGATCAGCTTCGACGGCGGCACGTCTTGGGCGCCTTACGCCATGAGCAGCACGTCGGCCAATGTCTGGACCTACACCATTTCCGCACCGAACAACGCGCCTTCAGCCACCGTATGGTTCCAAAGCGGTTCAACTATCGACAGCCGCAATGGACAAAATTGGAGCGTGTCGATTCGCGACTGCGAAGCGCCCACCGGACCTGTATGGACGGTGCCATTCACCCCGGTGGCCGGGCAACCGGTCACAGTTTACTTTGATCCCGCCGGCCGGAATCTCGCCTCCGCCACGGCGGTCAACATCCACTACGGCTACAACGAAAACGCCGCGGCCAACTGGACCACGCCTCCCGGGGTGCCTATGACCAAGGATGGGAGCCGTTGGACATTCACCTACACCGTCCCGGCCAACGCCACCATCGTTCGCTACACCTTCAACAACAACGCAGGCACCTGGGACAGCAACGGCGGCAACAACTGGAACATCGACGTCAACAGCCAGCCGCCGCCGACCGAACCACCCAGTGCGCCCGGCGGTCTTGCGGCCGGCCAAGTCAGCAACACTTCCATCTCCCTCAGTTGGAATTCCGCAGCCACCGCAACCGGCTACAAAATTTTTCGCGATGGCACGCAGATCGCGACAACCACGGATACTTTTTTCGTCAACAACGGATTGAATCCGAAAACTGCCTACGTTTACACCGTCAAGGCAAGCAACGTGGCGGGCGATTCTCCGGCTTCCGCTCCGCTCACCGTGACCACGCTGTCCAATCCGCTGCTCTCCGACGAATTGCTCATGCTCGATCCCGTCGGCACGACGTCGACCTCAGGCTCGAGCTATCTTTTTGCCGGGCGCGCGGGCTCCGCATTCACCTCGGGACTGAGTTGGAGCAACTCAAGCGGAGGATCAGGGAGCATTGCTTTCCCCGGAGGCAACGTCTCCACCGGTTGGGATTGGTCCGTCTCGGTCCCGCTCACCGCCGGACTCAATACGGTGACTTTCTCCGGTATCGTTCCCACTGCCGCTACGCAGACCTATTCCGACTCGCCGATGAATTACACCACGTTCGCGGCCAATCAGGGACAGGGTTCCGGCTTCAGCGTTTGGTATTTCGACCACACGCCCAACCCGCAGCCGGCAACTCCGGTTTCCGGAAGCTTCCTGGCCGACAATCCTTCCAACATGAATGTCGGCACGACCAAAGGTTTCGGCCTCTGGGCGAACAACGGCGGACGGTCCGCCATCACGCGCAGTTTCAACTCGCCGATGAAGTCGGGTGACTCTTTCAACGTGAAGTTTGACAACAACTGGTTGAATAACGGCGCCGAGGTCGGTCTCGAGCTTCGGGATGCCGGTGGTATTGCGCGCTTGCGCTTCTTCTTTGTCGGAGGCGAAACAAGCTATCGCGTCGTCGATGCGGCCGGCAACCGCTCCACCTCGATTGCCTACACCGAAGCGGGACTGAATCTCACCCTCACTCTCGGCGCCGGCAATGCCTACACCCTCGCCACCGGCTCCGGCGAGATTACCGGCAATCTGGTCACCGGCGGAGCGATCGCCTGGGTGCAATTTTACAACAACAACGCGGGACCGGATACCGCGCGCAACCTCTATGTCGGGGCTATGACGCATACGGTGGCCACAACGGGTGAGCGCACGGTTACCGCCAGCGGCAGCGTGACGCGCACCGCGGGAGGTGGCGACGTCACAGACGGCCTGCCCAATTCCTGGTGGAGCACCTATTTCCCGAATCAAGCTGATTGGGTGGCAGGCAACGATGCCGATGGCGACCGGTTCACCAATGCGCAGGAGTATGCGCTCGGCACAGATCCGACGGATTCAACTTCGCTCTTGGAAATCAAGAGCGTTACGAGGGGCAGCGGCGTGACAACGGTCGAGTGGTTGTCCGTGCCGGGCAAGAAATACCGTCTCTATGCTTCGCCGAGTTTGTCACCGACGGACTGGCAGCCGGTCGGTTCCGAGAGGACCGCGACTGGCAACCTGACCTCCGAGACGCACTCTACCAACGCCGATATGCACTTCTACCGCGTGCGCTTGGTTCCCTGATCCGGGCTGCGTTGGCGAGCGAGTCTCCAGTCCTCCGATTTCGCTTGCGCTTTGGGCGGATCGGACGATGTTGCCTCTCGACAGTCGACAAGTTCAGGTCAGAAAGCGCCCCCCGGGTTGAGTTTACGTTCGTGGGTGTTTGCGCAGGCACCGGACGGCTTGGAGCCTGGCAGATAAACACAACGAAAACACAACAGTATGGGTAACAAACTCTATGTGGGGAATCTCCCCTTCAGCACCACCGAAGACTCGCTCCGCGACACCTTCGGACAATGTGGCAGCGTGACGGACGTCATGATCGCCGTCGACCGTCAGACCGGCCGCTCGCGCGGTTTCGGCTTTGTCACTTTCTCTTCGGATGAAGAGGCCAATGCAGCGATCAGCAAATTCCACGGCCAAGACATGGACGGCCGCACCATTCAGGTCAACGAAGCGCGTCCGCGCGAAGACCGTCCGCAAGGCGGCGGTGGCGGCGGATACCGTGGCGGTGGTGGCGGTGGCGGCTATCGCGGTGGCGGCGGAGGCCGCGGCGGTGGCGGTGGCTATCGCGGCGGTGGTGGTGGTGGTGGTGGATACCGCGACCGCGGCGACCGCGGCGGCTACTAAGCCCGAGCACGCAATGAATTCACAAAAGGGCGTCCGTAAGGACGCCCTTTTTGTTGGTCGAAGTTGGATCGTGCCGTCCCCGGCACGATCTGGTCTGAATGGATATCGCGGCGGGACAGCGCGATCCACCGTTCATTTTGTGGGATGCGAAGCGTCGCGGGGTTGGGCAGGGGATCACATCAGCTCCGCCGCGATTTCGTCGGCGAGGAGGCGTCCGCGCGCGGTGAGGCGGACGCGCGGGCCGTGGTCTTCGAGCAATCCTTCCTCGCGCAGGCCTGCGACGAGATCCCGGCGGGTGGCGAGGTGCGCAGGTTCGATGCCCGCGTTCATGCGCAGACCGAAGGCGATTTTTTCCGCTTCGCGGGTCGCGGCGGGAAGAATTTCCTCATCACGGATCGGACGAACACCGGCCTGCATGGCGCGGACATAGGCCGCGGTATCGGGGACGTTTTGCCAGCGGCGCTCGGCGATGGTCGACCACGCGCTCGGGCCGAGCCCGAGGTAATCCGCGCCCTGCCAGTAGGCGAGGTTGTGCCGGCATTCGCGACCAAGTCGCGCGTAGTTGGAAATTTCGTATTGGGCGTAGCCGGCAGCCGAGAGCATCTCGACTCCGCGTTCGAAAAATCCGGCGTCGCTTTCCGCGTCCTCGCGGAATTCGCCGCGCGCCATGCGCTCGAAAAACTCTGTGTCCTCCTCGTAGGTCAGGCAGTAGGCGGAGATATGCTCGGGTTGCAGTTCCGCGGTCTGACGGATGCTGTCCTCCCATTGCTCGAGTGTTTGCCCCGGAATTCCGTAGATCAGATCGAGGTTGAGATTGTCGAAACCGGCTGCACGCAGAACGGAAAACGACCGGCGCACTTGGTCGGCGTCGTGGACGCGTCCGAGCAATTTGAGCAACTGCGGATCCCACGACTGCACACCCATGCTCACGCGGTTGATGCCGCAACCGCGGAGAAGATCCGCTTTGCGCGCTGTTACGGTGGCCGGATTCATTTCCATGGTGAATTCGTCAACCGAGGACAGATCGAGATGCCGTTGTAATCCTTTGAAGAGCCGCTCGAGTTGCGAGACAGACAAGGCGGTCGGTGTTCCGCCGCCGATGAAGACGGTGCGCGGTGCGCAACCATGACCGAAGAGTGCCGCCTCGCGGATGACGGCATCGACCAGCGGATCCGCTTTGCCCGGGCCGGCAATGTCTTTGTAGAAACTGCAGTAGGGGCAGATCTGCAGGCAGAAGGGGATGTGGATGTAAAGGTGGCGCGCTGTGCGCGCCACCGAGCTTTCAGTTTTCAGTGGTTCAGTTTTCAGCAAGACAGCCAAACTGAACACTGCCAACTGCGAACTGCCAACTCCGCGCTTCAGGCGCGAAGCGAATCAATCGCGGTGCGGAGATCGTGCTCGGTGACATCCTCGGCGACGAAAGCCTCGCCGAGACGCGGGACAACAACGTAGCGGATCTGGCCTTCGGTGAATTTCTTATCGCGTTGCGCGGCGGCCATAAGGGCGCCGGTGGTGAGTGTCGATGGCAGGGTGAGGGGCAGTCCGAAGGCGGCGAGCGTTGCGCGCACGCGTTGCGCGTCCGCGGCGAAGAGCCCGGCTTTGCGCTGCGAAATTTCCAACGCAGCGGCCATCCCGAGGCTGACCGCTTCGCCGTGCAGGAATTGTCCGTAGCCCGCGACATTCTCGATGGCGTGGGCGACGGTGTGTCCGAAGTTGAGCAGGGCGCGGGTGCCGGTCTGCTCGCGTTCGTCTTCCGCCACGATGTCGGCCTTGATCGCGATATTGCGGGCGATGAGCGGGGCGAGGGTTTCGCGTGCGGTCGAAGGATCGAGTTCCTCGAGCATGGCGGCATCGCGGATGGCGGCGTGCTTGATCACCTCGGCGAAGCCCTCGCGGTATTCGCGGTCGGGCAGGGTGTTCAGCGTATCGGTGTCAGCCAGCACGAGGCGCGGTTGATGAAACGCTCCGATGAGATTTTTTCCCGCGCGCGCGTTCACGCCGGTCTTACCGCCGATCGAACTGTCCACCTGCGCGACGATCGTGGTCGGAATCTGCACGAACGGGATTCCGCGTTGGTAAATGGCGGCGACAAATCCGGCGAGGTCACCGACCACGCCGCCGCCGAGGGCGACGATGAAGGACGAGCGGTCGAGTCCCGCCTCGATCATTCGGTCGCAGAGATCTTCGGTCACACGCATCGATTTGGATTCTTCGCCGGCGGGGACGACGAGAAGTTCGACGCGGTAGCCCGCGGCCTCGAGCGATTGGCGCGCGGTCTCGCCGTGATGGCGCGCGACATTTTCGTCGGTGATGAGAGCGCACGTGCCGCGCAGTCCGGCTTCGCGGACGAGTTCGCCGGCGCGGGCGAGGAGTCCGCGCCCGACAAGCACGCGGCAGGCTGAACCGGGAATGGCGACCGGCACCTCGATGGGTCCGGGATTTTTCACGCTGGCGCGGCGTATTCCGCCGCGACGAGGGCTGCGCCGACGAGTCCGGCCTGGTTTTGCAATTGCGCGGGCACAACGGGAACTTTGACCATGCCCTGCACCACGGGAAGAAATTTGTCCGCCTTGCGGCTGACCCCGCCGCCGATGATGACGAGGTCGGGACTGAGGAGGAAGGCGAGTCGGGCGACGACTTCGCCGACGCGTTCGCCCCATTCCTGCCAGCCGAGATCTTTTTCCTCGCGCACACGTTCCGCAGCGCGTTCCTCGGCATCTTTGCCGCGAACTTCCATGTGTCCGAATTCGGTGTTCGGCATGAGTTTTCCGTCGAGGAACACCGCGCTGCCGATTCCGGTGCCGAGGGTGAGGAGCACCACTGTCCCGGCGATCCCGCGGCCCGCACCCAGGCGCGCTTCGGCGATGCCGGCCGCATCGGCGTCATTAATCACCACGGCGGGGCGTCCGAGCTTGGCTGAAAAGAAAGTGGCGGCATCGAAGTTAACCCAGGCCGGATCGACATTGGCCGCAGTGTGGATGCGTCCGTTTTTGACCACGCCCGGGAAAGTGATGCCGATCGGTCCGCGCGTTCCGCCGAAATTGTCCGCGATCTGGCGGATGACGCCGGCCACGGCGTCCGGAGTGGATGGCGAAGGCGTAGGAACGCGCTGGCGCTCGGCGGCCAGCGTGCCGTCCGCGATGTTGACCGGGGCGCCTTTGATGCCCGAACCGCCGATGTCGATCCCGAGAATTTGCATGCCCCTCGATTGCAACGCAGCAGCACGGCTCGGGCAAGACGGAAGACGGTAGCGCCGACCTTGCCAGCGCGCTGCGCAGCGGGCCTACTAAAGCGACGATGAAAAACCGCACCGCGGCCAAGGTCGCACTCGCCGTGCTCTCGCCGATTGTTTTCTTCGGTTTGCTTGAGTTGTTCTTCGCGGTCACCGGGCTTTTTCCGCCGCTGCGCCTGCTCGTGATCCGCGAGCACGAGGGCCGGCGTTATTTCACGACCAATCAAGAATACGGGCGCTTGTTCCTGCAGCGCGCGGATGTGCCTGCGCCGCCGGCTTTGTGGGTGCCGGTGGAGAAGCCGCTCGGCACGCGGCGCGTCGTTATGCTGGGTGAATCGGCGGCGGCGGGTTATCCGGTGACCGACTACCATCTTGGACGGTTGGTGGAGGCGAGGTGGGCGGCGCGGTTTCCCGATGCGCCCGTGGAGGTGATCAACCTCTCCATGGTCGCGGTCAATTCGCATGCCTTGCGGGAATTCGCGCGCGAGGCGCTGGCCCTCGATCCCGATCTGTTCGTCATCTACGCGGGGCACAACGAAGCGATTGGCCCGTTCGGTCCGGCGGCGAAATTCGGTCCGTCCATTTCCTCGCCGTCCTTGGCGCGTCTGGCCTTGGCCGTGCGCCGCACGCGGGTGGGGCGTGCCGTCGAGTCGGCAATCGGCACGGTGTCGCCCCCGTCGGCTTCCTCCGGCGAGTGGCGCGGGCTGGATGAATTCCGTGGCGTGCGTGTGGCGCACGATGATCCGGCCATGGCGGGCATGCTGCGCAATACGGAGGAAAATTTCCGCGCTATCACGCGGATGGCTTTGGACCACGGCGCGAAGATTCTTTTTTGCCTGCCTGCCACGAATCTCGACGACTGGCCGCCGATGGCGAGCGAGGAACCGGATGCTGGCGGCATCGAGGCCGTCCTGACCGCGCAGGAGACGGGTGACATCGGGGGCTTCCGTTCGGCCGCGCTGGTCTACGAGGCGGCGCAAAAGCGCCGTGAGGCCGGCGATTGGCAGCGCGCCTGGCCGCTTTACCGTCTGGCGGCGGACCTCGATCTGCAACGTTTCCGCGCAGACAGCGGTATCTTGGCTGTGCAGGGAAAAATTGCCTCCGAAAACGGATCATCGGTCGGTCTCGTTGATGCGGGGCGGTGGTTACACGAGATGAATCCCCGCTTCACCACAGGGCGCGAATTTTTCCTCGAGCATGTGCACCTCACCATGAAAGGGCGCGCGGCCGTGGCTGAATTGATTGTCGATGGCATGGCCGCGTTGTGGGAGTTGGCGCCCGCGGCAATGAACGAAGCAACCGCAGCGGATTGGTGGGAGCGGTTCCCTGACGTGGAACGGGACTTGCGGCACGACGTGTTTTTCACGGGCTATGACGAACATGACATGTGGAGTCTTGTCTGGAAGTTGCTCCGTCTCGGGGTTTTTGCGGATGCACCCGGTCTGGCGCAGCGGCGTGAGGAATTGGCCTCCACGACGACCGACTTGCAGCGCCGGGCCGTGCGTGAGTGGGACACGGAAGCCTTGGTGGCGGCTTACCAATCGGCAACACGCCGCACTCCGGATGATCCGGTGGTGCATTTCACCGCCGGACGTTTGCTCGGCATGCGTGGGGAGGGTGATTTGGCCGAAGCGGCTTTTGAACGTGGTTTTGCTCTCCGGCCCGGCGACTCCGAAGGCCGGCTCAATCACGCGGCATTCCAAATGCAGCGCGGTCGCGTGGACTTGGCCCGCGAGTCTTTGCGCGTATTGCGATCGTTCGATGGCGAACCCTCCGGCCGCCTGCGCTTGGAAGCCGCCATCGCCCTGCGCGAGGGTGATCGCGCCGAGGCGATCGCTTTGCTGCAGCAATACCTCCGTCTCCGCCCTGGTGACGAGGAGGCGATTTCTATGCTGAAGCAATTGCGAACCGACCCGTAGCACTGCCACCGGATCCACTGGACACTGAAAACCGAAAACTGAACACTCTGCGGCGTCAGTCGCCGCCATGACCCTCCGCATCGACCTTCATGTTCATTCGCTTTTCTCCGCCGATGGCGTGAGCCGTCCGGAGGAGTTGATCACGGCGGCGCGCGCGGCCGGGCTCAACGGCTTCGCCATCACCGACCACAACACATGCGATGCGGTCGATTACATGATTTCGCACGGACTCATGCGCGCCGACGGGCAGCCGGTCGATGGAATGCTCGTCATCCCCGGCATCGAGGTCACCACAGCCGATGGTCATTTGCTTTGCCTCGGCTGTGTCCTTCCATCCTCGCTCAAAGGCATGCCGTCCGCCGAGGTGTGCCGTCTGGCGCAGGAGGCGGGCGGCTTGGCCGTGGCGCCGCATCCCTATGATTTGTTCCGCGCGGGCATCCGCGAGTCCGTGCTCGACACCTTGCCGCTCGACGGACTCGAGGTTTTCAACGCGGCCACGACCTTGAAACGCCATAACCGCAAAGCCTACGACTACGCGCAGAAACGCGGACTGCCCATGACTGCGGGAAGCGATGCACATCACGCGGGGGCGGTTGGTGTGGCTTGCACCATTGTCGAAACGGATGACTTCAGCGTGCGCGGCGTGCTTGAGGCCCTGCGCCGCGGGACCGAGTTGGAGCAGCAATACCTCTCCACCCGCCAGACGATCCGGAAGACCTGGAACAACTGGTTCCGCCTGCGCCGGAAGAAACGCGCTGCCCAACCTGATGGGTAGGCCTGTTCTAAAACCCTCATGCCGAGTGGGTTGTTTACCCTAGGAAAAATTCCCAAAACTGCCGAAAAAATCTGTTGACGGCCTCCTCCCAGACCCTAAGTTTACTGCGTAATCTCATCCACCTCTTGCTTTACTCCCAGCGTATGAAAAAAATTCTCCTCTCAACTTTTGTTACCGCAGCGTTTGCGGTTGGAACGAATGCTTACGCGCAAGTCATCGCCAGCGACAACGGCGGGAATTACGGCGGGGGATGGACGAGTGGCACCAACGGCGGGTTTGGCTTCACCGCGTGGACTATCTCAACTACCCCGGGAACAGGCTTCGCGGGCGCCTTCATCGGCGATCCCACTTTTGCCGGAGTGACCGGGATGTCGGCTACTTCCTTCGGCATGTATGCAAACCCGGGTGGATCCGGCGCAAACGTCACGGTGGCCCGCGGCATGTCCAACGCGCTCTCGGTCGGTGACACCTTCAGCTTCCAGTGGGGCATCAATTGGGACAGCGACGTCGGCAATAAAGGTTTCAATCTCGCTGTTGGCGGAACGCAACTTCTCAATGTCAACCAAGCCGGCTTCCCTGGTGACATAACCTTTCAAGGCACGAATACCGGCATCGCTTTCGGCACCGGTCCGATGACCTGGTCCTTTACGCTGACAACGCCGAGCAACCTTCTCGTTACATCATCCGCTCGCGACGGCACCACAACTCCTGTTTTCACCACCAATCTCACCGTCGCTGCTGCTCCTGACGCCTTCAGCTTCTATGCGAACGCCATGGGCGCGGGCGATCAGCGTCAGTCCTATTTCAACAACCTCAGCGTCGTCCCCGAGCCTTCGACCTACGCGCTGCTTGCCTTGAGCGCCGCGGGCTTGGCTGGCTACGCGGCCCGTCGCCGCGCTCGGAAATAAATTTCCCCCGAGTCGTATACGAAAACCCCGGTCCGGATAATCCCCGGATCGGGGTTTTCGATTTTCCGAACGATCGCGCTCGGAGAGCGCGATCCACCTGAGATGCCTGCGTCACGCATCATTGGACGCCGCGCGAAATTGGCCTAACTTCGCGTGCCTCATGGCGAAGACAAATCCACCAAATCGCGCGCCGCTCTCTCCTGCCAAGCGGAGGCTTTTCGTCGCCATTACCATCGCGTTGCCGCTGCTTGCCCTCGTCCTCGCCGAACTGACCTTGCGCGCGTTTGGCTGGGGCGGCTATCCGGCGTGGATCCGCGAGGCGGGCAAGCTGCCATCGGGCGACACGCTCTGCCTTGTCGAGCCGGCCGCCTCGAAACCGTATTTTTACGCGAACCCCACGCGGCCCGGCTACGCCGAGCAGACCAATTTCCTCATGCCCAAACCGAAGGGCACGGTGCGCATCTTCCTCGTCGGGGAATCTGCGGCCAAGGGCTACCCGCAGCCGCGGAACTTAGCCATGTCGTCTTTCCTGCGGGCCATGCTTTCCGACGCGTGGCCGGAGAAAAAAGTGGAAGTGATCAATCTCGGCACCACCGCGGCGGCCAGCTTCCCGCTCGTTTACCAGGTGCGCGACGCGCTCAAGTTCTCACCCGACCTTTTCATTTTCTACACGGGCAACAACGAGTTCTTCGGCGCCTATGGCACGGCCTCGATCAATGCCGCGGGATCGCTCCCGCTCTGGGCCCTGCGCTGGATGCGCGCCGCGCGCGGCCTGGCCCTCGTGCAGGTCATCGACAGCTGGCTCTACAAAGGGGCGGATGAAAACAAGAGCCTCATGGAGGAAATGATCGGGCAGACGGTCATTCCTGCCGATTCCCCTCTGCGCAAAGCGGCTGCAGACAACCTCGCGGCCAACCTCGGCACCATGCTCGACAATGTGCGCGCCGCCGGCGTCGCGGCCGTTGTCTGCACCACGGCGAGCAACGAATCAGGACTCGCCCCGCTCGGCGAGGACGATATGACCGGACTCGACGAGAAGCAGCAGCGCGAACTCAAGCGATTGATGGGCGAGGCGGCCGATGCGGCCGACCGCGCGCGGTGAATCTCCTGCGGCAGGCCGTGCAACTTGCCCCGCGCCACGCCCGGGCCAGGTTCCTCCTCGGGCAGGTCCTCGCCCGCGCCAAGCAGCCCGAGTTGGCCCGCGTCAGTTTCCTCGAGGCCCGAGATCTCGACACCATGCCGTGGCGTCCCATCTCGCTGACCGAGCAGGCCATCCGCAACACGGCGTTGGTCAAGGGCGCCGTCTTCTGCGATGTGGCCGAGATTTTCCGCAAAGGCAGTCCCGATGGCGCGACCGGATGGGAATTGCTCGACGACCACGTGCACCTCTCGCTCTCCGGTCAGGCCCGCGCCGCGCGGTCCATGGTCGGCGCAATGGTCAATCTGGCCGGACCGCTCCAACTCGGACCCGACCAACTCGCCCTCGTGCAGGAGGATCAGGCCTACGCCGACGGCCTCGGCACGAACCGCTACGACGATTACCGCGTCAACCATACCCTGCGCGTCCTCTTCGGCGTGCCGTTCATGAAAAAAACCAACGAGCAGGCCTTCGACGTTTATTCCGAGCTGTGCCGCACGTCCGAAGCAGAAATGTCGCCGTCCGTCCTCGCTGTGGCCCGCGAATGGCAGACGTTCAAGCCGCACGCCGGTGGATTGCGTCCGCTCACCGGCATGGTCGCGCGCATTCTTTTGCGCGAAGGGCAGACGGAGGAAGCGCTCAAGCTCTACGAAATCGCGGCTAGCCAAGTTCCCGACTACACCTCGTGGTTTCTCGAATACGTCTACTTCGCCTTGGCCTGCCGTCAGAAAATCGACGGCCAGCTTGCTCCGGAAGATCTCAAGATTGCGGCCGATGCCATCGCGCAGGGCAAATTCCTTCTGGCCAATGGTTACTCCGAGAGCGGATTGACCGAGCGTTACGTCGGTAGGTTGCATCAATTGCGCGCCGAATGGGCCGAAGCCATCCCGTTCCTCCTCGCCGCCCGTCCCAAGATGCAGGCCGAAGACTTGGTCGCCACCGACCAAGCACTCGTTTTGTCATATCTCCAGAATGGCCAGAAAAAAGAAGCCCTCGCCTTGGCCGACGATGGCATCAAAAACAGCGGACAATTCGCCGACATCTATCGCCGCCTCCGCGCCGAAGCGGAGAAATAGGCAATGGCGGACGAAAGTTCGAAGGTTTGGAATGAGGGTATCTTGCCTAGTCTTTTAGTCTATGTCTTATGTGTCCAATGCCTTCTCCCGCAACTTGTTACATGCACCATTTACGGCCAGCCCTCTAAGGCAGGCCCTTGCTCCGAAATGTGGTGTTTTCCGCGTTCGGTAAAATTTTTGTAACTCCGCGTTGACAATCCTCTATCCCCTGCACATTTTTACTCTGCTGTCAGGTGGATATGAGACCTTTGCCAGCAAGAAAAACTAAAACCCCTAAATTAAAACCCCTCTCATGAAAAAACTCCTCATCGCGGCGGTCGCTTCAATCGCTCTTTCTTCGGGCGCTTTTGCAGGCGTCGGTATTTTCGGAAGCTACATCGGAATCAACGCTAACGGCGGCGGCAACACTTGGTATGGCGCTCAAGAATGGGGCGGCAACCCGACGCCCGATTTTCAAGGCGGAGACTTCGGTTCCATCAACTATGTCAGCGGTGGTTCTCTTGTTATCTCCGCCTACCAAGTTCAGACCTTCAAGTTCGACGCAGGTGATATTACCGGCGCCAATCTTTACTATCGCGTTTACAAACAGGGCGACACTCCAGGTTCTTTCAGTTCGGCCATCGTCGCCGGTTTCATTTCGAACTCGCCCTTCACTGCGGCCAACGGTTCGACCGCCAGTGGTGGTGGCGATCAAAATTGGGGTCTTGGAGTCGGTAGCTACGCAAACCTGCTAACGGGCGTCAATTCTACGGGAACGTGGAACGTCGAGATCTATTTCGATGCCACTTCGAACGAGGGAACACAATTCTCCAACAATGGAGGCGCCAACTACATCGCCACTTTCAATGCAGTGCCGGAACCGTCGACTTACGCGCTACTGGCCATGAGCGCTATCGCCATGGGCGGCTATGTTATTCGCCGCCGGCGCCGCTCGCCCTAACGTCTATTAGGGGTTCCAAAGGGTTTCATGAAACCCACCTCCTCACGGGGGTGGGTTTTTCATTGTGGCCAAAAGTTTTGTTGCTGACGCGTGCCCATTGCTCGCTGCGCGCTCGAGCCACCGCATTCCATCAGCGCGATTCTCAGCAAACGTTTCCCCCCGAAGGTAAAGTGTCGCGAGGGCGTATTGAAATTCCGCGTTGCCGGCCTCGGCTTTCGGTAGTGCCATTTGCTCGGCCTTCTTCTCGTCTTTGGCTAATCCGTAGTGTCCGTGTGCTGTTGCGCCAGCCAAAAGGAACAGTGATTCCTCGTGACCATCCTCCGCTGCGCTGCGGAACCATGACATAGCTTCGGCCGTCGATTCCTCGGTGCGGTCGGGGCCCATGAGTGCCATCGCCAGTCCATATTTCGCAGGCGTGTAGCCTGCTTTCGCCGACCTTCTGCTCCAACTCAATGCAGCATCCCTGTCCTTGGTAACGCCGAGGCCCTCCGCATACATTCCGGCAAGCCGGTGTTGTGCCTCTGGTGATCCGGCCTGCGCTGCACGTGAGCAATACCCGAAGGCCTCCGAGAAAGATTGCGGCATCACTTTTCCTTGCGCCGCGAGGCGCGAAAGAACCAGCAGTGCCTCGGCATCGTCTTGATTGGCGGCTTTCTTGAGTAGCTCGACTCCTTTATCCCAACGCAGAGAGTCGTCTGGCGATTCGGTGTAAAGTTTGCCGAGCCTAGTTTGCGCCCAAGCGTGTCCCTGCATTGCCGCATCGAGGTAAACATCCTCCTCGGCGGTCCCTTGGGTTGCAGCCTGCGGATTTGGGCGCGTGAGGTCGACGGGCTGTTCCGCGGGCGGGGCGGTTGGCTCGGCGAGGATGCGGCCGCTGGGTTTGATGCTCAGGCCGGGGCTTTGCTGGGCCCAAGATGACGTGGCGAGTGCGGCCAAGGCGGCGGGCAAAATGATCCGACCGGGCATCTTCATTGGCCAAAAATTAACGGCGGAGGCCGGTCCCTGCCAGCGGAGATTTAGCAGGGCCTGCCACGACCCTTGGTTATCTCCGTTCCCATGACGCAAAACCCTTTCCATAAGCATTTTGTAGCGTAACGGAAATGTTACAATTTGCGGTTGGCATCTTCAGGCAAGGGTGCCACTTTTAATCAAGTTCCCCCAACGACTAAATCACCATGAAAACGAACCTCCTCTCCCGCTTCCTCGCACCGCTTGTCGTCATCGGCGCAATCACCACGGCCAGCGCCCAAGCCCAAGACATCCTAACTTTTGATTTCGCCACACTAGCAGGCGGCGAGGCCACGGCAAACTCCGGGTTCAACAACCCAGGGCTGTCCTCCTCCACCATTTCGCGCGGAAGCGGCCTTACAGCGACAAACAATGCTGGCCGCTTCAATGCCGTTAATTGGGCAACCAACTCCATCGAAAACGCGGTGGCTGGCTCTAAGTATATGGAGTTCACCATCACGCCCGACGCCGGTCAGAAGTTCACAGTGACCTCCATGACTGTGCAGTGGCAACGCTCGGGCACCGGTAACACAGCCATTGCCCTGCGTAGTTCCGTCGACTCCTATGCGGCGGACATCGACGGTGTTAAGTCGGTCGTGGACAACACTTCGACGCAAACCTTTACGTGGACGGTAAATCAGGGCGAGAGCACCATCCCAGTCACTTACCGTTTCTACTCCTACGCCGAGACAACGGCTGGTTCCGGTGGACCCGGCGACGGAACCGGCAACGACATTGTTGTGACTGGGACGGTGAATTCGGCTTCTGCCACCTCACCTTCCATCACCAGTCCCTTGGCTGCGTCTGGCACGGCTTTCACCAGCTTCAGTTACCAAATAACCGCCAGCAACAATCCCAATTCCTTTGGCGCGACGGGTCTCCCCGAGGGTTTGACCATCGACACATCGACCGGCCTTATCTCCGGGACGCCTAGTATCCCGGGCGAATACACAGTGACGATCACGGCGACCAACGCCGAGGGAACAGGCTCTGCGCCTCTGGCTCTGAGCATTGCCAAAAATGCCGGCGCTCCAACCATCACCAGCGCACTTACCGCGTCCGCTGTTGTTTCCACGCCTTTCCAATATCAGATCGAAGCCAGCAATAGTCCCACGAGCTACAGTGCCGCCAACTTACCGACTGGACTGAGCATCGACACGACAACTGGACTTATTTCCGGAACGCCGACAACTGGCGGATCTCGTAATGTCACGATCACGGCGACCAATGCCTTGGGTTCCGATTCCCAGACGCTCGTGATCACGGTGAACTCTATTCCCACCATTAATAGCCCCCTTTCTGCCTCTTCCTACACCGGCAGCGCCTTCAGCTACCAGATTACCGCAGCCGGAACTCCCGCCGCAACCTCCTACGGAGCCTCCGGGTTGCCCGAGGGCCTCACGGTCGATACCGCGACGGGGATTATTTCCGGGACACCCACCGCTGTCGGCACAAGCACCGTGGAAATTTCTGCGACCAACACCAATGGCACTGGTACGGCAAGCCTCTCCATCGTCGTTCTCGACCAAGCGGCGCAGAATGCCATCCCGCTGAATGTTGTAGTGAACAAATATGCCAACGGCAGCGCGACCACTTTGGTTACCGTTGATAAAGTTCAACTGCTCGTTGTCGGGCCCGGGGCGGTTGATATGCGCGGCATGATCATCAAGGACTTCAGCGGCAGCATGGCCAACGATACCGGAGGCAAGTTTGTCTTCACCGCGGACGCTCTGTGGTCAGCCGTTCCTTCCGGCACGCTGGTTACGCTCTCCCTTGGAACCACGCAAACCGAGGACGTTGATCCGGCTGATTACACCTTGGCTGTGAATTT
>Ga0315902_10005568_pt1 | contig 17700 bp, 33 predicted proteins | sample LakEriMetagenome_9_FD_203523 | JGI IMG/M metagenome (GOLD analysis project Ga0315902, IMG submission 203523) | Freshwater fungal communities from buoy surface, Lake Erie, Ohio, United States - Buoy 12 MA117 | ecosystem: Environmental > Aquatic > Freshwater > Lake > Lake biofilm | place: USA... | reverse complement strand
TTGCCGTTCCATCCCGCCCGCTGCACATGCAGCCCCATCTTCAGCGCCTCAAGCGCATCACCAAAAGTCATCAAGGGTTCCATGCTTGCTCCTTTCAGCAGCCGTAGAAACAGCGGTCTTCGTCGTTGTCGTAAAGACCAGGGTTGTCGATGTCCTTGCGGACGATTCTCCTGACAGCTTGGAGTTGTTCCTCGCTGAGAGTGTGCATGATGTCACCGCCTGCGTACTTGTAGTCGCCGACCTTCAGCAAGCGGATGTCCTCGACCCTCGGCCCAGTCACCTCGGCCTTGCCATGCACGTAGCCCATGTCCTTGTCGTCTGGCGGCAGATCGTGGAAGTAGTAGATCACGGGTTCCATAGGGCACCGCACCTTTCGCAGGCGTAGACGTGTTCTGTGCTGTCGCACTCGGGGCAGTAGACCCGCCTGTCTCGCTCACGGATCGTGGCCTGCGTGACCGCCTCACGCAGCACCTCGACCGCTTCGTCCAACAGACGGTCTGCTTCGCGCCGACTGCTCATCGAGTTCACCGAGCACAACCGCGCACCGCAGATGTGCTCCAGCGCTTTGCGCATTGCCTCGGTGCTCATGGTCAGAACGAGGTTGGCTTGGCCACGGCGCGCGTCAGCGCCATCAGGCCGGTCTGCAAGTCGGTGGCGCCGATGCTCACCCACCGCTGGTCCAACTCCTGGGTGTCGCGCAGCTTGGCGACCAGTTCGCCCAGGCGCACACCCTCAGCCTTGATCTCGTTCATCAACTCGGCTTCGGCAGCACTCAACTGCCGATAGCCGGTGATCTTGGGTTGAATGAAAGTTTCCACCTCTAGTCCTTTCCAAAACCGGACACATACGGCTGTCCGTTCGCCTCACCCCACCGCACCAGCGCAGCGTGGTATTCATCAAGGAGCGCGGCCGATTCGTTCCACGCTCCAGTCGGGTCGAGAAGCATGCACTCCAGCATCACGGCCAGCCGGTGCGCGTAGTCCAACGCCGGGTCTTGCGGACCTACCTCGCGCGCACACGTCGCGCACAGCTTCGCCCGCTCACACGTCTCACCGCACTGATTGCGTTTCGGCTCGGCTGTCATGCGTTGCGCTCCTTCAGCTTATCTTCAAGCCATAACACAAGCCCTTCAACGCCGACATGCCGACAGACGTGTCTGGCTTTCTCATGCTCCTTCTCCGTCAGCCCTCGCCACTCGCGGCGGGGTGGGTGGGCGTAGAGAGGCACAGCCCTCACGCCCTTCTCCGCGCTCATGGCGTCCATGTGCTCAGGCTTCCAGACAAGGTGCGGGCCGTGTGTGGTGCCGTCATGCTTAATGCCAACGTACATAAACGCTTCCGGCTCCTGCTGGACCACGGCTCGGTCGATGGTGATGGTCATTTGCGTGCCCCCATCCGCCGAGCGAACTCGGCCATCAACTCCTGCGCGATGGCCTGCACGGCATACGCCTCTTGCTCAACACCGGGGCTCTTCTCGCCGATCCCATCGGCGTACTCCTGCCACACATGCACAGCCTCATGCACCAGCAACCCGGCCACCTCTACCGGATCACGCCCGGCCCACTCGGAGATGCAGACGATGGCCACCGTACCCGCCTTGCTGTCGTTGTGGAAGAAGTGCGTCGTGGCAGCCGACCCGGCGTTCACGAACGGCTTGGTGTTCTTGATCTTGATGTGCGAACACGCCTTGTCGAACTCCGCTTGGTCCAGACACAACGTCAGGAACGGACCTGGAGCCGCGATGCGGCGATCCAACCACTTCACCTTTGCCATCAGTCATCTCCCATCAGAAGTTCAACCATCGCCCGCTCCACGTCCTGCTTGTCCTGCACGACATCGAACACCTTGCGATCCACCGTTGCGGACGCCAGGATCCTGAACACGTTGACCGCCCGCTTGTAGCCCGACTGCATCTGGCGCAACGGCCCCAGGCGCTCCAGCACCTGCACGTAGTCGTCCGCCTTGTAGGTCGGGGTGAGCAAGCAGATGTTGCGCCCACCGTGCTGCAGGCTCAGGCCCATGCTGCCCTTGGAATACTGCAGCGCCAGGATCTCCACCTTGCCTGCGTTCCAGTCGTCCTGTGCCTGACCCTTGGCATCGAGCTCCCGCAGCCGCCCCTTGAAGCGGCGCTTCATCTGCTCCAGCGTGGCCTTGAAGTAGTAGACGACCACCAACGGCTCGTTCGTCTCCTCAAGGATCGACTCCACCGCGTCGAGCTTCACGGCATGCAACTCCTCGCACTGGTTCAACTCAGGATCGAGATCCTCGTCGCGCCAGTAGGCGAAGCCCGATGCGATCTGCAGCAGCTTGGCGGTCTTCGCAGCGGCCGTGAGTGCCGTGACCTGCTTGCCCTCAACCTCTGCGCGCATCCGCGCCTTCATCTCACGGTAGACGCGGCGCGCCTTCTCAGGCAACTCGACATAGCGATCCACCACGTTGGGCTCGGCCACATCGATGTAGTCCTCCACGCGCACCACCGTGGTCACGTCCGCCACGAGCGCCGAGATCTGCTCGGCCGCCCCAGGCAGCGGCTCCACCTTGGCGAAGTCCGAATGCTGGTTGGGTACACGGAACCAGCGCTGCTCAAAGGACGTGTAGCTGTTGCCCAGCCGGTAGCCGCCATCCACATACCAGTACTGGCCCCACAGATCCGTCAACCCGTTGGGCGTTGGGGTGCCCGTGGCATTGACCCAGTACGGGAAGTCCCCGGCATGCATCGCCAATGAGTTGGTCTGCACACCGCCGTCCGTGCGCAAGAAGCGCTTGCCCTTGCTCGATGTCTGAAACGAGGCGCGCGTCTTCTTGATGCGGGTGCTCTCATCGCACACCATCACCTCGCCGAACTTCGCCCACGACCCACCCACGTACTCGTGCATCCAGGGCAGGTTGTCGTAGGTCAGCAAGTACACATCGGCCGACGTGTGCAGCGCCTGCTCCCGCGCTTTCTTGTCACCCGCCACCAGCGACACCCGAAGGTCGGGGCGCCACAGCGGGATCTCGCGCCGCCATGCAAGCGCCACTTGCAACGGGGCCACGATGCACAGCCCAGGCCAGCCACCCAGATGGAACTCCAGGCCGCCAGCGTGCATCAGCAATGCACCCGACTTGCCCAACCCCATCGAGGCAATCAACTGGTGCCGAGGCGTGCGCATCAGCCCGTTGATCATGGCGACCTGCGCCGGCTTAGCGATGCGCATCTTCCCTCATCAGCGTCATAACGTGGCGCAGCACCGTCACCTCAACGCCCAGCAACAACGCCTTGTCGATGGCCTGCTCGAACTTCTTGTCCGTGCAGAGGTCGTGGATCTCGCGGGTGTAGTTCTCGATGTTGATCAACGGGCGGGCGTAGTCGATCAGCGCAGCAGTTTTCGTGTCCATCAGGCAAGTACCTTCTTCATCACAGTTGCGGGGTTCTCGTTGAGCGCTGTGCAGATCTTCACGAACGAGGACATGCGAACGTCCCGGCCGTGCTGTTCGATCGTCGATAGCGTCGTTGCGTGCATGCCTGTCAGTGCGGCTAGGCCGTACCACGTCAGGCCGTTCTTCTCTCGTGCAGTCTTCATCCAATCCGAGAACTTGTCTGGATCGAACTCAACAAACTCGTCATAGGACATCTGGCATCTCCAAGTGTTGAATGAACCGCTGGACTTCTTGGACCCCTTTGAGGATCCACACCTTGAAGCCCAGCTCCTCAAGGCGCGGGAACAAGATCTCTTGCGTGTCTTCGAGCCGGCCGTTGGGGCCCTTCAACTCGACGAAGTAGAAGCGGCCGCCGGGCATCAGCACCAACCGGTCAGGCGCCCCGCTCAGCCCGATGAACTTGAGCTTGAAGGCCCGCCCGCGCAGGCGCTTGATGCTGCTGACCAGCAGCGTCTCAGCGTCCGCTTCAACGACGTTTGAGTAGCGCACGCTGAGCCTTCACTACGTTTTCAGGAATGCAATCGAGCACCGCCATCACGGCCGCTTGCTCAGGGCCTGTGAGCTTTTTCTGCGCTGACTGCAGCACCATGCGCGCGGCCGCCAACTTGATGCTGGCACCCATCACCACATCGTTGAGTTGCGCCTCAGCCAGCGCGGCCCGACGATTGGCCTGGGCCAGCGCCTCGCGCAGCGCGGCGATCTCGTCAGCACGAGACACGACGTGCTCAATGACAACAAGCTCGTTCATTTTTGGTACCTGTAGAGGTCTTCACCCACCGCTGCAAGCGGCAAGCCCGGGCACCACGGCTGGCCCGCTGACATCAGCTTGGCCAACCCCTGGCCCGTGAACGCCGGATCGTCAAGCGTCTCGGTCACGAACTCATCGTGGACCCGCAGCACCACCGGGTAGCCTGCCGCCTCAACCGAGGGCACGCTCCACAGCAGCACGTCGCGGGCGAAGCTCTGCGTGAAGTTCTCCACCAACCGCCCGCCATAGGTGCGCTGCACGCCCCACTTGCGGGTGAAGGAGTTCACGCCCATGAACGTGATCGAGGACTTGCCGGTGCCCTCTTCTTCACGCGCCATCGGGAACACCATCATGCGCCCCGACGGCAGTCGAGCGAACACCCAACCTGCGTTGTTGAAGAAGTGACAGCCGTTGAGCGCCTCGAACCAGTTGCCCGGATTGCGGATCGCGGCCTTGAACATCTCCTCCGAGCGGGCCCAGGACTCCACGACCGCAGCGTGCGCCGCGCGCCACGCCTTGACCAAGTAGTAGCAGCCCGTCCAGGTGGCAACGCTCAGGCCGTAGGTCATCTTCTTCTCCTCGAACCAGTCGAAGGAAGACTCGCACTCTTTCCACAGCGCCGGGTCGCCCGCCTCACGCACGGCCAGCGACATCGCATCCAGGTCCACACGGTAGATCGCAGCGAACGTGATGAAGGCGCCGATGCTGCCGCCATAGGAGAACGCCAACTCCATCACCTTGCCCACCTGACGCTGGGCCTTGCTCACCGCCTTGGGCTCGATGCCGAACGCCTTGGCGTAGGCCATGACGTAGTTGTCGAAGCGGATGCGCCCGGCGTCGAAGTCGCGGAAGTACTGCAGCTTCCACTCCTCCTTGGCCAACCACACCACGGAGCGCCCTTCGATGTTGGACAGGTCAGCCACGCACAGCTTCTTGCCCGGGTCAGGGATCACCATGCCGCGCACACAGTCGCTGAGCAACTGCATCGGATCCTCGAAGTACAACTCGGCCGTGCCGTCCTTGGCAATCTCGCACGCCTGCTCCATCGTGAACTTCTCGCTCAACAGCACAGGCCGGGCGAGGTTCTGGAACTGGGGCCCGACGCTCGTGTCACGGTGCGTGTTGCCCGCACCCGCATGAGCGATCAGGCCGCGCAGACGATCGTCACGGTTGAGCCGCTTGATCACCGCAGGGAACTTGGCCACGGCCGCCTTGTTGGCCTTGAGCCGCGTTGACAGAACCTTCAGCACTTCCATCGGCAGCACCGCTGCGTGCTCACTCTCCAGGAAGTCCTGCAGCGTGGACAGCCGGGCGTCTTCCAGGAACACGCCGCGCTCCCGCAAGTAGGCCAACAACGCCTGCTGCGAGATGATGTTGAACTCATCGTCACCGGTCAGCCGCCGAGCCTCAGCCTTGAACTGGGCCTTGAGCTTGACCACCTGATGCGCACAGGTCACCGCCAGTTGCTTGTCGATGCGGATGCCCCGGTCGTTCATGCGGGCGGTGTAGCCGTAGAGGGTGCGCTCGATGGCGTTGAGCACATCCGGGATGCGCTTCATGCACTCACGCATGGCCACCACGTCATCGATGGCGTAGGCCGTGAAGCGCTTCCACGCACCGGGATCGTCGTAGGGCTGCACGTAGTGGCCGTCGGGACCAGGGACGCAGAACTTCTTGATGAGCGCCTTGCCGTCCTTCTTGGCGTAGGTGTCAGGCAACTCCAACGCCTTGCACAAGGCGTCCAGGGATCCGGGCATGCGCGCCATGCGCGCTGCCGTCATCGTGCAGTAGAAACGCTCAGGGATCAGCGGGTAGCGGTCGCCACACGCAGCCATCAACACGGTGCGGTCGAAGGCTACGTTGTGAGCAGCAAGCTCTACCCGCTCATCACTGAGTGCAGCATGCAACTCAGCCGGCATGGGAGCGCCAGAGACGACATCCCACACCGCGACTTCGCCATCATCGAAGGCGTAGATGAACAGCAAGATCTCGACCATCTCCGCGTAGCGGTACGTCCCCTCGTTGATGGGGATGGGGCTGCGCGTTTCCAGGTCGAACCACAAGCGTGTCACGCATCATCTCCCACTACGAAGTTGCGTACTTCGAGATGCAAGATGTTCTTGAGCTTCTCAAAAGTCGTGTTGTAGTGCGTGACGGAGGCGCCGCGCGCGATGAACCAGAAGTCTTTGTCGATGTCACGAAGCTCATCGCTGATGCACAGCACGACACGCTTCTTGTTCGCCACGGCAAAGCCGATCTCGAAGAGCGTGCCGTAAGCATCCGGCTTGTCGATGTAGGCCAGCACGATGTTGGAATCAAGGATCCCTTGCACGGCACGACGATGCACTTGCGTGGGCGACGGACCATCACTCAACGCTGTGCAGATCGTGTGCCCGTCTTTCGGGTGCGTCAGCGATGCAGCCCCGTGTACGCCGTTGTGGTGAAAGCAGGCGTGGTCACAGGAAACGAAAAACGGACCGACGTAGGTAAGAAGCTCGAACTCTTGCCAGCCGTTTGTGTGGTAGGTTGTGAAGTCATCCCAGCCGTGGGCTATGCGGTCAACGCCCAGTAACTGGTGGCGCCAGTCGCGCTTGCCGACCTTGCCGGCCATGTAGATGCGGGGTTTGCGCATGTTGAGCTCCTGTAAAAGGGGCGGGGGTGTGCCCCGCCCGTTGAGATCAAAGTTGGAAGCCACCGGGTGCGAATGCGCCCATGCTCGGCGCAGCGCCGGGAGCAGCGAACGCAGGGAAGCCACCCGCCTGCGGGGCCTGGGGCGCACCGAACGCCGGGCCAGGGAAGGCACCCATAGCAGGCGCCTGGGCAGGCGTGAAGGCCGGAGCCTGAGCAGGCTGGCCGCCGAAGGCCGGAGCGCCATCCTCGCCACCGAACATGTCGAGGTTCGGAGCAGCGCCGCCACCACCGAAAGCCTCGCCGTCGCCAGCGAACTGCACCACCTTCACGTCAGCGTTGATGCGCTTGCCGTAGCCATTGTTCTGCGCCCACAGCGCCACCTGCACATTGGCGTAGCAGCCGCTGTACAGCACAGTCTGCGGGCGCCTGAGCACCTGCGGACGCCCGGTGGTCGGGTCGTTGAACTTGCTCAGCAGCGTAGGCGGCTGCTCTTCCTTGGCCGACAGCGACATGAACCAGTGGCCGGCGAAGCCAGGGCTCGATGCCTTCAACGCACCGTTCTTCAGCGCCAGCTTGTTGCCAGCCTGCAGTTCTTGCCAGATGGCCGCAGCCTGCTGGCCGAAGGTCTTCTGAGCAATCTCCTGCATGGCCACGTAGATCTGCTGCAGCACATCGGTTGCGCTCTCGGGGATCAACACGGTAACGCCGAACTTGGGCTTGCCCGGCGATTGGCCAGGGGCGGCTTGAGCCGACTGCTGCACACGAGCAGCGTTGAGATCTTGCGCATAGGCAAGGCGCACATTGGACAGAACGAACTGGCCTTCGTTGCTGGTGTCACGAACGAACTTCGGAGTCATGGTTTACCTTTCACGGATCGCGGTTAGCGGGTCAGCCTCGGGTTGCAACGCCAACCGGTGAGGCACTCCGGCTGGCTGAAAGAATTCTACTGCGGAAACTTTTCAGCGGTCAACACCCGTGAACATCGAAGTGTTCGCAGGGGACCACGTTGGGCGTGGGTCATCGAACATCGCCAGCACCGGAGCACCGGGCGGTTGCTCGATGTACTTGCTCATCTCGTCGGGCCGAACCCCGCCACGCTTGAGAGCGTCGCGGATCTTGGCCGGCGTGGCCCACGCCTGCTCAATCCAGGTGATCTCCTGCTGCACACCCAACTGCTGGGCACGCAGCAACACCTGCTCCTTGGAGGCCACGAGCTTGGCGTTGCCAGCCCTGCCAGCCACGAGCTTCGTCCCGGCCGGTGGGTCACCAGCCAGCGCACGAGTCAGGCCCTGCTCCTCAATGGCTTCGAGGTGCTCACGGATCGCCTCACGCATCGAGAAGATCAGCGGGTTCCACTGCGGCTTGCCGTTACCAAGCGTGGCCAGGGTGCTCTGGAACGCATAGCACTGCGGCTGCCGAGCACAGTACTGGCAGTGAGCCCCCGCCACCTCAGGGAAGCGCTCATGCAGCTTCTGGTCAGCTTGCTGCAGATGGAACGCCACCGCAGCCTTGGCTGCCGGGCGCATCTCCATCATCAGATCCTCGACCCAACCCACCGTGGTCATCCACGAGAACGGGCGATGAGACAGGCGCGGCTGCACGATCGTCAGGCGCACCTTGTGGGTGCGGGGCAAAGGCATCTCACCCATCGCCTCCAGCACGCCCGCTGCATACAGCCCCATCTGGTAGCTCTGCTCAGGGCTCACCGCCTTGCGGCCGAATTTAGCGTCGATGATCTCCAGCACACGACCGTCTTCTGCCGACTCAGTGAAGCCCCAGACATCCGATGTGCCGAAGGCGAACTCGTGCGGCACGTCAAGCATGCGTCCGTAGTGGACACGCGCCTCGACGTGAAAGCCGTTGAGCCAAGGGCGTGACTGCACGTAGTCGGTGTAGACCTTGGCATCCGCCAGCATGCCGGAGTCGAAGGCGAACTTGAACCCCTCGACCTCATGCTCAGTGCCAACAGCGGGCCACGCAGCGCCTGCGAACACAGCTTCACTGAAGCCGTGCAACAACGTGCCCTCAGCCGCTGCGCGGTTGGTGCCAGACTTCACACCGGTCACGCTGATCGGGCACTTCTTCCAGCGGCTGCCGCTGGATGCGCTCAGTAGGGAATGGTCAGACATCTCGTCTCTCCTTGAGGTATGGAAGGGGGCCGAAGCCCCCGTCGATCACAGCCCGGCTGCTGCCTTGGCTGCGTTGACTGCGCGCAACGATGCGGCGTAGATCGCATAGCGGGCGTTGGGGTCCGCGTTGCGATAGGCAGGGCCCGGGACCGTGCGGTCGGTCGGGTCGCTGAACGGCAAGCCCAGGCCGTACTGCGCAGCCGTGTTCACCACAGCATCACGAACCGCAGGCTGCGAGAAGTAAGGCACGACCAACGCATTGAGCGTGGCGAACTGCCCCTCGACCGGCATGTTCATGTAGTTGGCCAAGCCGTCATCAGCGACCGGCTGGGGTGCAGCAATCGAGGCCGGCGGTGCGGTCACCACAGACGGTGCAGCGGTGCTCGGTGCCGCTGCCGTGAATGCGGGCGCAACGCCAACGGGTGCTGCCGCAATAGGCTGTCCAGGCGCAGCGCTCGGGGCAACCGGCGGCGTACTGAACGGGGTTACCGTCACCGGGGCCGCTGCTGCAGACGACTGGGCTGCCTGCACCGCAGCTTGCGCTGCCTCCGCCGCACGAGCCGCTTCCATCTCCGCCTTGGTGCGGCGCTGACGCTTTGGGCGGTTGGCTTCCTCCGCAGTCTGCTCAACGGACTCGACCTGCTCAGTACGGTTCACGTACTCACGCGGCTGATCCAGCGCCATCATCTCAAGCGCAGCCGCGATGCGCTCCGATGCATCTGCCATGCGCACAACGGCGCCAAACAATTCTTCGAGGTTCATGGTGGGTTCTCCTTGCGGCCCGTCAACACATCCGCCGGGTGGGCCCCGACCGGCAGACACTGAAAATTGTAGAGTAGCAGAAACTTTTCTGCAAGGGGTCAGAGATGCATTCCTGGTGCCATCCACACATCGCTGTCCATCTCTTGCAGATGCAGCGTGACGGCAACAGTGCGCAGCCTGCGCACATCGCTCTGACTCTGCAGCTTGGGGTCAAGCTGCAACGCACCAGCCAATGCCTGGATGGTGATCGGTGACCCGAACGGTTGCTGCTCGACCCATTGCCGAGCTTGGCGATACCACGGGTCCACAACGGTGGCATCAGCGACATAGGGCGCAGCCAAAGAGCGCAAGCGTGAGGCGTGGTACTCGATGCCCGTCAGCACAGACCTCTCCTTGTCCAGCGCGTGAGCGGCTTCCGCCCAGTAGTGATCGCGCTCCGACTCGAACTTCGGCCAATCCACGAACTGACCGGTGGCAGCCACACGGATAGGCGCCCATCTGCGGTTGCCTGTTGGGTCGGTGAGCATGCGCAGGCGGTTGTCTGTGCCGACGAAGATACATCGACGCGGCACCGTGATCTTCTTCTCCTTGTACTTGGGTACCCAAGCATCGGTCGGCTGGGTCAGGAACGCCTTGAGCGAGTCTGCATCCCGGGTACTCAAGCCCTTGAGCTCAGGCAACTCGACGGATGACTTGCCCTGCAGCAGCCGGTAGAGGTCGTCGTCCTGAGCGCTGAGGTCGAGCGATGTGTACCACTCGTTGAAAGGCGTGAGCGACTGCACCAACGACGACTTGCCCGTGCCTTGAATCTGGCTGATCAGGATGGGGCTGATGTCAGCCTTGACGCCTGGGCTCAGCAGCCGCCCGGCCAGCGCCGTCCACAGGTAGCAACCTAACTGCGTAGCGTAGGGTGAGTCCAGCGCTTTCAGGATGTCCCGTGCAAAGTGTGCGATGCGCGGCTGCCCATCCCACTTCGCCTTGGCCTGCTCCAGCCACTGCTTGGCGCTGTCGTACTTGAATGCGTCGGCTGCGAGATCGATGCTGCGCGAGATGTCCATCGGCGAGAACGTCAGTCGGAAGCGCCGCTCGATGATCTCCTGCACCGTGGAGATCGTCTTGTCGCTGACCTCTTCGTAGATGGTGCTCGACCCGATGCGGCCGTAGGTCATCTGCGTGAATTCGTCGAACTTGAACTGAAACACGTCAGGTGAGACACGCAGAATCTCGTTGAGGTTGGCGATGCGCTTCTCCAGGTTGCCCTTGTTGTCCCGCATGAACCCGATGGATTGCACCTGCGAGGTGCTCTGCATCGTGACGGCATGCTCGATGGTCTGAACCAGCGTGGGTACTGGCGGGGACGCGGGGCGGTCTTCACCCTGGAACGTCTGCTGCGCGTTGTGCTCGTAATAGCCGATGTGCTGCAGGTAACGCACCGTCGGGTTCTGCCCGTCCTGCGGCTGACAGCTTGCGTGCATGCACTTGAACGCGCCGGTCGTTCGGCCCTCGTGACCTACGCACAACCACGACGTTGAGCTATCGCCCGTATCCTTCGAGTGCATATGCTCCCAAGGACACGTCACATGGATCTTGTGGTCATCTTCGCTAACCACGTACCCGTTGGCGTAGAGGAAAGGCACCACCGGATCCTTCGCCGCCACATGCCCCTGAAGCACGAAGCGGTGGCGCTGCTCGGTCGGGGTTGGGCGAAGAGCCGGTGCGCTGGGGTTGTAGGCCGCACGCAGCGTGTCCCACATGACCTCGACCAGCGCGAAGTCCACCTTCGGGAAGCCCTCCTCGTGGTTGACCACGATGTAGCGGTCACCATCAGGGTGCGCACCGAACACCACGGTCTGCTCACCCGTGGCAAGAAACTCGATCTTGCTGTCCACTTCGTTTGGCAGCACGATCACACGCTTGCGCAGTTCAGGCGCGCCCGTTACCTCGATCAAGATGGTGCGCTTGCCGGTGCTTTCCCGGTAGCGCAAGGGCAGCTTCTCGAACCCCAGCGCCTGCAGCACCTGAGCTTGGATGCGCTCGGCCAACGCCTTGTTGGGGACATCGATGTCAATCGCCTGGACGCGGCGAGTGAGCATCAGGATGTTCAGGTAGGGGTCAAGTGCCCACTGACGGATCTGGTTGTGACTGGCTACGTGCTTTGACCAGTCTTTGATACCGTGGGCAAGACCCTTCGCGGTGTAGTTGCTCGGTATCTTGTTGAGTTCAGGATACCGCTCGACGTCCTCCACCTGACTGCCCGGAACGCGCGGGCGGGCGTTATCGGTAACGGCTGGGAGGGTGTCCTCCCTGATGAATCGTGCCGCCCAAGCCCAGTCTTCACGAGTGGCGCCGAGCTGGCAGGACAACGGTTTAGGTTCTGTCATACGACCATCTGCTCCTGGCAGAAAGATGAACGACCAAGGGGTGAGCTTGCGCCCGCCGCCCCCACCAAGCGGCCCTCGGTCGTTCGCTGTGGAGTCTACGCCCCGAGAGGGCTCGGAGTGTAGTGCTGAATTCTTTCAGTCACAAGGGGGGCAAACCCAACTGTCGTCGCATGAGCGGCCCAGCCCGGTAAGTGACGCGGTTGTACCCGCCCTTGCTCCCCGAAGGCGGGGGCACGGAGCGCTTGGCCAACCAACCGGTTTCAACATAGGCGCGCAACAAGCCGTACTGACTGTTGGGCACGACACCCGTCTTCGCCATGATGTCGGTCGTCGAGAGCTCTTCGTCTGGGTTGGCAGCGAAGAACACGATCATGCCGATCATCTTGCCGTCTGCATGCGGACTGCCCATGATCACGGCAACACGTAAGCCAGGAACATCGCACTGCCGAAAGCCAGAGCGACCAGAAGGAACGCAGCCAGCAAGCCGCGCTTTTGTACCTGCTCTTCCTCGGCCACCTCACAGACCTGAGGCACAGGGCATTGGTCTTTGCATTGAGCGCATTTCATACGAGCCTCCAACCTAGATAGATGATCTCGAACACGACTCTGAAGACTAAGCCTGCAACGACAAGCATGACCGACAAGCTAAAGCCTGCAAGCAACATCGTCCACACGAACGACAGCAGTTCCTTTACTCGGTCCATTCTTGCCACCTGTCGCTGGGCCCGAACTGCTGCAGCATAGTGTCGGTCGTGAGGGTCACCTTGGCAACACCCACAACGTCCATCCGGCTGCGCCCGTGCTCGATGCGCCGAGCAATGGCATCCCTCATCCGCTGCTTGGCGTCGGACGCCGTGATGCCGAACGTCTGCACGAACGGGAACACGTTGCCGGCGTGGTTGCGCACGAAGAAGCAATAGCCACTCACACTATCCCACGACGGTTTCATAGGTTCACCTCTTTGTTTATCTTCTTGATGCGGTGGATGATGTCGTCCATCTGCGGGGTTACTTCAATCAACTCCACGGGATCAACGCCACTAGCTTTGATGCCTAGAGATCCTGCTGTGTGCAGCAAAACCTCTACCACCTTTGCTGTTTTGATGAAGGCGTCTATTGCTTCTTCACGCTCTTCAGCGCCCACTAGTATGTGAAGGTACGTGTGATGTAGATCAGCGATCTGCTTGATGCACAGCATCATTCGAGCCATCATCGCCAGCTTCGGACCCTTGACGTTCTCGATAGACTCGATGATCTCGTTGATGCTTTCATGCGTAGCTTGCATGCGACGCTTGATCTCTTCAATGTTCATGCTTGTACTCCAGCAATCCGCCATCGGGCGTGACAGCGTAACTCAAACTCTTGTATTGCACCAAGCCATTCTTGATGCGCGCAGTCTTGACCTGTTCCAGGCCACGGACGTAGGTGTGGAACTCGATGCACGGCAGCGGCCCCGGCACCAGCACATACCACGCCTGCCCGCCAGCCAGAATGTGGGCGTTGGGCGGCGCCGTCTCCCGCACCAGCAACTCATCGTCGGTCGAGGGTGCGCTTGTCCATAGATCCTCGGGCTTACCCGGGCGGTACAGCCGGTCGTCCTTGACCGCGTACTCGACGCCTCGGTAGATGACCGTCCCGAAAATAGACCGGCGGTCTAGTCGTAACTTGTCCTCGCCCTTACGCTTGGCTGCGTCGAAGCGGGGCGTGACGAACACCACCTCGGCACCCTCCACACGGTACGCTGCAGGGCGATCACAGCCCACGAGTAGGTTGTACCCGTGGGGCAGGTGCTCCGTGAGCACAGCGGCCGCTTGGCGCAGCCGGTAGCGGTTCACGGCGGCCTGACTCACGGCGGCTGCGCGCTCTGGCATCTCCACCGACTGCCCCACCCACATCCGCAGCGCGTTGGCACGCATCACCTGCGACTCGGGCTTGTCGGAGTCGTCGCACTGCTCCTCGCACAGGCGCAACGTCCGGGGCGCCAGCCAGTAGCGGCGCTTGAGGATGGTCACCCAGCCATCAGCGTCGGGCGTGACATGGAACTGCGCGCACTTCCCTCTCCACGTCCAGCGGTAGATGTGCAACCGCACCACACCAAAGTCGATGTGTGCGCAGTAGGCGGCGGGCAACCCGGGCACGCGCGGTGCATACGACGGCGCAGCCTTGTTCATCGCCTGCATCGCAAGCTCAGCGGCTACGGTCTTGCCTTTCTCAAGGGATGGGTTCTTCATTTTGAAGAGCAGAAGAATATGAGGACTAGAACAATAAGCGCTATGAGTAGAAGTCCCATCACAGCACCCACTGAACCTCTTCGATGAAGGGTTTAGCGGTGCGTTTGTAGTAGACCTCTATGCGATCCTTGCGACCCTCTTTGCCTTTGTACTGGTGCGGTACCTCGATCTCCACACGCACGATCAAGCCGGCGTCGGCCAACCTCTCGGCTGCAGGGATGAACGAGGTCATGCTGCCGTAGAAGTCCATGTTCTTGCGGACGTAGGCCAGCGGCATACCGTCCTCACCGAAGCCGATGATGGCGCCGAGGATGCGCCAGTCCATCGCCTTGAGGTATGGCCACTGCGCTTGCAGTCGTGCGGCATGGAAGATGACCTGATCGTCCGTCACACCCGGCCTACCTTTCGCAGGGCCACCCAGTGCGGACCGAGCCGCATCACGGAGCGGATCCACGCCTTGCGGTTGTGACGATTGATGTGTGGCGGAACATGCTCTATGTTCCACAGTTGACGGGCTTTGCGAATGATGTCTCGTGTCGTCATGTCAGGCTCCGTAGATCTGTGCGCAAATATCCATCGTCTGGCGATGCAGCGCCAGGACAGGCTCGATGGTTCCTTGCTCGTCGCGCTGATAGCCACCGGCCAGCACCCAGGCCACGGGTATACCCATGTCCTTGCAGTACTGGAACACGATGCGGTCGCGCTTGGCCATCTGCTCAGTCGTGAAGACTCCGCCGAGTGGGTCGTTGATGTGGCAGTCAGCGCCGGCTTGATAGATCAGCAAGTCGCAGCCAGCATACATATCCATGATGCCGGGCAGGGTGCGCAGGTATGCATCTGCATCGTCGCTGCTCAGCGCCATAGCGCCCAGGCTATGATGCCGCAGCCAGCGAGTGTTCAGCTTACGGGCTATGTCCTCAGTCCCGTTGCCCATGTGGGCGTCGAGATCAAGAATACCGATGTGCAGGTCGCGGTTCATCACATTGCGCAACGTGATGGCGGCGATCATCAGACCGTTGAACGTGCAGAATCCACCGGCAAAATCGTAGCCGGCATGATGGAACCCAGACACGGGAGCGCACGCTACGCTGCCACGAGCGTAGGCTTCAAAGACGGCCGCAGTCATGGCGCCCGTGGTGTAGGGCAGCGATGCGGCAACCTCAGCGGATGTGTTTCCGAAACCGTTCGATCGAACACAGTTCAGGACATCATCGACAAACTGGCGTTTGTGCGCCAGTGCGATGTCGTCCCTGGTCAACGGGTCGAACTTGAACAGTTGGATAGGCAGCTTGTGATGCCGCCAGTCGGCTACCACCTGGGCAGGTTTGGCAGCACTGGGCGAGTATGCTTGCGAATCGGCAACCATCTGGCCCATGTAGAACACGGGTACGGACATGAGTCTCTCCTCAAAGGGTACGGGGTGCGCCCTACGGCGCAGGGATTACAGACCGGCGGGTGCTGCAGCGGCTTTAGCGCGCTTTGCAGTCATCCACACACCAATCACCGGCATACCGGAACCATCGACACTCACCCTGCGCTGCAGGCTGAACGAACACGGGTTCTTCGATGCATAGGCCGAGGTCGAAGAGCGAACCGTCGCCTCGAACTTCTCGGGATCCTTGTCGTCAGGGATCGGCACCTCGATGTAGTCACCGATTGCCATGCTGGCAAACGGGTACTTCGTCGGGGTGAATTGACGGGTGCGCACGGGCAAGGGAATGCCCTTCTTGATCTCAAACATGGGAATACCTTTCAGCAGCAAAGGAAAGTGGGCGGCAGCTTTGCTGCTAACGCTGCCGGCCCGGATTATAGCTGGGGGAATCCAGCTCAGTCAACAAAATCTTCACTGACGATCATGCCGAAGTCGCGCAGCATCTCGACCGCCTGCAATGGCAAGGCCGCGACGCCATCATAGTCGGTGAGCGACAGCTTACCGGTGTCGGTCTTCTCGAACCACAGGCCGATGTGCTCGACCTCGTCCACGGGCTCGTCGATGATCCACTCAATCATCCCGTAGTCGGGCTCGGGCATGTACAGCGACATCTCGTTGCGCACAGGGGCCGTGGGTTTGGATGCGCCCCACGATCCGTGCCAGTACACGCTCGACTTGAATTCTTTTACGGCTACGGCGGCGGTCATGGCTTTTCTCTGTATGCTTTAACGATCACAGCCTTGAACTCATCGCTCAAGATGTCGGGCGGTGCGTTGAAAGCACAGTCCCGGGCGGCGTTGATGAATACCAGTTGAACTACTTCGCCTTCGTATACGCATACACTTAGGTCCATGCCTCGAATGTACAAGTCTTTGTACACCATCTTAATCGTCATTTTGTTTACCTCTTGTCATGTGACGGAAGACCTCACCATCGATGCGGTCTATATCTGCCTTGGTCAGTTTGCGCTGCAGCCAGATCGCGGCCTTACCGCACCTGTCTCGCACAACCCAGTCGCATTCATACCCCACGTCGGCCTGTGCAGGGGCCCAGAATAGGATCTCGATGCAGCATGGGATCCCGCCGATGTGGGTGTGTATCATCGCTTGATGTTCTTTCGCGACTTTTGTGGGGCCCGGCTCACTTCCGGGAACGTGGCGGGTTGCGTAGCAACACCGCGATTGCTGGCCCAGACAAGGGTGACCTTGTCCTTCTCGTTTTGGCGCGCACGTTGCGCGTCAGGGCTCAGGCCCGGGGGAAACTTGTCACTCACTGCAGTTCTCCTTGAACGACTACACATCTTCCATTACCAACGACCCGTGTAGCTCTTGCTACAGCGGCGCCGTCCGAGCGGCGGAAGAAATAACCGCTTCGATACGGATTATAACTAACCTCTACACCATCAGCAACCACTGCTTCGGTGCCGGCCAGAGTACCCACGACCCCGGCGTGTACGTTCTTGCGCTTCTCACGCAGTACACGCTGGCGCCCGGCTTCACTCACCCGGAACTCGGCATCGATGATGTCGAAGTTGTTGCAGTGCTGGACTACCCGCCCCTTGTCGGGGCCGGATAGCGCTTTGACGGACCAGCATTTGCGATGCAGGTTCCAGTACAGGAACACTCTCACTTCGTCATCTCCTTCAGTTCAGCCTTGACACGACGGGCTACGGGGCCGCGCCACGTCCCGGCGTTGGCCAGGAAGTACAGCACGATCTCGCGGCCACTGTCCAGGCCATACTTGCCGCGCACGCTATCGAGCGACGCCATAGCGTCGAGATAGGGGCGGGCTCCGAAGTACAGCTTAGCGCCCCAGTCGGCGCGGATCTCTTGAGCGATCTCATGTAATGGACGCATGTCAAACTCCCACAACAAAACCGGACGTGTCCAGGCGTGCCTTGCCCTTAGCGTACAAGGCAACGACCACACCCTGGGGCTCCAAGAAACGTAGATCGGAATCGTCTCCGTC
>Ga0315902_10005565_pt1 | contig 17703 bp, 19 predicted proteins | sample LakEriMetagenome_9_FD_203523 | JGI IMG/M metagenome (GOLD analysis project Ga0315902, IMG submission 203523) | Freshwater fungal communities from buoy surface, Lake Erie, Ohio, United States - Buoy 12 MA117 | ecosystem: Environmental > Aquatic > Freshwater > Lake > Lake biofilm | place: USA... | reverse complement strand
CCGGGGCGAACTCGCTGCTGTACGCGCGTGAGCTGGGCTCGGCGACCAACCGGATCACCAACGGCAGTACCTCGATCGCGGTGAGCGCACCGATGACCAAGGTGCAGACGGTGCTGGCCTCGGGCGCAGCAAGCACGAAGAGCAGCCAGCGCAAGCTGCTGGCGATCGGCTCGACCTCGGCGGCCGATGTGCAGGTCGACGTCAATCTGCGCGTGATGCTCACCGGCGGACGCAGCAACCTGCGCTTCGTCACGCGGCAATAGACAGCGCAGCGCACAACGGGCGCGCAGGCCCTCAAGTTTTCCGCAGCGTGGCCGTAATACGGAGACGTCGAGCGTGAAACGGATCCTGCGCCCATGCCGAGTCTTCCTGACGATGCCGATCCCGTCGAAGTCGCGAGCCGCCTTTCGGCTCAGGCCGAGCTGCTGGCGGTGAATGCCGGCCGCGAGGCGCTGCGTGATCCTGCCGCCAGTGGCGAGTTGCGGCAGCTTGCCTTCGAAGCCCGCGAACTCGCCCGCCGTGGGCGCGAGGTGGCCGAACGCCATCGGCGCCTTGCCGAGGCCGAGGCCGAGGCTGGCAGGGTGCTCGACGAGGGGCTTGCCGACACCTCGCCGGCGCCCGATGCCGCGTTCGCGTCCGGGCCGGCGATCGACCCGGTGACCGACCCCGCAGGCGCTGCGCGCGTGGCGGTTGCGCGTTTTCTGGCGCGTGCCGAGTGCCTCCCGCTGGTCCTGCAGACCGGATCTCTGCCACACTGATGCGGCCGGTCTCCCGGGCCGGCATCCATGCCGACGCGAGACCGACCATGCCGCTGCAGAACATCGCCCCGCTCAACGACCAGCTCGCCGACATCATCGTCCGTGCGGGCGAACCCTGGATCGAGACCGTGCCGGGCATGGCCTGGACGAAGGTGCTCTGGACCGGCCCCGAAAGCGGCCGCTGGGTGGCTCTCTACCGCTGGAAGAAGGGCTTCGTGGCCCCGCCGCACAAGCACCTGTCGGATGCGCATACCTACGTGCTGAAAGGGCGACTGCAGGTGCGTGACGGCATCCTCGAGGCCGGCGACTACGACTACGAGCCCAACGGCGTCGTGCACGGCGCCACCACGGCGCTCGAGGACACCGAGTACCTGTTCATCTGCGAGGGGCCGGTGGTGTTCTTCGACGAGAACGGCATCACCGGCTACAAGGGCTGGGAGGAGCTGCAGCGGCTCAAGGAGGCGGCTGCTGCGCGCGCCGGCTCCGCCACTGGCTGAGCTGCCGGCGCAGCCGCACCACGCCAGCATCGCTGGCCATCAGCGTCTCGACGGCCTGCGGCTCGCGCTGACGCTCGCGCTCGATCGCCTCGAGCAGCACCCGGTCCTCTTCGAAGGTGAGTGCATACTGCGCCGCGAGCTCGGCGCCCACGGACGCATCGTCGGGTGCGAAATGGCGCAGCTGCAGCGAGAAATAGTGCGTGCTGGTGGCATCGCGCGGGCTCAGGAAGGCGTACGACATCGAGCGATAGGGCGCTGCCGCGATCGCCTCGGGCGTGCGCGGGCTGCCCGCCGGCAGCGCTCCGAAATCTACCCAGGAGGTTGCGGGCGCCCGGTAGTGGTAACGCTGCCAGCGGTCGACGAGCCCCTGCAGCCCGCCGAAGCGACGCATGATCGGCACCGGCGGGGCTGCCTCGATCCAGCGCTCGCAGCACACGGTGCCGTCGGGCAGTTCCGTGGCGTGCACCGGCACCTCGGCCGCCGAGCCATCACCAATGGTGCGCTGGTGCACGAAGCTGGTGTGCGCCGGGTCGATCAGGTTGTCGGCGATCAGCGTCCAGCGAGCCTGGAAGAGGGTCTGGCCGCGGGTGAATCCCCAGTCGGGCTGCCCGTAGGCCGGGATCTCGACGAGCTCGGCGGGATCGGCAAGCGCGGGCTCGCCCATCCAGACGAAGACCAGGCCGTAGCGCTCGATCACCGGGAACTGACGCACCGCCGCGGCGGTGGGCACCCGCGGCTGCCCTGGCGCCTGCACGCAGCGACCGGTGCTGTCGAAGCGCAGGCCGTGGTACACGCAGGCGAGGGTTTCGCCGCAGACGCGGCCCTGCGACAGCGGCGCATGGCGGTGCGGGCAGCGATCGAGCAGTGCCGACACCTGCCCCGACTCGGCGCGCCACAGCACCAGCGGCTGCCCCAGCAGCGTGCAGTGCAGCGGGCCGGGCGCCAGGCTGGTGCAGTCGGCGGCGGCGTACCAGGCGTCGGTGATGAACTCGCTCATGCGACCCTGGATACGCAGCTTTCGTGCCTGCGGCCGGGCAGCCGCCCCGGATAGCCGGGCAGGCCGCCTCGGTGATGACGGCCGGGCCGCGCTCAGACCGGCGGACGACGCGCGTGCCAGTCGGTGATCGCCTGAAACACGCGCCCGGCGCGCACCAGGAGGTCTTCACGCAGGCGCCCCGAGACCAGCTGCACCGCCAGCGGCAGACCGTCACTGGTGAACCCCGAGGGCAGCGTGATCGTGGGATGGCCCGACATGTCGAAGGGCGCGGTGAAGCGCGACAGCCTCAGCCGATAGCCCGGCTCGTTGCGCAGCCTGGCGATGCGCGCCACGCTCGGCGCGGCAAAGGGCATGACCGGGGTGATCAGCAGATCGACCTGGGTCATCAGTGCGTCGAAGCGTCCGGTGAAGGCGGCACGCGCGAGCAGGATGCGCTGGTAGTCGGTGCCGCTCAGCGCGAGTCCGGTATCGAGCAGTCCGGCGAGCATCGGCCCGTAGTCGGCGCGGCGCGCCGGGTAGGTGGCGGCGTGGGCCACCGCGGCCTCGACGCCGCAGTGCGCGACCCAGGCCTGCACCACCTCGTCGACCGCCGGCATCCGTACCGGCACCACCCGGACACCTGCGCCGGCGAGTACGCGCAGCGCGTCGGCGAGGGTGTCGGCCACCGGCGCATCGAGATCGGGGAGTGCATAGGCTTCGTCGATGCCCACGGTGAATCCGTCGAGTCGCCGGCCGTCGCCTGCCAGGTAATCCGGTACCTCCGCGGGCAGCGCGGTGGGGTCGTCGGGATCGGCGCCGGCGATGGCGGCCAGCATCAGCCCACAGTCGGCGGCGCTCCGTGCCATCGGACCGATGTGGTCGAGCGAGGCCGCCAGCTCGAAGGCGCCGTACCGCGAAACCCGGCCCCAGGTGGGCTTCAGACCGGTGACCCCGTTGGCGGCCGAGGGGTAACGGATCGAGCCCCCGGTGTCGGTGCCGATCGCGCCGTGGCACAGCGCCGCAGCCACGGCCACGCCGGAACCGCTCGAAGACACGCCGGTCCAGGTCTCGGGGTTCCAGGGGTTGCGTGGCGGGTCGATGGCGGGATGGTGCGCACTGAAGGCGCCCTCGGTCATCTGCAGCTTGCCGAGCAGCACCGCGCCGGCCTCGCGCAGACGACGCACCACCGTGCCGTCGACCGGCGGGACGAAGTCGCGGTGGATGGTGGTCCCCGAGGCCGTGGCGATGCCGGCGGTCCAGCAGAGATCCTTGACCGCGATCGGCACACCGTGCAACGGGCCGGTCGGCTCGCCGCGGGCCAGCCTGGCGTCGGCAGCGCGCGCCTGGGCGCGCGCAAGCTCGGGCGTGCTGCGGGCGTAGGCACGCAGTCCGGGATCGATGGCGTCGATGCGCCGCAGCATCGCCTCGGTGGCCTCGAGAGCCGACAGCTCGCGGGCATGGATGCGCCGTGCGAGTTCGTCGATGCCCATCCAGGCGATATCGTCGTCGGTCATGGTCACGTCTCCATGGGGCCAGGCTGCCGGGGCAGCCCGTTTGGGCGGTGTGCGTGGATCATAGCGCTGACGGCGCCAGCGGCCGGGCTCGGATCCGCCGTCGCGGATCACCCTCGCGGTTGCGTGGGGTACGAGCTGGCCGCTAGATTCTCGACTTTTCGGACCGTGAGGAGGTCGTCATGAAAGTCAACGTGGGAAGCGCCGACCGCGCCATTCGGATCGTGCTGGGTTTCGCGCTGCTGATGCTGGCCGTCGCGGGAGAGCTCGGCCTGTGGGCCGGTTGGGCGGGCCTGATCGTGATGGCCACGGGCGTTCTGCGCTACTGCGGCGCCTATTCGCTGCTCAAGGTGAACACCTGCGCGATGGACCGCGGGCGCTGAGCCGCAGCGTGGTGGGCGCTCGGGGGCTTGCAGGCTGTTCACCCGGAGGGTGAGCGCGCGTACCGGGACCCGAAAAAAGGCCCGCGTGTGCGGGCCCTGGAATGCTGGTGCCGGAGATAGGAGTCGAACCTACGACCTTCGCATTACGAATGCGCTGCTCTACCAACTGAGCTACACCGGCGGATACTGCTTGACCGGCGATTGTAGCCGATCCGGGAACACCTCCGCCAGCGTGTGGTCGACGGTGGGGTAGCGCAGGCGCACCCGGAGCTCGTCTTTCAGGCGTTCGTTGCGCAGCCTGCGTGACTCGCGCATGAAGGAAAGCATCATCGGCGACACCCGCCGGGCGAGTTCGTCGGCTGGCAGGCGTACCGGGCGCGGCAGTCCCGCGGCGTCGGCCACGCGGTCGAAGTACTCGCCCATGCGAAGGGCGCTGTCGTCAACCGCGTGCACCACCCGGCCGGCGCGGCCGCGCCAGAGCGCGGCCACTGCGATGCGGGCGAGGTCCTCGGCGTGCACATGGTTGGTATGAACGTCTTCGTCGGGGAGCAGTGCCGGCAGTCCCTGCCGGAGGCGCTCGAGCGGCAGGCGGTCGTGGGCATAGATACCGGGCACCCGCAGGCGCGACGCGCGAGCCTGGCCGCGGGCGGCTGCAAGACGCCAGAGCTGTTCGGCTGCCGTGCGGCGCCGGGAGCGCTCGTTGGCTGGTGCCACCGGGCGGTGCTCGGCCACGATGCTGCCACCGCAGTCGCCATAGACGCCCGTGGTGCTGATGTAGACCCAGCGCTTCGGTCGGGGGCCATTCGCGCGCCCGGCCGGGCCGCGCATGAGTGCGGCGAGCAGCCGCCGGGTGCGTGGGTCGCCCTCGCCCTCGCCGGGGGGCGGGGCAAGGTGCACGAGCCGCGCGCCGAAGCCGCGCAGCGCCGGCAGGCGTGGTGCATCGAGATCGAGCCGCAGCGGCCGGATGCCGGCGGCGCGCAAGGCGGCTGCGCCCTCGGCGCTGCGGACGGTGCCGATGGCCTGCAGGCCGCGTGCCACCAGCCGGGCACCGATGCGACGACCGACATCGCCGCATCCCACCAGCAGGATGCGGGTCCGGCGCAGGCGCCGGGGCAGGGCGCGATACACTCGAAGGGGTTTCATGCCCCCGATTATCGCCCCGAGCGGCCTCGTGCGTCGCCGGCTATCCTCGTCCCTGACCCGATGGCCCACACCGTTCATGTCAAGCCCAGCGGTCGGCAGTTTCTCGCCGAGCCCGACGAAAGCATCCTCGACGCGGCGCTGCGTCAGTCGATCGTCATGCCCTACGGATGCCGCAATGGCGCTTGCGGCTCCTGCAAGGCACGCATCCTCGAGGGCAGCGTCGATCAGGGCGCGCACCAGCCCGGCGCGCTTCGCGACTCGGAGGCCACCCGGGGGATGATGCTGCCCTGCTGCGCCCGGGCGACCTCCGATCTGGTCATCGAGGCGCGCGTGGTCGCCGGCGCCGGCGACATCCCGGTGCGCAAGATGCCGTGCCGCGTGTCGACGATCGAGCGGGTGTCGCCCGACGTGCTGGTGTTGCGCCTGCAGTTGCCGGCCAGCGAGCGCCTGCAGTTTCTTGCCGGCCAGTACATCGAGCTGATCCTGAAGGACGGTACCCGTCGCAGCTACTCGATGGCCTGCCCGCCGCACGCGGCCGATCAGCTCGAACTCCACGTGCGCCACATGCCCGGCGGCCGTTTCACCGATGCGCTGTTCGGGGCGAGCGAGCCGCGGGTGCGCGAGCGTGACATCCTGCGCTTCGAGGGCCCGATGGGTACCTTCTTCCTGCGCGAAGACAGCGACAAGCCGATCGTGCTGCTGGCCAGCGGCACCGGCTTCGCGCCGATCCGTGCGATCGTCGAGCACATGATCCACAAGTCGATTGCGCGCCCCGCCGTGCTCTACTGGGGAGGTCGCCGGCCGCAGGATCTCTACCAGCGCGCGCTGTGCGAGCGCTGGACGACCCAGCTGCCGGGGTTTCGCTTCGTGCCGGTGGTCTCCGAGGCGCTGCCCGAGGATCACTGGCGGGGGCGCACGGGTTTCGTGCACCGGGCCGTCATCGACGATCTGCCTGACCTCTCGGCGCACGAGGTCTACGCCTGCGGTGCGCCGGTCATGGTGGAGGCGGCGCGCACCGACTTCAGCCGGCTGTGCGGTCTGTCCGAGGAGGCCTTCTTCGCCGACGCCTTCACGAGCGCGGCCGACGCCGCATCGTAGTCGCCTGCGTGGCCAGCGCCGCGCCGACCGCGGCGGCAAAGGCGGCGGTGAGCCCGGCGTGCGGCAGCAGCAGCGCAGCCACGAGGCAGAACATCGCGAAGGATGACAGCCCGGCGGTCAGCGCGCGCAACAGTGTGGCGGCATAGGCCGCGCCCTGCGCGCGGTGCGAGAAGCCGGCCAGCACGACGCTCATGACCGGAAAGACCGCGAGCAGGCCGCTCCAGCGCGGACCCGCTGCGGCTGCTGCATGCGTGACGCCCAGCGTGAGCAGTGCGCCCGCCAGCATCCGCAGCAGGAGTTCGCCGTGTCCGCCCCCTGGCCGCGCTGCGTGGGCCGCACCACCGGGCGGAAAGAGTCGCGGCGCGATCGCCAGCGACAGCGCGGCGAGGAGGGCGGCGAGCGCGAGCGAGTCTGGCGCGAGCGACAGCAGCCACGCGGCGAAGGCCCAGGCCGAGAAGGCGAGTGTCAGCGCCAGTGGCCAGCGCGTGTGCCGAGCCACCTGCGAATAGACCACGGTGACCGCCACCGTGCTCAGCACCGCCGACAGCGCGGCGGCCGCAGCCTTGGCCGCGAACAGCGGCCCCTGCTCGATCGCGACGAACACCAGGATCGGCCCGGTGACCACGGGCAGGCCCGCCAGCCAGCCTGCGAGCGCCGGACCCCAGCGGCGTGCCGCGAGGGTGACCAGGAGCAGGAAGCCCGGCACCAGCACCAGCTTGAGCGCGAGCATCGCGCCGCCGGGACTCATGCGTCGTCGGCCTCGCCGAGGTAGGCGGCGCGTACCCGTGGATCGTCGAGCATGCGCGCGGCCTGGTCATGCATGACGATCAGACCCGAGTCCATGACGTAGCCGCGCTGGGCCGCCTGCAGCGCTAGCCGGGCGTTCTGTTCGACCAGCAGGATCGTGACCCCCTGGGCAGCCACGGTGCGTACCACCTCGAACACGGTGTTCACCATGATCGGCGACAACCCCATGCTCGGCTCATCGAGCAGCAGCAGGGTCGGGCGGCTCATCAGGGCGCGGGCCATCGCGAGCATCTGCTGCTCGCCGCCGGACATCGTGCCGGCGAGTTGGCCGGCCCGCTCCTTCAGGCGCGGGAAGATGCCGAACATGCGCTCGACATCCTCGGTGATGCCGGCGCTGTCGCGCCGCGTGTAGGCGCCCATCAGCAGGTTCTCGGTGATGGTCATCCGCGCGAAGACACCGCGGCCCTCGGGCACCATCGCGAGCCCGCGCTCGACCAGCCGGTGCGCCCCGACACCCCGGATCGATGCACCCTGGTAGCTGACGTCGCCCCCCGCCCAGCCGAGTGAGCCGGTGATCGCCTTCAGGGTGGTGGTCTTGCCGGCGCCGTTGGCACCGATCAGCGCGACGAGTTCGCCTGGCATCACCTCGAGATCGATGCCCTTGACCGCCTGGATGCCGCCGTAGGACACCTTCAGGCCCGCGATGCGCAGCAGCGCTTCAGCCATGGCCGGCGCCCAGATAGGCCGCGATCACCGCCGGATCGCGCTGTACCTGCGCCGGTGCCCCGTCGGCGATGCGCCGCCCGCCATCGAGCACCGTGACCCGATCGCACAGTCCCATCACGAGTTTCACGTCGTGCTCGATCAGCAGGATGGTGCTGCCATCGCGGCGGATGCCCTCGAGGAGGTCGCGCAGCGCGAGCTTCTCGGTGGCGTTCATGCCGGCCGCGGGTTCGTCGAGTGCCAGCAGCAGCGGCTCGGTCGCGAGCGCACGCGCGATCTCGAGACGTCGCTGGTCCCCATAGGACAGCGTGCTGGCCGGGTAGGCCGCGTAGCGGGCAATGCCCACATAGGCGAGCAGCTGCATCGCACGCTCGCGGATCGCCTGTTCCTCGTCGCGTTCGAATCGGGATTTGAAGACTGCGCCCCAGACCCCGGCGCGGGTGCGCACATGCCGGCCGACCATCACGTTCTCGAGGGCCGTCATGGCGCCGAACAGGCGGATGTTCTGGAAGGTGCGAGCGATGCCGGCGCGGGCCACCTCATGCACCGCGGTGGGCTCGTAGGGTCTGCCCTGGAGCGCGAAGTGGCCGGCGTCGGGCGCGTAAAGGCCGGTGATCACGTTGAAGAAGGTGGTCTTGCCGGCGCCGTTGGGCCCGATCAGGCCGTAGATCTGACCGCGCGCGATCTCGAGGCCCACATCGGCCAGAGCCTGCAGCCCGCCGAAGCGCTTGCTCACACCGCGCACCGACAGCAGCGGCACGGTGTCAGGGTTGGGCACCGCGCTCACGACGCGTTCCGGTCGTGGCGGGGGGCTGGCCACAGGCCCTCCGGCCGACGCAGCATGATCAGTACCATCGCCAGGCCGAAGACCAGCATCCGCAGCGCTTCGGGCGCGACCACCTCGGCGCCGAAGATCGCCTCCTGCGCGGGCTTCGCCGCAAAGCGCAGCACCTCGGGTATGGCGTAGAGCAGGATCGCGCCGACGATGACGCCAGGGACATGTCCCATGCCGCCGAGCACGACCATCGCGACGATGACGATCGATTCCGAGAGCACGAAGCTCTCGGGCGAGACGAAGCCCTGGAAGGCCGAGAACATCGCGCCCGACACGCCGCCGAAGGAGGCGCCCATCGCGAAGGCGAGCAGCTTGACGTTGCGGGTGTTGATGCCCATCGCCTTGGCGGCGATCTCGTCTTCGCGGATCGCCATCCAGGCACGGCCGAGCCGGGAGTCCTGGAGCCGGATCGAGACCACGATGACCAGCACGGTGAGTGCGAGGAACAGGTAGTAGTAGAGCTGCACCGGCTGCAGCGTGAACTCGCCCACGCTGAGCGGCCGCGACAGTTCGACCCCGGCGATGGTCACCGGATCGATATTGCTGATGCCCTGGGGGCCGTTGGTGATGTTGAGCGGCGCATTCAGGTTGTTGAGGAAGATCCGGATGATCTCGCCGAATCCCAGCGTGACGATCGCGAGGTAATCGCCGCGCAGGCGCAGGGTGGGCGAGCCGAGCAGCACGCCGAAGAAGGCCGCGAGGCCTGCCGACAGCGGCAGCACCAGCCAGATCGAGTTGTGCAGGCCTTCGGGGAACGCAGCGGCGATCCAGGCGAAGTTTTCCTGCAGATGCGGCGAGGAGAGCAGCGCATAGAGGTAGGCGCCCACCGCGTAGAAGGCCACGTAGCCGAGGTCGAGCAGACCCGCGTAGCCCACCACGATGTTCAGGCCGAGCGCCAGCATGATGTAGAGCAGCGCGAAGTCGAGCATGCGCACCCAGGCGTTGCCGGCGAGCCCGACCACCAGCGGCAGCACCGCGAGCGCGAGGCCCACCGCCACGGTGGCCGCAAGCGCGGCCCGGGGGTTGTCGGCCAGCGCAGGAAAGAAGACCCGGGTGACGGACATGGCGGGGTTGCGTCGCTCGGTGGGGTGGTGGAGGGGCGCGGGGGCGGTGAGCTCAGGCCCGGTCGGCGACACGTTCGCCCATGATCCCCGAGGGTCGGAAGACCAGCACGACGATCAGCACGATGAAGGCGAAGATGTCCTGGTAGTGGCTGCCGAGAAAGCCCCCGGTGATGTCGCCGATGTATCCGGCGCCCAGGCTTTCGATCAGCCCGAGCAGCAGCCCGCCGATCATGGCGCCGGCGAGGTTGCCGATACCGCCGAGGACCGCGGCGGTGAAGGCCTTCAGTCCGGGGATGAAGCCCATCGAGAACTGCGCGATGTTGTAGTTCATGGCCACCAGCACGCCCGCCACCGCGGCGAGCGCGGCACCGATGGCGAACGTGGCGGCGATCACCTGGTTGGCGTTGACGCCCATCAGGCCCGCGATGCGCGGATTCTCGGCGGTGGCGCGCATCGCGCGGCCCAGCCGGGTGCGGTTCACGAGCACCATGAGGCCCGTCATCATCAGCGCCGAGACCACGAGGATGAGCAGCTGCTTGGGCGCGAGCACCGCGCCGCCGATGTGCACCGGCTCGGTGGGCAGAAGATCAGGGAAGACGATGGGGTTGGGTTTCCAGAGGATCATCGCGACGGTCTGGATGACGATGGAAACCCCGATCGCGGTGATCAGCGGGGCCAGGCGCGGCGCGTGGCGCAGGGGCCGGTACGCGACCCGCTCGACGAACAGCGACAGCGCCACGCAGGCCGGCACTGCCGCGCCAATGGCCAGCAGCAGCACCACCGGACCGGGCAACCCCGACCCGGCGAGCGACGCGACCACGGTGACACCGACCATCGCGCCCACCATCAGCACGTCGCCGTGGGCGAAGTTGATCAGTTGCAGGATGCCGTAGACCATCGTGTAGCCGAGCGCGACCAGCGCGTAGACGCTGCCGAGCACCAGCCCGTTGAGAATCTGCTGCAGCAGGATGTCGAGGTTGATCACGCGCGGTCTGCCGGTTGGGCGGGCGTTCGGGGCTGGCGCCGCTCAGCGGGTGGCCAGCACCCAGCGGGCGAGGGCGGTGGCCTCGTCGGCCGTGACCTGCGGGTTGGCCGGCATCGGGATCTGGCCCCACGCACCGACGCCGCCCTCGCGGATCTTGCGGGCGAGCCTGGTGACCGCATCCTTGTCGGAGGCGTATTTCGCGGCGACATCACGGTAGGACGGGCCGATCAGCTTCTTGTCGGCGGCGTGGCAGGCCATGCAGTTGCGGGTCTTGGCGAGCTCCGGGCTGGCCATGGCAGGGGCCTGCGCCAGGCCGAAGCCCAGGGCGATGACGACGAGAAGAAAACGGGACATCAACTTGCTCCTGATCGTTGCTGGCGGGTGCTCGCGTTGCCGACAGGCCGTGGTGCGGTGGCCTGCCGTTCGTAGGGTGGGGGACTCCGCCTGCGCGACCCGCGGAATCGCCCGCCTGACCCGGTCGCTATCGTGCCCGGCAACCGCCACGTTCACGGACTTAACCCATGATCCTCGTCTGGTCAGGCGTCTTTCTGATCGCCCTGAAGTTGCTTGCCGTGGGGCCGTTTGCGGAGTTGTCGTGGTGGTGGGTGGCGCTGCCCTTTGGCGTGGCCTTTCTGTGGTTCGAGGTGCTGGAGTCGGCGCTCGGTTTCGATCGGCGCAGCCGTCAGAGCGATGAGATCGACGAGGCCCGGCGCAAACGCATCGCCGAGCGGTTTCGCCCGGTCAAGGATGACCCGGACGGTCAGCGTCGGACCTGAGCGTGATCGGCGGCACCCGGCGTCTGGCCGGATGCCGCGACCCGGCGATCAGAGATCGCCGTCGAGGACCGCACCCTGGCTCGCGCTCGAGGACAGGTGGCGGAACTTGGCCAGGACGCCGCGCGGATAGTTGCTCACCGGCGGCTTCCAGACCGCCCGCCGGCGGGCGAGTTCGGCCTCGGGCACGTTCAGTTCGAGCGCCTGGCGGTGGGCGTCGATGGTGATCGAATCGCCTTCCTGCACCAGCGCGATCGGCCCGCCCACGTAGGCTTCGGGGGCGACATGGCCGACCACCATGCCCCAGGTACCACCCGAGAAGCGGCCGTCGGTGATCAGGCCCACCGACTCGCCAAGGCCCGCGCCGATGATCGCCGAGGTGGGGGCGAGCATCTCGGGCATGCCCGGCGCACCCTTGGGTCCGAGGTAGCGCAGCACCATGACATCGCCGGCGCTGATGCGGCCGTCCATGATGGCCGTGAGGGCTGACTGCTCGTCATCGAAGACCCGCGCCGGGCCGGTGATGACCGGGTTGGTCAGGCCGGTGATCTTGGCGACCGAGCCCTCGGGTGACAGGTTGCCCTTGAGGATCGCGAGATGGCCTTCGGCGTACATCGGCTTGTCGATCGGCAGGATCACATCCTGCCCGGCCGGCGGCTGGCTGGGCACGCTGGCGAGTTCCTCGGCCAGGGTGCGCCCGGTGATGGTCATGCAGTGGCCGTGCATCAGCCCGGCGTCGAGCAGGATCTTCATGACCTGCGCGATGCCGCCCGCGCGATGCAGATCGACCGCGACGTACCTGCCCGAGGGCTTGAGGTCGCAGATCACCGGCGTGCGGCGACGCACGCGCTCGAAGTCGTCGATGGTCCAGGGGATGCCGGCGGCGTGGGCGATCGCGAGGTAGTGCAGCACCGCGTTGGTGGAACCGCCGGTGGCCATGATGATCGTGACCGCGTTCTCGATCGAGTCGCGGGTGACGATATCGAGGGGCTTGAGGTCGTTGCGCACGGCCTCGATCAGCACGCGCGCCGACTGCGCGGCCGAGCCGGTCTTCTCGTCATCGGGGTTGGCCATCGTGGACGAGCCGATCAGGCTCATGCCCAGGGCCTCGAACGAGGACGACATCGTGTTGGCGGTGTACATGCCACCGCACGAACCGGTACCCGGGATCGCGTTGCGCTCGATGCCCTCGAAGTCCTCCTTGCTCATGCGCCCGCGCGAGAACTCGCCCACGGCCTCGAAGACCGAGACGATGGTGAGATCCTGCCCCTTCCACTTGCCCGGCTTGATGGTGCCGCCATACACGTAGATGGCGGGCACGTTGCAGCGCAGGATGCCGATCATGCCGCCCGGCATGTTCTTGTCGCAGCCGCCCACCACCAGGACGCCGTCCATCCACTGGCCCTGCACCGCGGTCTCGATGCAGTCGGCGATCACCTCGCGCGAGATCAGCGAGTACTTCATGCCCTCGGTGCCCATCGACATGCCGTCGGAGATCGTGGGCACGCCGAAGATCTCGGGATTGGCGCCGCCGGCCTTCAGCGCGACCTCGGCCGCGTCGGTGAGCTTCTGCAGGCCGCTGTTGCAGGGTGTGATGGTGGAATGGCCGTTGGCGATCCCGATGAAGGGCTTGTTCATGTCCGACGGCTGGTAGCCCATGCCGTAGTACATTGAACGGTTGGGGGCGCGGGCTACACCTTCGGTGATATTGCGCGAGCGGCGATTGGCGGGCATGGTCGTCTCCTCGTGAGTCCGGCCCGGATACCGAGGTGGCCCGGGCGGGTCGAAACGGTCGAGTATATAAAAGCCGGTCACGGCGAGTTCGCCGGTCGGGATATCGCAGCGGCCCCGCGCGATGCGGCGCCGCCAGGGAGGGCAGGCGTGCGGGCGCATCGATTCGTCGGTCTCGGGGTTGCGTTGCTTGCAGCGGGGCTGGCGGCCGGCGTGCCGTTTATCGATGCCCAGGGCGGCTATGCCGGGCTGTCGCCGCGTTTTCTGCCCACGGTCGCGGGCCTCGGGCTCGCGCTGTGCGCGCTGCTGCTGGTCGCGCGCCCCGATGCGCTGCCGGCGCCAGCCCAGGCGCCGAAGCCGGCCGTGCGCCGGCTTGCCTGGGTCGCCGGTGGCCTCGTCGCCCATGCCGCCCTGATCGGCATCGTCGGTTTCGTGATCGCCAGCGCGCTGCTGATGGCCTGCGCGGCGCGCGGCTTCGGCAGCCGCCGGCCGCTGCGCGACATCCTGATCGGCCTGGCGATCGCGCTCCCGCTGTGGTTCGTGTTCGCACGGGTCTTCCAGATGGGCCTGAAGCTGTTGCCCGCCGCCGGGATCTGAGCCCGCCGACCGCCCCATGCTCGCCGAAACCCTCGCCTCGCTGTTCGCCGGCTTCGCCTCGGCCCTCAGTCCCCTGAACCTGCTGTGGGCCTTCGTCGGCTGTCTGGTGGGCACCGCCATCGGCGTGCTGCCCGGCATCGGCCCGGCCCTCACGGTCGCGATGCTGCTGCCGCTCACCGCCAAGGTCGAGCCCGCGTCGGCCCTCATCCTCTTCGCCGGCATCTATTACGGCGCCATGTTCGGCGGCTCCACCTCGTCCATCCTGATGAACACCCCCGGCGAGTCGGCCACCCTGATGACCGCCGTCGAGGGCAACGCGATGGCGCGCGCCGGGCGCGCCGGGCCGGCGCTGGCAACCGCCGCGATCGGCTCCTTCGTCGCCGGCACGCTCGCCACGCTGCTGCTCACGCTGGTGGCGCCCGCGGCCGCCGGCTTCGCGCTGCGTTTCGGTCCGGCCGAGTATTTCATGGTGATGGTGCTCGCTTTCACCACCGTCTCGGCGGTGCTGGGCAGCTCGATGCTGCGCGGCCTCACCAGCCTGTTCATCGGTCTGGGCCTGGGGCTGGTGGGCATCGAGGCCACTTCCGGTCAGGTCCGTTACGCCATGGGTCTGCCCGAGCTCTATGACGGCATCGACATCGTCGTGGTGGCGGTCGGCCTGTTCGCGGTCGCCGAGGCCCTGCATGGCGCGCTCTATCCCCGGCCCGCCGGGGCGCTGCATCGCGTGAGCCAGGTGCGCATGAGCCGCACCGACTGGCGCCGCTCATGGCCGGCGTGGCTGCGCGGCACCGGTATCGGTTTTCCTTTCGGACTGATCCCGGCCGGCGGCGCCGAGATCCCGACCTTCCTGTCCTATGCGGCCGAGCGGCGCCTGTCACGCCAGCCCGGCGAGTTCGCCACGCGGGGCGGCGATGGCGCCATCGAGGGCGTGGCGGGCCCTGAGGCGGCCAACAACGCCGCGGTCACGGCCGCGCTCGCGCCGCTCCTCACGCTGGGCATCCCGGTCTCGAGCACCACCGCCATCCTGCTGGCGGCCTTCCAGAACTACAACCTGCAGCCCGGCCCCACGCTGATGCAGACCTCCGGTCCCCTGGTCTGGACCCTGATCGCATCGCTCTATCTCGGCAACCTGATGCTGCTGGTCCTCAACCTGCCGCTGGTCGGCCTGTGGGTGCGCGTGCTGCGGGTGCCCGCGCCCCTGCTGCACGGCGCCATCCTGGTGTTCGCCACCCTGGGCGCCTGGAGCCTGCGCCAGTCGTGGTTCGACCTGCTGCTGCTGATGCTCGTGGGCCTGCTCGGGCTCGTGATGCGGCGCTACGATTTTCCGACCGCGCCGGTCATCGTCGGCCTCATCCTCGGCCCGATGGCCGAAAAGCAACTGCGCAACGCGCTGTCGATCAGCCAGGGCGACTGGAGTGTCTTCCTGACACGGCCGCTGTGCGCGGTTCTGGCGGTCGTGATCGTCGCGGTCCTGGTGCTGCCGCCGCTGCTGCGACGGCAGCGCGTGCCACAATGAGCGGGCGCTACCCCGCGCCGTCGCCGAACGCATCCTGATGCTCGTCCACCCGCAGTTCGACCCGATCGCGCTCCAGCTCGGCCCGCTGGCGATCCGATGGTACGGCCTGATGTACCTCGTGGCCTTCGCCGCCTTCTACGGGCTCGGCCGACTGCGCCTGAGCCGCGGGCCGCACGCGGCGGCCAGCGGCCTGACGGTGCCGCACCTCGACGATCTGCTGTTCCACGGCGCGCTCGGTGTCGTGATCGGCGGGCGGCTGGGCTATGTGCTCTTCTACAAGCCCGCCCATTACCTGGCCAACCCGCTCGAGATCCTTGCGGTGTGGCAGGGGGGCATGGCCTTTCACGGCGGGCTGCTCGGGGTGATCGTCGCGATCGCCCTGTGGTGCCGGCGGCGCGGTCTGCGCTTCTGGCCGGTCATCGATTTCATCGCGCCGCTGGTGCCGCTGGGGCTGGCGGCCGGGCGCTTGGGCAACTTCATCAATGGCGAGCTCTGGGGGCGGCCCACGGGTGTCCCCTGGGGCATGGTCTTCCCGCAGGCCGGCGATGCGCTCGCGCGGCATCCCTCGCAGCTCTACCAGTTCGCCGGCGAGGGCCTGCTGCTCTTTGCGCTGCTGTGGTGGTATTCCGCGCGGCCGCGGGCTGCCGGCGCCGTCTCCGGGCTGTTTCTGACCGGCTACGGCGTGGCGCGCTTCGCGGCCGAGTTCGGCCGCCAGCCCGATGCCTTCCTGGGCCTGCCGGCTGCCGGTCTGAGCATGGGTCAGTGGTTGTCGCTGCCGATGATCGGCGTCGGTCTGCTGCTGTGGCGGTGGGCGATCGCGCGGCCGCGCTGACGCGCGATGCCAGACGAGGCCGAGGGCAGACCCCATCCGATGTCGTCCGCAGCAATCCGTCGTCCCCAGCCACACCATTCCCGGAGGAGACCCCGATGACCGCTACCCGCCGACAGCTCCTGGCCGCCGCAGCGGCCTGCCTTGCCGCGCCCGCCGTGCGAGCGCAGGCTTCCGGCTGGCCCTCCCGGCCGGTGCGCCTGATCGTTCCCTTTCCGCCGGGCGGCGGCACCGATGCCTTTGCGCGTCCGCTCGCCAAGGTGCTCAGCCAGAACCTCGGCCAGCAGATCGTGATCGACAACCGGGGCGGCGCCGGCGGCACGCTGGGCGCCGAGCTCGCCGCCAAGGCGGTGCCCGACGGCTACACCTTCCTGGTGGGCGCGGTGCACCACACGATCGCGGTGTCGATGTACCCGAAGCTCGGCTACGAACTCCAGAAGGATCTGGTGCCGGTCACGGTGCTCTCTCAGGTGCCCAACGTGGTGGTGGTCAATCCGCAGCGGGTACCGGCACGCAGCTTCGCCGAGTTCCAGGCCTACGTGCGGGCCAACCCGGGGCGCCTGAACTACGCGTCGGCCGGCAACGGCACCACCCACCACCTGACGGTCGAGCTCTGGAAGACGCTCACCCGCAGTTTCGCCACGCACATCCCCTATCGCGGCGCCGGGCCGGCGCTGCAGGATCTGCTCGCGGGTCAGGTCGACTTCATGTTCGACGGCCTGGGCAGTGCGATCCCGCAGATCAAGGCCGGCAAGCTGGTGCCGCTCGCGGTCACCTCGGCGCAGCGCTCGCCGGCGCTGCCCGAGGTGCCCACGCTCGATGAGGTCGGGGTCAAGGGCTACTCGGCGCGAACCTGGTACGCGCTCTGGGCGCCGGCCGGCACGCCGCGCGACATCGTGCTGAAGCTGCAACAGGAGACTGCGCGGGCGCTGGCCGGTGCCGAACTGCGCGGCATCTGGCAGGGGCTCGGCGCCGAGGCCGGTGGCCAGCCACCCGAGGAGATGGCGCGCCTCGTCGAGTCCGAGATCGCGAAGTGGGCGAAGGTCGTCCGCGATTCCGGCGCTCGTCTCGATTGATGCGTGCGCAAGCAACCGGCCGCTGATCATCAACGAGCGGCGCGAACGCCGCGGACCCTCCGTTACCCGTCCACGATTCCCGATGCCCGACACTGCCCGCCGTCCCGATGCCAATCTCTACACGGTCCTGTCCGCCGGCTTTCCGGCCGATCGCGAGGCCTGCGCGATCGAGTCCTTCGATGCCGCCGGCAATCCCCGCTACCACCGCTGGTCCGACATCGAGCGCGCCACCGGGCGTCTCGCCAACCTGCTGCGCTCGCTGGCGTTGCCGGCCGGTGCGCGGGTGGCCGTGCAGGTCGAGAAATCGCCCGAGGCGCTGCTGCTCTACCTCGCCACGCTGCGTGCCGGTCTGGTCTATCTGCCGCTGAACAGCGCCTACCAGGCTGCCGAACTCGCCTACTTCCTCGGTGATGCGCAGCCCGCGGTCGTGGTGTGTTCGCCGGCGGCGCGCGAGCGTCTCG
>Ga0315902_10005564_pt1 | contig 17703 bp, 4 predicted proteins | sample LakEriMetagenome_9_FD_203523 | JGI IMG/M metagenome (GOLD analysis project Ga0315902, IMG submission 203523) | Freshwater fungal communities from buoy surface, Lake Erie, Ohio, United States - Buoy 12 MA117 | ecosystem: Environmental > Aquatic > Freshwater > Lake > Lake biofilm | place: USA... | reverse complement strand
CTAAACCTTGACGACCTTTGGTCCTTGTGGGCCTGTACCACCAGGAGCACCAGCAGCACCACTTGTTCCGCTTGATCCGCTTGAACCAGCAGGTCCGGCAGGTCCGGCAGGTCCAGCAGCACCACTGGTACCACTTGATCCGCTTGAACCATTGTTGCCGTTGTTGCCTGCTAAACCTTGACGACCTTGTGGTCCTTGTGGACCAGAACCACCAGGAGCACCAGCAGCACCACTGGTACCACTTGATCCGCTTGAACCACTAGTTCCGCTTGATCCACTTGATCCACTTGATCCACTTGATCCTGAACTACCAGATTCACCCATTGGTCCAAATACACAGTTTGTTATACCAATTGTAGATGATACGGTATAAAAACTTGAATCTAGATACAATGCACTACCAATTGCTCTTGTTACTGTTCTTTGTACAACACCATCTTTCCAATATCTAATGTTTGTACCATCATATGTAATTACTAATTGTGTAGTTGATGTATAAGTACCAAAAGCACCTATGTCAGTTCCTGATTCATAAATTCTTAATCCGCCACCTGCTTGAGTGTACCAAGCATAATCAATGCTAGCATAACTTGCATCTGTAGTAGGATCTGTATTTAAACCAGTCATTGTATATGCACCAGTACCAGTTGCTTGGAATGCTACATAACATCCTCTGGCATAACCTTCAGTAGAATATACTTGACCATCCCATACACCACCATTTCCTGTTGCTTTAACAAACGTATTTGAATTTGATCCATATGTTACGCCGCCACTAAAATTTGGAGTCCAGTTGCCTACACCTCTGGTGCCACTTGTTCCACTTGATCCAGATGTACCACTAGAACCGCTAGAACCACTAGTACCACTAGATCCACTGTTACCACTTGATCCGGATGATCCGCTTGATCCATTGTTACCATTATTACCTGCTAAACCTTGACGACCTTGTGGTCCTTGTGGCCCAGTAACACCACTAGTACCACTAGAACCGCTAGAACCACTAGTACCACTAGAACCGCTAGAACCACTAGTACCACTAGAACCGCTAGAACCACTAGTACCACTAGAACCGCTTGAACCACTAGTACCACTAGAACCGCTTGATCCATTGTTACCATTGTTGCCGTTGTTGCCTGCTAAACCTTGACGACCTTGTGGTCCTTGTGGACCAGTAACACCACTGGTTCCGCTTGATCCTGATGTACCTGAACTACCAGATGTACCTGATGAACCGCTAGTACCACTAGATCCACTGTTACCACTAGTTCCGCTTGATCCACTTGATCCGTTGTTACCATTGTTGCCTGCTAAACCTTGACGACCTTGCGGTCCTTGCGGTCCAGTAACACCACTGGTTCCGCTTGAACCACTTGAACCGCTTGTTCCACTTGATCCGCTTGAACCGCTTGTTCCGCTTGAACCGCTTGTTCCGCTTGAACCGCTTGAACCGCTTGTTCCGCTTGAACCGCTTGAACCGCTTGTTCCACTAGATCCATTTGCGCCACTTGTTCTATAATGTACTATTCCACTTGCGTCAATAGTTAAGAAATTAGTATCTGATGCTAAAGTTAGACCATCAATTTCTAGTGGATCAGATGATCCAGATATATGTAATCTTCTAGTTGGTGAGGATGTACCAATACCAACACAACTGCCTGTGATGACAAATGCATTTGAATTGAATGTTCCACCAACTACTTTATTGTCACTAAACACTTCAAGAATTGGCAGACCTGATATATCATTTACACTGAATAGTGAACCGCTTAAACTATCATCTACAGCAAATAGTGAACCACTAGAACCTTCTACTCTAAATACAACTGATCCAGCAGCAAGTGAACCACTACTATTTACATTCAATTTGGCATTTGGAGTAAGTGTACCTATTCCTATATTACCGCTACTCGCAACAACCATTCTTGTAACTGATCCGTTATTTTGGAAGAATATTGTTCCAGCACCACCATTATTAAAATAGAAGTCATTTCCTGTTTTTTGTAAATAAGAATTTGCTGTAGCATTTCTCAAAGCTAATATACCATCAGTTGATCCATATACTTCTAATAATCCACGATTAGCTGCACCATAAACAAATGATGTTGTACCTATACCTACATAACCATCACTACTAATGCGCATTCTTTCAGTGGTATTAGTATGGAATTTTATATTACCTGTAGTAGAACCCAAATAAAGTGTTAAATCTGGTCTTGTAGTTCCACTGGTTCTGTTTATATATTCAATTAATCCGCCGTTGTAAGTTGCACTACCAGGAGAAAATTCAACATTTTCACCAGAACCATTTGATACAACAAATTTTGCAAATAATGTAGATGTACCTATACCAACATTGCCGCTTGTATCAATACGAACTCTGTCAGTGTCATTTGTTCTCAGTGAGAATCCGTGATTAGTGATTGAGCCAGCATATATAAGTGAAGTACCAGTGTTCGCAATCATACCACCTTGCACGGTATTTGTTCCTGCTGACACACGAATACGTGCATCAGCACCAACGGTATCAACGTGCAACAATGTGGCTGGACTAGTCGTACCAATACCAACATTACCATCTGTTAACATTACAAAGCCATTACCAAAATTATTTGCATATGGAACGTTTACAATTGGACTGCCAGTAGCATCTGCATCAGTCCAAGACCAACCACTTGCGTATTGGTTTGTATAGGCACTGCTATACATGCTTTCAACATAGAATTTTGGCCAATATCCAGGTGAGCTCAAAACAATTGCTACAAATCCACCTTCTGCTGATAATCTAATAGTTGGTGCCCAACCACCACTTGATTTTGCTATAGGATTGTAGAATGTACTAAGATAATAATGCCAAGATATACTAATATCTGCATTTCTTACGGCACCATAAATAAATCCTTTTATGTTAACAGTAAAATCGGCACTTGGGGATGCAACTGGAATAGTTGTTACTATTTTTATATAAGTTGGTGTTCCATTACTATTAATATCCAACCCAATCATTGACAATTTAGATGATAGACCAAAACTAGAAACACCATTTACAGCTAGTTTTGTACCAGGACTTGTTGTTCCTATACCAATACATGATCCTGTTTCAAATATTGGAGTATCAGTATTTGCAATAGTACTAGCACTATTAAATTTAACTATATATCCAGTTGTACCAGATACACTAACTGAAGTACCAGAAGTACCACTAGACCCAGATGATCCGCTTGTACCACTTGATCCACTTGATCCACTAGTTCCGCTTGATCCACTTGAACCATTGTTACCATTGTTACCATTGTTACCTGCTAAACCTTGACGGCCTTGTGGCCCTTGTGGCCCAGTAACGCCACTTGTACCACTAGAACCGCTAGAACCACTAGTACCACTAGAACCGCTTGAACCACTAGTTCCAGAACTGCCACTTGAACCACTTGTACCGCTTGATCCGCTTGTACCACTTGAACCACTGTTACCATTGTTACCTGCTAAACCTTGACGGCCTTGTGGCCCTTGTGGTCCAGTAACACCACTTGTACCACTTGATCCGCTTGTTCCACTTGAACCACTTGATCCGCTTGTTCCACTTGAACCACTAGTACCGCTTGATCCACTAGTACCGCTTGATCCACTAGTTCCAGAACTGCCACTTGAACCACTTGTACCGCTTGATCCACTGTTACCATTATTACCTGCTAAACCTTGACGGCCTTGTGGCCCTTGTGGTCCAGTAACACCACTGGTTCCGCTTGATCCGCTTGTTCCAGAACTTCCGCTTGTACCAGAACTGCCTGATGTACCACTTGATCCACTTGTGCCTGATGAACCACTTGAACCGCTTGTACCAGAACTGCCTGCTGCGGTTGCAGTTGATTTATAAACAATACCTGTATTATTGTCTATAGTTAAAAAGAATCCGGTTGCATTTGTAGTTAGACCATCAATTTCTAATGGATTGGATGATGATGATATGTGTAATCTGGTTGCTGGTCTTGATGTACCAATACCAACACTGCTGCCTGTTAATACCAATACATTTGATCCATATGTACCGGCAACTATAGTATTATCACTAAATACTTCCAAAACAGGTATACCAGAAATTGTATTTACACTGAACAATGAACCGCTTAAATTATCAGTTACTTCAAATAATGTACCACTAGAACCATCTGTTTTAAATACACTTAAATTGCTTCCACTACCATATACATTCAATTTACTAGTTGGTGTTATAGTACCTATACCAACATTGTTGGATGAATCTATTGTGATTGATGGAGCCGCAGATCCATAACCCAAATGAATTTTACCTGTAGAATTTTGTTTAATTACTGCATCACCAGCAACGGTGCCGGTAAAAAATTGATTTGCACCACCTACAACTCCAAATTCAAGTTCACTTGCAGTTCTACCAAGATATTGATATGCATAATGTCCGCTATTATTACTTAACGTTGATAATCCAGGACTATTACCAGCAATAATTTGTAATTTTGAAGTTGGTGCTGTTGTACCAATACCAACATTTGCACCTGAAAATACAAAATAACCACCAGAACCACCTAGTTGATTGGCTCTGAAAGCCATGCTGTTATAAGAATTTAAATAAGCAGTACTGTTATTATCATATAAAGTAAATATTTGATTAGTAGCCGTACCATAAAAATTCAAGAAATATCTATCAGTACCAGTAGTTACATTTGATATAAAGGCACCATCAATTGCGGTAATTGAACCTGATACATATAATTTGGTAGTACCACTTGTAGTACCTATACCTAAATTACCACTATTATCAATGCGCATTCTTTCACTCAATGAAGCTAAACTTCCTACAGCAACAGTTTGTGTTGGGCCGGTATACCAACGATGCGTACCTCCATCTTGGATATAAGCAGATCTTACAATACTTATTCCTGTTGAACTAAAAAATGAAGCTGCTGATGCAGTTGAAGGTGACACACCATATCCTAAAAATGGACCACCGCTACTTTGTTCAGATCCAAATACAGTCAAACTTCCATTATTATAATATCCTTGAATTATTGTGTTTCCGCTTGTTGATGTAGTTGCACCAGCAGTAATTGAACCCAATACATGTAATTTATCAATTGGAACTGCTGTACCTATACCTAAATTACCACCATCTAATAGAACCATTTTATTTAATCTACCACCACCACCAACTGATGTAACAGTACCAAAGTATAAATTTTGACCACTAGCCCAATCAAAGTAATTTATACCAGTAGTTCTATATAATCTTAATGCAGCATTATCACCTTCAAGTTGTAATTCACCTGCACTTATTCTAGTTGATCCACTTACATTTAATATAGTAGCAGGACTTGTAGTTCCTATACCAACACTTCCGTTATCAAGATTAACTATTGAGCCAGTGGTTATTGTTGTTGTGCTATTAAATTTGGCAACATAGTTTGTCAAGCCTGATACAGTAACAGATGTACCGGAAGTGCCACTTGATCCGCTAGTTCCAGAACTACCACTTGATCCACTGGTACCACTACTTCCGCTTGTGCCTGAACTACCAGAAGTTCCACTACTTCCGCTTGATCCATTGTTACCGTTGTTGCCTGCTAAACCTTGACGACCTTGTGGACCTTGTGGTCCAGTAACACCACTTGTGCCGGATGAACCACTTGATCCACTGGTACCACTACTTCCGCTTGTGCCTGAACTACCAGAAGTTCCACTTGATCCGCTAGTACCACTACTACCACTTGTGCCTGAACTTCCACTAGTTCCACTTGATCCACTTGATCCTGATGCGCCACTATTTGTTTTTGATACAACGCCGTTTGCGTCAACGGTCAAAAAGGTTGTATTGCTTGCGCTTGATGATAAGTTTAATATCTGCAACGGTTGTGTTGATGCAGATGAACTTATTATTAGACTACCTGTTATTGTGGTTGACTGTAAAATTGCCATAATTCACTATATAAATATAAAACAGTTGGGTTAGTTATCATTTAAAATTGTTTCAATTTATTGGATAAATCCTCAATTTGTTTTTGTTGATTATCTATGATATTTTTTAATTCTTTGATACTTTGAATTAATACTGAGGTTATTTTACCATAACTGATTGAATCATTATTTTCTGAAGTAAATTCAGGATATATCTTTGCAACTTCTTCTGCAATTAAACCAATACTGTGTTTGTCATTGGTTTTATAATTAAATGATACAGGTTTTAATTTCATAACATTGTCCAATTGACTTGAAAGCGGTAATATATTATATTTAACTGCTTCTGTAGATGTTTCTGTTAATGATAAACATGTAATATTTGTAGTTAGATTCAATGAACCAGTTATTGTTACACTTCCACTGACATCAAGTGCTGATATTGGGGTGGATTTATTTATACCAACACGACCACTGCCAGTTACAAATATTATATTTCCACTAATTGGTGAATTTATATTAAATAATACATTAGTTGATGATCCTGTTATTTCTAATTTAGCAACAGGACTACTTGTGCCTATACCAACATTACCATTATTTAAAATAACAAAATCAGATACACCAGATGAAGCTTCAAATACAGAAAAGTTTGCCGCACTTCCATTATTTACAACTCTTAGTGTAGTTCCATCTTTAACAGTTGTAGCCGTACCTTCATCTTGAACTAAAAGTACCGCAGAATTTGCACTAGGATTTGGATTTGTAATTATAGAGCTTCCACTAACATGCAATCTAACAGTAGGACTGGTAATTCCAATACCTAAATTACCATTTGTATCTATTCTAGCTTTTTCAACTGAATCAATGCCAAATACTAAATTATAAATTGCACTATTTGTGCCCACATAAAATTGTCTAGCTGTTACACTGCCAGAAATAATTTCTAATTTACCACCTCTATTAGCATCATCAATATTACCCAAATTAATTCTAGTATTTGTACCACCAATTACTTCTAATTTGTTGTTAGCACTTGTAGTGCCTATACCAACATTTCCGACACTATCAATGCGCATTCTTTCAATATTATTTGTACTGAATATGATTGGTATATTACTTGCATTTCCAATTACCAATGATGTAGGATGAGGTGAACCAAGTGTAGTGGTTCCAAAATATGCTTGACCAGCAGCAGTAACTCCAAAGTTAGTGCTAGCAGCAGAACCACCTAACATACCCATTATTAATACAGCATCTGACGCAGCTTTAATTTGAAATTGAGATACGTTTGTAGTAGTGTCGGAATCAAGGCGCATTATTGTTTGTCCTGACCCACTTATATGAAATTTACTAGCAGGAAGTGTTGTACCTATACCAACATTACCTGCTGAATTAATTCTTACTCTTTCTATTTGTTGAGTATAAAAAGTGGTATTGTTCCAACTACTTAAAATCATTCCGTCAATGCCAGAATCATATTTTAAAAATTGTGATGATATATCACTTGACCAATCAATAGCAGAACCATTGCCAGCTGCCATGTATATACTACCACTAACATTAAGTTTTAAAGGAGTAGTAGTTGTGCCTATACCAACATTTCCAGACTGAACGATAAAATTGCCTGTTTCAATTGAAGATGTTGCAGGTGAAGATACATTACTTATTTTAAATATCAATGTACCGTCAGCAGATAATCCAAGAGTTTTTGTTGACGGACGATATATACCTGTTGTAGGTATAGTTCCAGAACCATTTACATCAACATATGCAGATGTTAATCCTGCAATAGTATATGTATTACTTGCATTTAATGCATTTGCGGTTTGAGCAGTTGTTGCAAAACTTGCACTAACAACATTCTGTGCCCAACTACTTGTTCCTAAGAAACCAACTGCGTTACTAATTGATGAAGTAAAACTACTACCACTAACATTACCTGCCACTTGCAATTTGGCAACAGGACTACTTGTACCAATACCTACATTGCCAGCTGATGTACCGCCAGCAATTGTCATTCTTGTAGAACCAGATGTAACAAAATTTATACTTCCATAAACACCATTTGTTGATGCAAAACCATTAATAATATTTGTATCGGCATATGTACCATATCTAAATGGAGTAGATCCACCTGAATTATATTCAATATCAGTATATTCCGCATTGCTTCCTGTTGTAGTAGTATTGTCATATCTTGCAACTCTTATAAATGTTGAACCATAACCATTTGCTGTTGTTTTTGCAAAATACGCAACCATTGTATTTGATGAATCAAATGCGGAACCACTTGGAACAACTGACAGTCTAGCAACAGGACTTGTTGTACCAATACCTACATTACCAGCACTGCTTAAAAACATTGCATTTGTCGTGTTATTCGGATGAAATGCTATAGGTCCATTACTATTCCAAATATTTAAAGAAGATGCCCCTCCGAAAGAACTGTTTGCACTACCATTTCTAAATATTTCACCTGAGCCTCCGGCAACAAACATTATCAAATCTGTATATTGTGTTGCTGCGCTATTACCAAATCTTACAATTTGACTTGAGTTTGTTCCCGCAAATCCAGCAATGGTTTGATCTGAAGTATATACATCTAATTTATAACCAGGACTTGTTGTTCCTATACCAACATTACCATCTGCGGTAAATCTAATTGTTTCTACCCATGCACTAGGAAAATATCTGCCTATAGCTAATGAGGCAGCACCTACTCTGGTAAGAGAAATATCTTTGTTTGAACTATCACCCAAATAATATGCAGGTCCAGTTCCAACCGCGCCTGTACCACCAATAATATAAGAACTACCAGAAACAGTTAATTTTTCACCAGGTGAGGTTGTACCAATACCAACGCTTCCGCTTACTAAAAGAGCATAATTATTTGTAGACGGTGCATTATAAGCATAATTTCCTCTATAACCCACTGTTAATTGACCTTGAACCGTAGCAACTGCTAATCCGTCAGAATAAGTTGGACCTATTCTTGGATATCCAGATGCATATGTAGTATAAACAGTTTTTACAACATTACTATTACTTCCAGTTGCAGATGCAGATACAAAAGTAGGGGTATCTAATACCGCACCAATAAATTGACTTTCATATAAACAAGTTACAGTATCTGGTGTTGTGTTGTTTAAATAATTTCCAATTAAAACATCAATTGCATATGGAGTAGTTAATGTTCCTTCAATTACTCTTACTGCGTTAAATACACTATTATATGTTGATGCTCTAGTAATATTAATAAATGCACCGGCACCATCAGTATCATAATTTCTTACCGCATATGTAAATTCAATATCACTTCTGCTATTATCATAGTTAGCAGACATTCTTACACGACCAGAATCTAAGACTCCACTTCCACTAATTATACGATACCAAGCAGGAGCACCAGTCAATGATCCTGTCAACGGTGTAAATGTAACTACTTTTTCTGCAATTTTTGCAGCTCTCAATACATTACTAGCCGTTAAATTTGTAACTGTATAACTATTTGCAGCAACTAAACTACTTGCAGTTGTTGCAAAACTAGCAGTTCCAAAGAACAAACTAGCAGTAACTACACTAGCACTAATATTTCCAGTTACATCAAGTGTATTAACAGGTACAGTCGTACTTCCTATTCTTGTTTTACCCGCAAATATATTTAAATCACCTGTATCAATTTGATAAATGCCCCATCCATTGGTAACAATATTTGTTGTTTTTTGTTTAGCAATGTAAATACCATATGAGTTGTTAACTGTTATACCACCAGATCCCCCACTGGGAAATGGTGAACTTATTTGATGATTATATAAATTTGTAATACTACCAGTAGAATTTCCTGTAATTAAATCAACATAAGTATATGTTCCAGCAACCCAATTAGGAATACTAAATGTTGGAATATTAGAACTAATTTGATTAGTTAAATAAGTGTTAATTATATTTCCGCTTGAATCTAATGATGCAGTATTGGAAAATAAAATTCCATTTCTTTCTGCTCTATAACTTCCACTAAAACTTCCACTTCCGGCGATAATCATCTGATTAAAACTTGCTTGATTTTGAATAGCTGCGCTTGAAGTAAAATTATTAACAGTATAAAGATTAGTTATACCACTGTCATTTGCACTAGTAGCTAATCCTTGGTTTTGATTTTGACCTGTAGCAATATACAATGAGGATGAACCCAATGATCCATTATGAGTATCTGATATATTAAATCTTCTATCTAAAGTGGGGCTGGTGTTTACACCAATAAATCCCCCACTATTAATAGTCATTCTGGTACTACCATTTGTTTCAAACGCTAAACTATTTGCGTCATTTGTTCCTAATAATGCGGTTGTTCCAAAACTATTACCGCCTTGAACAAATGCATTAGAAACAAAACTTGCAGTAACTGCGTTTGTTGCCCAACTTGATGTGCCAAAAAAACTGGCGGTAATGACACTAGCACTAATATTTCCATTAATATCTAATTTATTTACAGGACTAACAACCCCTATACCAACTGAACCTGATGGTACTATAAAATTTCCTGTTTCAATTGAAGTAACATATGGAGAAGCATTACCATCAATTTTTAAAATCAATGTTCCATCAGCAGATAGTCCTAAAGTTTTTCCTGCGGGTCTATATATTCCAGTATTTGGTATTGTTGCTATGCCTGTAACTTCAACATAACCAGATGATAAACCCGCAACAGTATAAATGTTTGATGGTGTTAAATATGAAGCGGTTAAACTGTTTGTTGCCCAACTTGCAGTGATATTAGTGTTTGTAGGAGCATATGAGGCGGATAAAGCATAACTTGCACTTGTTGCATTTATAGCAGTACCAATACTACCACTGAATGAACCTGTAAATGATGTTGCAATTATTGTGCCACTTGCACTAATATTGCTTGCGGTAACATTCTGGGAAGTTATTAAGCTACCCGTAACGGTAACATTTCCTTGGCTTATAAGGCCATTTTTTGCTAAAAATTCATATGGCATAGTTTATTTTTCTTTCATTGTCCAGAAAAACAATATGTTATTATTGTTATATATTATGTTATAAATATCGTCCTGCGCTCTTTATATTCCAATTAATTGTTGTACTCACTCTCGTTAAAAGTCTTACAAAACTACCACTCAAATCTACACTCATACTAAGTTCATTTGTATTTCCTACATCAGTGGTTGAATATTCAGTATAATTTATACTGCTTCCACTCCACCCAGCAATCACTGTACCAGCTCTAAAATTACTTCCACTACTTGCAAAATAATCAAAAAATGCACTGTTATATGAACCCGTCAAATTTTGTAACACTGCATAATTTGTAGAAACAACAGGAGTAGATGCACTTCCATAATCCAATAATACCGCATTGTCATATATTATTGGACCACTAAATGTAACGGAACCGTTAACATTTACACTGCCTGTAAATATACTAGATCCACTTACATACAATGAACCACTTGTAGAAGGTCTAGCAATAGTTAAACCGTATCCATGCGTTAGACTACCTGTTCCTAATGCCAATCCACCCTGCGTATAATTTGCGTTATTTATATAACTAGACCAATAAGAATCATGATATACATGAATAGTTCCGGCCAGATATAAAATTTGTTGTGCATGTCCGTTTATATCAGATGTCACTCTATAATTTAAAACGCCATTTTGATTTACCGCAGTTATATAATGTTGAGCAATAGAGCCAGAACCTTTTGACAAATATACTAAATTTTCCCCGTTAGTTGAACTGCCAGTTATATGCAATCTACCAGATGGTGATGCAACGCCTATACCAACATTGCCGTTGGAATCCAATATTAATTTTGCATTCGGAGATGCCGGCGTTCCGTTTCCAATTAATAGTTTATTTCCGCCTGCATTCCAACCAGCATCAGTACTTGTTATAAAATAATCTCCACCAGTTGTGCCTGTATTTGTTAATCTTATTGTTGCGCCAAATGATGCAGGTCCATATAAATGTAATCTAGCTGAATTTGGATTTGTTGTACCAATACCAACATTACCTGCTGATGTAATTCTAACTTTTTCACTAGCCAAACCATTTTCAGTGGTATCAATTCTTAAATAAGAATCTCTGCTTGTAGTATCATTTGTCCACTGTTGTTCTTTTAACCAATACAAACCACCAGCAGTAATAGCAGTACTTCCTGTATTATCACTCAATATTGGCAATATACTTACACCGTGATTTGTTGTAGCAGATGTTGAAAAATTCTGCAATCCTAATAACGCATTGGTTGACGCAGCATCATTTTGTACTGTCAACTTATAAGCTGGCGCAGTTGTACCTATACCAACATTACCAGAACTACTGATATACATCGCAGTGGTAAGTCCGTTTGTTTGAAAGTATAAATCTGATCCACCTAATATTAAACTTTGATAAGAACCGGCTAGTGTATTATCTACTCCTTGTATATATGTACCAGCTGAATTTATATTGAATCTTACTCCTTTAGTTGCACCCGCTACAGAAAACGCATATGTACTATCAGGACTTACAATATGTAATTTGCCATTTGGAGTTATTGTTCCAATACCTACATTACCACTTGCACTTACATAAAATGTTGTTGCACCACCTGCAGTATCAACTTCAAAAACACCACCTGTGGAACTACTGACATGTAATCTTGCAGTTGGATTTGTTGTTCCAATACCAACATTACCATTTACTGGTTGTAATGCAAGAGGTTTCCAACCAGTACCTGCATGAACCGCCGTTATAATACCCGCATCATTTGTTGCATCATATGCAATATTTACTCCTCTAGAAGAACTTAAGTTTGAGGAAACTATTAATCCAGCATATTCATTTGCCGCAGCACCATTAACAGTATTTACTTGTAATCCGCTTCGTGGACTTGTTGTACCAATACCAACATTGCCATCAGTGGTTAATGTAAATTTTTGAGTTAATGCAGATCCAGATGTTCCTTGATTGGATGTCCATATTTGGAACGCATTATCATCAGTTCCACCTCCTGGATCATCTGCGGATAATACTATCGCAGTTGCTGAATTTACACCACTCCATACTGTTCTTTGTACAGGTATATTTCCACTAGTTAATGAACCAGAAATATTTACACCAATTACTTTAGCAGCGAATCCAACACCGCTAGCAGTATTATATGAATTTAATACATATAAATCACTAACATTATTAACACTTACACCTCCACCTAAATTTAATATTGGTATATTAGCTACACTATTATTAACATGCAAACTACCTGTAGGACTACTTGTACCTATACCAACTATACCAAAACTACCTGTTGCACTTGCACTAATATTACTTGCAGTAAGATTTGTGATTGTATAACTATTTGCTGGTGTTAAATATGAAGCGGTTAAACTGTTTGTTGAAAAGCTTGCTGATATTGCAGTTACTGCATTTGTTATGCTACCACTAAATGAACCAGTAAATGAATTTGCAGTTATTGTACCACTTGCACTAATGTTACTTGCAGTAAGATTGGTAATTATTGACGTACTTCCGCTAACATAACTTGCAGTTAATGCAAAACTTGATGTTACCGCATTTGTTGCCCAACTACTTGTACCTGTCAAATTACCAGTAATACCAGATTGTACACTCAATGATCCACTGACCGTATAATTTCCTATTAATGTTTTTTTATTGCTCCATTGACCGCCACCATATACCAACAAATCACCTTCAGCTAAACCTGCTAAAGCTACGTCACTCAATCCAGCCAATGTAGTAGACACAGGACTTGTGCCACTACTACCAATACCACCAACATTTCTAAACAATCCACCTTGAATTATTGTACATTCATCTGGATTTAATAAACTTATACCTGCACCACCTTCAATTATAATATAACCAACAAATATAGCATTTAATGATGTATTAGGTGATTCTGTAAAAGGTTCACTATCTTTTGCATTTACTGCATTTAAAAGAGTTGAATAAGTTGCATTACCATAATAAACTATAAATGCATTGGTAGGACTGTTAGGAATCCAAAATACTCTTTGTATTGTCCAATTACTGTTACCCACTGTAGCTAATTGACCAGTTGCAGTATTTACATAATTATCATTATCAATAGTTGTATAACCTGCATTAGCTATACCAGTGTCAATTATTGGTGTAGATCCTGAAATGTAATATCTATAAATTTTACTAGAAGTTATTGCATTTTCAACAACAGTACTTGGATGATTTGGATTGTTTACATAATTTGCACCATCTCTATAAGCAGTACCGCTTGATTTTTTAATGCTTAATGTTGGTGTACTACCACTTGCTTGTAGTGTATGACCACTGATTTTTAATGGACCAAACGCTCTGAGAAAATCATCTGTTTGTTGTGGAATTCCATATGATATTTGAGGACTGTTAAATACACCGGTGCTTACACTTCCACTCAAATGTAATACAACACCTAATTCAATTTGATTGTCCCACTGATTTATATCACTACTGCCCCATGCATTTGTTTGTTGTACTATTGTTCCTACATTATCAATACCAACATATGTTATCTTAGCACTTCCACTGTTTATAATTGGTTGCGTAGATGTTGGCCACTGAATCAACTTAACTGTTGGATATGGAGCACTTGCTGTAAATGCGTTCAATGATACAATCAAACCTTCACCCTCAGTAACAGTAAATGTTGTTGAACCAGGAGTACTAGTTAATACACCACCGTGTAATATACCAGTATACAAATTACTTTCTAACCAACGTAAACGTGTTGTATTGGTATAAGGACCATTATATTGTGTGAAATATAAATCATTTGTACTTCCACTTGTATAAATGTAACTTGCAGTTAAATTAGTTGGTAATGGAAATCCACCAACAGGAAAAATTTGTATATAAGCATTACTTCCTGTAACCATCAAAGGTCCGTTACTGGCAAGAATACTACTAGCTGTTATTTGATTTGCTTGAATTCTGTTACTTGCACTAATATTACTTGCGGTAAGATTGGTAATTATTGAAGTGCTGCCACTAACATAACTGGATGTACCGACGGTGGTACTATTTAAAGATTGAGAAGTGAGAGTTGCGGATGAGTTAAATAAAATTAAACTGCTAGTTGCTGCTATAATTTTTGTTTCAGTAAAAGATGTACCAGAACCACTTACTGTGCTGAGTATTAGATCTCCTGCATTATATACATTTGTGCTTCCAATTGGCATATTCTATAAATATAAGACTATTTCAGTTTGTATAAATATAATAACCCAAGACTTATTATTATCTTGGGTTATCAATTAATTAAACATTTTTAAGTTATTTTAAGCTAACCAAGTTGATAGTGGAACTCTCTTCCAAACTTGATTTGTATAAACATAAATAAAGTTATTATCTACATTTATTTGACCAGCCAATCCAGTTGCTGTTGGACTTGAAGGAACTTGAGCACCTACACCAGGACTACTTCCAGTTGTAATAGTAATTGTTGTAAATGAACCAGTTGTATATGTGATATATACTCCAGTAGCATAAGTAATACTGCCTGTATATTGTACTGTTAATTGTGAAGCAGTAATTTGTGACGCAGAAATTCCTGTACCGGCATAAGTCAATAATGTACCAGTATCAATTAATGCACTGTTTTGTAAATTCTTACCTGTAGATTGAACTTTTGGTATATAATTTACTGTTAACAGTGATTCATTACCAAAACTGCCGCTTGGACCACCAATCATTATTGCACTGGATTGTGTTAATGGGTTTCCAGTTGTTTGATTGTTGCTTACCAACAACCAATTGTCAGATAATGCGTCCCACAACAATGAACTGGTTACATTGTTTGTATATGTACCGCTACCACTATCAAATACGTCTATACCAGCATAACGTTGTATTGGGGTACCAGCATTCAACACAACTCTGTTATCACCAATTATTACTGTACTTGAACTGATATTAACGATACTACCAGTTCCATAAATTGTCAAATCACCATATAAGAAAGTTGATCCGCTCACATGCAAATTCTTACCAATACCAACACCACCATCAACTACTAGAGCACCATTATTAAATGATGTAGCCTGTGTAGTTAATGGAACGGTAACTTTGGTAACACCTAATGTTAAATTATTAACACCAGAATTGTCTTTAATATCATTTCCACCTACCAGTAAATCTCCAGCAACTGTAGTTAATGATGAACTTACAGTCAGTCCAAGAGTTCCTGATGTATCTTTTATTATATTATTTACACCAAGAACAAAATCGCCGGCAGTTTTTACAACACCTGTTCCATTTCCTAATAATACTGTATTTGTAGCACCACCGCCAATGTTTACTGAAGTTGCATTTGTATTAAATAATGTTGCGGTACCTACTAAAGTAGTTGTAATATCTCCACCATTTACTGCAATATCTCCTGCAAATATACCATCATTACCACTAATATTACCACTTGCACTTATAATTGAAGCGGTCAAATTAGTAACAAATGTATTTTGTAAAGTTGTATTTCCAACAACAGTCAAACTGCCGCTAATAGATGTACTACCAGTAATTCTAGTAGTATCTGCTGTTGTATCACCCAATACTGTACTTCCCAAAACAGTTAAAGTACCGCCGTCAACAATACTTGTTTCTACTCTTAAAGTACTTGCGCTGATATTACCACTTGCACTAATATTGCTCGCAGTAATATTTGTTGCAAATACGGTTGATAGTATACTGTTTCCAACAACAGTTAATGTACCAGCATCTTGTATTGCGCTTGCAGTTAAACCTGCGCTTGCACTAATCACTCCAATAGCATTTAAACTTCCACTTACATACAAATTCTTACCAATACCAACACCACCATTAATTGATACAGCCCCATTGTTCCATGATGTAGCTTGGGTTGCTGATGTTAGTTTAAATGGTAAACTTGAAGATACAGAAGCATCAGAATAACTTCCCGCTTTAATTTGAAATTCACTAGTAGAGTTGACAAAAAATGATGAGCTTTCATATGATCCACCACCAACTTCTACTGATGCTAAACTACTAGAATTAGTAGCATATGCTTTTAATGCTGCTCCACCTCCCTGAGGCGCAACTTCAAGTTCACCAACACCTCCTGAACCAATTTGTATTTTATTTGTACTTGGATTCCATGTTAATGCGGAACTATCTGTTCTAACAGCTCTTACACCAGTAGTTCCATCAACAAATGTTGCATAATATGTACCTGCAGTGGTTGGTGTATTAGTGATCAATATCGCACTTGCACTATCAATTGTACCAGCAATGTTTCCAACAACAGTCAAACTTCCACTTACATAAACATTGCTACTGGCACTAATAGTACTAGTGATAATTCCACCACTAGCACTCAGTGTAGAACTCATCGTAACAGGTCCAGCAAAAGTAGCTGCTGCAGCTGTTATTGAATTACTAGCACTAATAATACTAGCAGTCAGCGCTCCAGTAACTGTTAAATTAGTAAAACTGCCACCAGGAATACTGGTGCTGCCTGTTAAATTACCATTTGCATCAGTTAATATAAAAAGATTACTTCCACTGATTATTCTTTCTGTAAATGGAAATTTCCCAGTATTATCCGCACTTCCGCTTGTTTGGGATATTACTATGTTTAGTTTGTTGTCATTCAGATATGGCATAAATTAAATTGGTTAGTTATAAATATAAAACTATTTAATAAAAACGGTCATGATTTTGTATAACCTTGTGTTTCTGTTGATTTTTCTAAATTATCAATGATTTCTGGAACAGGAATC
>Ga0315902_10005562_pt1 | contig 17704 bp, 13 predicted proteins | sample LakEriMetagenome_9_FD_203523 | JGI IMG/M metagenome (GOLD analysis project Ga0315902, IMG submission 203523) | Freshwater fungal communities from buoy surface, Lake Erie, Ohio, United States - Buoy 12 MA117 | ecosystem: Environmental > Aquatic > Freshwater > Lake > Lake biofilm | place: USA... | reverse complement strand
AAAAAATCTTAAAATTTTTTCCAGGCTCCCCTGCGGGCCGGATCTCCAAGTTCGTAGGATATCAGACAGGGCATTCAAACGAACGTTCAAAAAATCTTCACCAGACCCCCATTTTGCCCGTTTTTCCTCTGTTAAGCCGCCCTTGCCCTTCTGTTGGGGCTTTGCCACCTTGGTCCCTTTCCTGCCGTGACCCTCCCCAACCAACTGACCATCGTCCGCCTTCTTCTGACCGTCCTTTTTGTCACGGCACGGGAAAGTGGCATGGCCTGGGGAGCGACCATCGCGGCCGTCGCCTTCGGTTTGGCTGTGCTTTCCGATTACCTCGACGGGGTGATCGCGCGTCGTATGCAGTGCGAGACAGATTTCGGCCGGTTGATGGATCCGCTCGCGGACAAAGTTCTCATTGCCGCCGCGCTCGTTTGCCTCGCGTGGTCGCACGACATTCCCGCGTGGGCCGCGATCATTTTAATCTCGCGCGACTTTCTCATCACCGGGTTGCGTCAACTCGCACTCTCACACGGCACCGTCCTCGCTGCCGATCCCGCCGGAAAAACCAAGACCGCGTCGCAAATGATCATGATCGGATTTTTCCTCCTGCGCGACGCTATCGGCGAAAGCATGGGCATCGCCACCTCCCCCGCCTGGGTCATCGGCATCGGCCAAGTTCTCATCGCTGCGAGCGTGATTCTCTCCATCTACTCCGGATGGCGCTACGCCAGCGCACACTGGCATGTCGTCGTGCGCAGCGGGAGAAAGTCGTAGCGACGGGCCATTGTCTTTCGATTTTTACCAAAGCAGCCTCGCCCAGCAGGCACGGCAACTGCTATCAGACAGGATCGGCACGTTTCGTGACCATTCGACAAACATGACAAAAGCACTCCCGCACGAAGAGCGTCTGGCCATCGGTTTCGCCAAAATCGAAACCGATCTTGATTTCCTCATGCAGTGCTTCCGCGAAGTGTTGGTGAGCCTCGGACAACAGGACATCGCCGACCGTCTGCCGTGGAGCGGATCGGACGATTCCCGTCCGGCACCCGATGATTTTCCCCAGCGTCTGGCCCACGCCTACTCGATTGCATTCCACCTGCTCAACATGGTCGAAGAAAACACGGCCACCCAAATGCGCCGCGCCAGCGAGACGGCCAACGGTCTCGCCTCCGAGCCCGGACTTTGGGGACAGCAACTCAAACAACTGCTCGAGGCCGGCCACACCGCGGACGAAATCACCACGTGGTTGCCTTGGCTGCGCGTCGAACCCGTGCTGACCGCCCACCCCACCGAGGCCAAGCGCCGCACCGTTCTCGACCAACACCGTCAACTTTATCTCCTGCTCGTGCAGTTGGAGAACACCATGTGGACGCCCGCCGAGCGTCACGAACTGCGCGAAGAAATCAAAACCGCACTCGAACGCCTCTGGCGCACCGGCGAGATGTTCCTCGACAAGCCGACCGTGGAAATGGAACGCGCCGGCGTTCTGCACCACTTGGTCAATGTCTTCCCCGAAGCTTTGCGCCGCGTCGATCGACGGTTGCGCGAAGCATGGGAAGCTGTCGGTCTCGACCCGCAACAGATCGATCACCCCGGCATTCTGCCGCGCTTGCGCTTCGGCACATGGGTCGGCGGCGACCGCGACGGGCATCCGCTCGTCACGCCCGAAGTCACCGCGCGCAGTCTCGATGATTACCGGTTGCACGGGCTGATCATGCTGCATGGCCGCCTGCAAAAACTTGGCGCGGCGATGAGTCTCTCCGTTCTTTTGCAAAAGCCACCGACACTCCTCATGTCCGCACTGCGCGAAGCCGCCCACGACAACGCACGCGAACCCTGGCGGGAGTTTGTCAATTTGATGATCGCCAGGCTGCCGGTGACCGAAGGTGCGGGCACTCGCGGACTTGTCTTGCACGACCGTCCCGGGACCTACCGTCATTCGTCCGAATTGGAACGCGACTTGCGCCAACTGCGCGAGAGTCTCTTGGCTATCGGTGCTCGTCGTCTGGTCGAATCCGACATCGATCCCCTGTTGCGCATCGTCGAAGTTTTCGGTTTCCACCTCGCCGCCCTAGACATCCGGCAAAACAGCGCGTTCCACGACCGCGCCATGGACCAAATCCTTGCCGCGGCGCACGAGCAAAAGACGGATTTCTCTGAGTGGGGCGAAGAAGATCGTCTCGCCTTTTTTCAAGAGCGTCTCTCGCGTCCGGACAACCTCCTCCAGAATGGCGATGTCTCCGGCCCGGAAGCCATTGCCGTGCTCGGCACCTATCGCGCGCTGGCCGACCACGTGCGGCGCTACGGCACCAAAGGCGTCGGCGCATCGATTGTCAGCATGACGCGCAACGTTTCCGATCTGCTCGCCGTTTATTTCTTCGCCAAGGAATCGGGCCTCACGGAATGGAAATCCTACGGTCTGGTCTGTCCGCTTCCTGTCGTTCCGCTTTTCGAGACGATCGACGACCTTGAGCACGCCCCGCGCGTCATGTCCGGCTTTCTCGATCATCCGGTCACGCGGGCCAGTCTGCGCTGGTTGCATGACAATTTGCTGACGCGGCGCGGCGAGCGACTCGGCCGTGCCCTTACCGAGCCCGAAGGTGAGCTCCGTCCGAGCCAGCAGGTCATGATCGGCTACAGCGACAGCAACAAAGACGGGGGTATCCTCGCCAGCCAGTGGGCTTTGCACCGCGCGCAGGAGGGGATCAGTCGGAGCGCGGCCGAGCGCGGCACGCGCGTGCGTTTTTTCCACGGGCGCGGCGGCACGATCAGTCGGGGGGCCGGTCCGACGCACCGCTTTCTCGAGGCTTTGCCGCCCGACACGCTCTACGGCGATCTGCGCATCACCGAGCAGGGCGAATCCGTCTCGCAGAAATTTGCCAACCCCGTCACCGCCACCTTCAATCTCGAACTCCTCCTCGCCGGCGCCTGCCGGTTTTCCGTCGCTCCCGCTCCGGGTGCACCGGAAAGCGACCTTGAAGAAATCATGACGCGCTTGGTCGAGGCCAGCCGCAAAGCCTACCGAGAACTCCTCGAAACCGAGGGCTTCATGGATTTTTACCGCGAAGCCACCCCGATCGATGTGCTCGAGGCAAGCAGCATCGGTTCGCGTCCGTCGCGCCGCACCGGCGCACGCACCTTGGCCGACCTGCGGGCCATCCCGTGGGTTTTCAGCTGGTCGCAAAGTCGGTTTTTCTTGCCCGGCTGGTTCGGCGTCGGTTCTGCGTTCGAGTCCTTGCAGCGCGAAGATCCGGTCGGTGCAACGCGTCTCGCTGCCGCCGTGCCGCACTGGCCGTTCCTTCGCTACGTGCTGACCAATGTCGAAACGAGTTTCGCCGCGGCCGACCCGCTGATCATGGAGGCATACGCCGGACTCGTGGGGGACGAAAAAGTGCGTGCCGCTGTTCTTCCGCACATCCATGCGGAATTCGAACGCACTAAAAAAACGGTTGCCGATCTTTTTGGTCGTCCGTCACAAGAACGACGTCCACGTTTCGCCCGCAGCACGGGACGACGTGCCGGTGCGCTGGAAGTTCTCCACATGCGTCAAATTGCCCTCCTGAAAGAATGGCGCCAACAAGTCGCCGACAACCGCGCCGACATGGCCGACACTACCCTCATCAACCTTCTGCAAACGGTGAACGCCATCGCCGGCGGCCTGCGTACGACGGGATAAGAAGCCGAGCGTCCTTACGCCTTGGCAATAAATTCCCGCGCCGCGTTCAGCGCGTCCGCGAGTTTGGCCGCATCTTTGCCGCCGCCGCGCGCATTGTCCGGCTTGCCGCCGCCCTTGCCTCCGACCACCGGCGCAATGGCCTGAATAATTTTGCCTGCGGAAACTTTTGCCGTGTGGTCTTTGCCCACGGCAGCGACGAGAGCGACGGCTCCGCTTGAAACGCCACCAAGAACGATCACGCCGCCGAACTTACCTTTCAGCGCATCGGCCGCCGACTGCAAAGCGTCTCCCTCGGCTTGACCCAAGTCGGCGATCACGGAGGGAATTCCGTTGATTGTCTCCGCTTTCGCCGCGAGCTCCGAGGCGAGCGAAACCGCCTCGCGTTGCCGCGCCGACTTCAGCGCTTTTTCCGTTTCTTTTTGTTGCGCGATAAATGCGTCGAGTTTCTTCTCCAAATCGGCCAGCGGTGATCCGAGTTTGGCTGCGACTGATTTCAGGCGCTCGCGATCCGATTCCGCCACGCGGCGCGCTTCGGCGCCGGCCACCGCTTCGATGCGGCGGATTCCGGCCGCGACAGCTCCTTCGCCCGTGATGCGAAACAGTCCGATCTCTCCCGTGCCGCGCACGTGCGTGCCGCCACAAAGCTCCATGCTGTAGCCGTCGAGAGCACCGGATTTCCCGCCGATCTGCACGACACGCACTTTGTCGCCGTATTTGTCGCCGAAGAATTGCATCACATCGCCGCGCCCCCGCACATCGGCATAAGCAACTTCACTCCAACTCACCGGCGCATTCTCCAGGATCTTTTCATTGACCAATCTTTCAACCGCCGCAACTTGTTCCGGAGTGAGCGCCGCACTGCTGAAGTCGAAGGTCAGCTTATCCGGTCCAACGTAGCTGCCTTTTTGCACAGCCTCGCGGCTGACCACTTCATGCAGGGCCCAGTGCAGAAGGTGTGTCACGGAGTGATGACGCTGGATGGCGGCGCGGCGCGGCGCATCGACGCAAAGCTCGACTTCTTTTCCGACTTCCGGTGCATCGTCACCGTCGAGCACATGCAGCCAGACATCGCCGGCCTTCTGCGTGTTGGCGATGCGCCAGAGATTCGCGCCGGATCGCAGTTCGCCGCTGTCGCCGACTTGGCCGCCCATTTCGGCGTAGCACGTGCTGGAATCGAGAACGACGGCCAGCTTGCCTTTGAGATCGACGATCTCGGAAACTTTGGCCGTGACCGCCATGTTCTCGTAACCGGTGAAACGCGTCGGCTGCTTGGTGGAAATTTCCGAGACAGTGATGACCTGCTTCTTCTGTGCGGCGCGTGCCCGGGTGCGCTGCTCTTCCATCAGCGTCTCGAAGCCCGCTATATCGACGGACAGACCGCGCTCGCGCGCCATCAGTTCGGTCAAATCCAGCGGAAAACCCTGTTCATCATAGAGCCGGAAAGCAAACGCTCCCGAAATCCGCCTGTCTTCTTCCCGGTCCCGGGGACCACGCCCGCCTCGGGCGTCGTTTCCCGCGCCCTCGCGGGAAACATCGTCATCCTGCGTCCACAACCACCGGTAATTCTCGTTCTGCGCAACGATCTCCCCATCCCAAGGGTTCCGGCAGATGTAAGAAAACTTCTCCTGCAAATCCGCCTCCCCGCGGATCAGCCGGTCATGAGTTTCCTCCTCCCACACATGCTCGCCACTGACACCAGCTTCCTTGTTGATGCGGTGCGCAGTCGTGGACTTGATACCGTGAAGGATTTTCCCGAGTTGATAAAAAGCAGGACGACCTTGCGCATCCTCGGACGTCACCTGCGGCTCAATCAGCAAATGCACATGATCCGGCATCACGCACGCGGCATAGATGTGGTATTGGCCGAGGCGCTGTCCGTGCAGAATGCTCTCAAGGACGATGTTGCGGTCACTTGGAGAAAGCGGGCGCTTCGCTCGGGTGGAAAACGTCACCATGTATTTAGCCCATGGACGCTCAAAATGGGGGAGATTGCGTTTGGTGTAACGGATTTCGGAGGAGGCCGCGGGGGCGCGGCCTCCCACGCCCGGGGCGGGCGTGGTCCCCGGGACCGACGGTGGCGGGAGCAGTCGGTCGGCTTCGGCTTCGAAGAGGGCAATGCCTTTGTCCAGCGTGCGGTTGAATGCTTCCTCCTCGCCTTTGATCACTTGCTCGACATGCGCCTGCTTGGCGCGCAGTTCGGGGAAGACGTCGCCCATGGTGCGGGAGAGCACGCCGGTCAATTTGTAAAAGAACGGTTGATGGAATCCGAGCGTGCGTCCGTAACGCACGGCACGGCGCAAGATGCGGCGCAGGACGTAATTGCGGTCGCTGTTGCCCGGTGCGATGCCGTCGGCCACGGCGAAGCTGAGCGTTCGCGCATGGTCGGCAATGACGCGGAAAGCGATGTCGATTTTCTCCTGCTCGCTGTGTCCGGTCGATCCGGCCTCGGGCAATGTCGACCCGTATTTTTTGCCGCTCAGCTTTTCGATCTCGGCGAAGAGCGGACGGAAAACGTCGGTCTCGTAATTGGAAACGCGGGCGTTGGAAAATTCGGTGAAACCTTTTGTCCCTTGCACCACGGCGCAGACCCGTTCAAAGCCCATGCCGGTGTCAACATGACGTGCGGGAAGCGCCGTGAACGTGCCGTCCGGGTTGGCGTTGAACTGGATGAAGACGAGATTCCAAATCTCGATGCATTCGGCCGTGCCTTTGTTGACGAGTGCTCCCTTCGTGTCGCCTTGCGGAGTGAGGTCGACATGCAGTTCCGAGCACGGACCGCACGGACCGGTGTCGCCCATCATCCAGAAGTTATCCTTCTTGTTGCCGGGCACGATGTGGACCTGCGGATCGAGTCCGGCGGCGCGAAAATGCACCGCCCAATGGTCCCACGCCTCTTGGTCGAACTCGCTCGGATCGCCCGGGCCCGGCGAATAAACGGTGGCATAGAGACGCGAAGCGGGAAATTTCCAACGATCGATGAGCAGCTCCCAAGCCCAGTCGATGGCTTCTTTTTTGAAGTAATCCCCGAAGCTCCAATTCCCGAGCATCTCGAAGAATGTGTGATGGTAGGTGTCGAGCCCGACATCCTCTAGGTCGTTGTGCTTGCCGCCGGCGCGGATGCATTTTTGCGTATCGGCCGCGCGCGTGTCCGATCCCGCGACCGCGCCCGGAAAGCGCGAGACATCGGGCTTGGCATTGCCGAGAAAAATCGGGACGAACTGGTTCATCCCCGCGTTGGTGAAAAGCAGGTTCGGCGAGTCGGGCAGCAAGCTCGAAGAAGGCACGATGGAGTGCTGCTTCCCGCGGAAAAAATCGAGGAAGCTCTGACGGATTTCGTGACCGGTCGGAATGTGCGCCATAACGGGCCGCCCAATCTAACGCCTGCCGCGCCGCGGACAAGCACGCCCTAGGCCGGAGCTTCACTGCCTGCCAATTTCCGCGCGTGTTTCTCCATGAGGCGGTTGAGCCGCATGAAGGCCCGGCGGCCGGATTCGATATCGGGTTCGTCGGCCAGACGTTTGGCGCATTTGGCGATTTCCGGGGCGGAGGAGGCAAAAGTGCGCGCGATGACGTCGGCCTGCGCAGGAACCCCATCCATCGAGCCGCGGCTCAATGTTTCGCGGATGACCTCATAAGCGCCGATCGCCGCGATCACCTCGGGCGGCACGGAGGCGAACTCCTCGTTTTGCAGGTAGGGACAAGCGGGCAATTTTTCCGGCGCGGCATCGCGCTTCATCCACGGCCCGAGAAACATGAGCCCGGCGCCGAGGATCAGGAAGACAACCAGTCCGATCGTGATGACCCGGCCAAGCATGCTCAGTGCTGGGCGGCGCGCCCGCGAACGATGGTCCGGGCCAGCTCGAGATCCGACGGGAAGGTAATCTTTCCGTTCCATCCGCGCGTGTCGACCAGCGCGACCGGGGCGCCCGCGGCTTGGACCGCGGAAGTTTCATCGCTGACGTAACCGCCGGTGGCGATCACCTCCGCATACGCCTTGCGCAGCAGGTCGGCGCGGAAGGCCTGCGGCGTTTCGACCGCCCAGAGATTCGTACGGTCAATCGATTCGATGATGAATTCCTCGTCGTTGATTCGTTTGAGCGTGTCAGTGACGGGACGGGCACAGGCCGCGGCTCCGTTGTTGCGCGCGCTGTCGAGGCAGCGGTCGATCATATCGCAGGTGACGAGAGGGCGCGCGGCATCGTGAACAACAATCATCGCGACGTCTTCGGGAACGTTTGCTAGTCCCTCGGCGACCGATAGATGCCGGTGTGCGCCGCCCGCGACGATCGAGTGCAATTTTTTCGGCGACGCATCGCGCGCAATTTTTTCCAACTCGCTCTGCGCGCTGGCCGCGCAGACGAGGACAATCGCATCGATGGCGGGGCAATCATTGAAAGCGTCTATCGTCCACGCGACAACGGGACGACCTTCGAGATCGGCGGTGAGTTTGTTGAAGCCCATGCGCCGGCTCGAGCCGCCGGCCACGATCACGGCCCAAACCGTGCCCTTCTTTTTTATGGCGCGCGGCTTAGCCAAGTTGCTTGAGCACCTCCGTGTTGACTGCCTTGCCGTCGGTGCGACCAGCCGCCTTCGCCATTACCACCTTCATCACCGCGCCCATCTGGGCCTTGCCCGTAGCGCCCGTCTCGGCAATGGCATCCCGGACCAACGCCGCCAGCTCGTCCGCGGAAAGCGAGGCAGGCAGGTAAGATTCGAGCAGGGCGATCTCGGTTTTTTCCTTGGCCGCCTGCTCGTCGCGTCCTCCCTTGGCGAATCCTTCCACCGCGTCCTGGCACTGTTTGATGCGTTTGCGGATCACATTGATCACATCGGTATCGGCCAGATCCGCCTCGGAGCCGGCGCCCTTTTCGATCACGGCGTATTTGAGCGACGACTTGAGCATGCGCAGGGCGCCGAGCTTGTCGGCCTCCTTGGCTTTCATCGCTTCCTTGATGTCCACGTCGATTTTTGCGGTCAGACTCATGGCAGGAGATTAATTTTCGCCCGCGCGGGGGGCCAGAGATTTCGGGCGGGGACATTGCCGCGGTGCCGCCGCTCCAGTAATTTATCGGCCAAGGTGAGCGCTCCGCCCCGCAAAATCGAGATTCTGGGCACGCCGGTGGCCGTGGTCGATTACGACTCGGCCATCGAGGAGAGCAAGCGTTTGGCCGGATCAGGGCGACCGGCCGCCGTCTCGGCCAGCAACACGCACATCGTAGCGCTCGCGCGTCACAAGCCAGATTTCGGCCGCGTCATGCGCGAGTTCGACCTCGTGCTGCCGGACGGCATGCCCCTGCGCTGGACGCTTAACGCCAAGGGCGCCGGCCTGCGCGATCGCGTTTACGGACCGTATTTCATGGAGAAAATGATCCGCTCTACGCCTAAGCCATGGCGGCATTTTCTGTTCGGCGGAACCGAGAAGACGTTGCGCGAACTGCAGGAACACCTGCGCGAAATTCAACCGGCCATCGATATCGCCGGAACGTTTTCTCCGCCTTTCCGCGCGTGGAACGAGGAAGACGAGAAAGAATTTGCGCGCAGGATCGCCGAATCAAAGGCGGACTTTGTTTGGGTCGCCTTGGGCGGCGAGCGCCAGGAAAAGTGGATCGTCGAAAATATCGGTCGCCACCAACGCGGAGTTTTTTTCGCGGTGGGCGACGCATTCACGCTCCTCGCCGGCGAGCGCGCCTTTGCTCCCGCTTGGATGCAGAGGCTTGGGATCACATGGGCTTACCGTCTGTGGCAGGAGCCGCGGCGATTATGGAAGCGTTATGCGCGATTCAATACCCTCTTTGTCTGGTATACTTTGCGCGATGCCCTGCTCGGCACGCCGGACGGCAGACGTGCCGCGCAAGGCCTGCCGAGTATCGCTTTTCTCGGATCGCGCGGCGTCCCCGCGCGCTACTCCGGATTCGAAGTCGTGGTGCAGGAACTGGGCAAGCGCCTCGCCGCGCAGGGACACGACGTCACCGTGTACAATCGCCTGCCTCACTTCGGTCCGCCGCAGCCGGTGTGGGAAGGAATGAAAATCATCGGTCTGCCCACCATCCCGACGAAAAGTCTCGATACTATCGTGCACACGACACTCTCCATGTTCGACGCGATGCGCCGAAAATTCGACATCATCTACCTCTGCGGCGTGGGCAACGCCATTCTCGGGCGCCTGGCCCGCGCGGCCGGCATGAAGGTTGTCATCAACGTCGACGGAGCGGACTTCCACCGCAAGAAGTGGCGCGGCTTCGCCCGCTCATGGTTGGAAAAAAGCGAACGCTGGGCCATCGACTCGGCCGATTGTGTCATTGCCGACAGCTCGACCATCGCCGATCGCTACGAACGGAATTACGGCGTGCGGCCCGAACATTTGTCCTACGGATTGACCGTCCGCGACGAGCCGGTGACGTGCGGGGAGTTGGCGCAGTGGAACCTCAAGCCGAACGAATATTTTCTCTACGTCTCCCGACTAACCCCGGAAAACGAAGCCTCGCTCCTACTCGAGGCCTACCGCCGAGTCGCCGATCCGCTGCCTCTTGTCATTGTGGGAGACGATCCCTACGAGCACGCCTACAAACGCGAACTGCGTGCGCTGGCCACGGAGAAAGTGATCTTCGCGGGACTACGCTTCGCCGATGCCTACGTCGAACTCAGCCAGAACGCGCGGGCTTACATCATGCCCGCGACGATTGAAGCAACGCGGCTCGTCCTCCTCGACCAAATCGGCATGGGAAAAGCGATCATCTATCACGACTGCGCAGCCACGCGTGAAGTGCTCGGTGACGCAGGTATTCCCTTCGGACCGGAACATGCCATCGAATCGCTCGCGGAAAAGCTGGCTTGGGCCAAAGACCATCCGGAAGCGTGCGCGGCCGCCGGACGCAAAGCGCGCGAACGCGCGGAGAAGTTCCGCTGGGAAAACGTGCTAGCGCGCTACGAGGAAATCTTTGCGCGGATTCTGGCCAAGAAAAATTGACCATGCGGCTATCCATCGTCACCCCCTCGCTCAACCAAGGCCGTTACTTGCGCGAATGCCTCGAGTCCGTGCGAACCGCCGCGAGCGCGGCAACCGGGTATGACGTCGAGCACCTCGTGATGGACGGCGCCTCAACCGACGGATCGCTCGACGTTTTGCGCGCTCAATCCTTTGCCCGTTGGACATCCGAGCCGGACGGCGGACAGACCGAAGCGATCAACAAAGGACTGCGGCAGGCCACGGGCGATATCATGGCCTACCTCTGCGCGGACGATTTGTATGAACCCCAGGCCATCTTGCGCGTGATGGATGCGTTTGCGGCCGACGACGCGATCGATGTGGTCTACGCCGATTACTTTTTCCTCGAGGGCGATTCGGGGCGCAAGCGGCGCAAATCGGCGGCCGGGTTCCGCCCGGACAACCTGCGCAACAGTAATCCGCTCGGGCAACCGGCCGTCTGGTGGCGGCGGCGCGTTTACGAAAAGTTCGGCGGTTTCGACCAGTCGCTGCATTACTGCATGGACCACGAATACTGGATGCGCCTCGGCACCCGCGTGCGATGGCACCACATCCCCGAACCGCTCGCCGTGTCGCGTCTGCACGCCGATGCCAAAACGAGCCGCCAACTCGCCGCCATGTGGCGGGAAACCGCGCAGATGCTGACGCGCGACGGCTGGCGCCTCAAACCGTGGTGGGACGCAGTCGCCATGGCCGCGTGGGGCCGGCATTATTACCGGCTCAAAAGATTTTGGTTCGCCCGATGAAGCCCCGCTTGCTTGTTGTCGAACTGCATCATCTCGGCGATGCCGTTATGGGTCTGCCCTTCGTGCGCGGAGCACAGCAAAAGTTCGACGTGCACGTGTTATGCCGCCCGGCGACCACGGCGATCTACCGACTGCTCGCCACGCCTCCGCATTTGCACAAATGGGATCCTCCGTGGTCTGAGGACAGAGAATGCGGAGCGATGGCAACTATCGGGGCCGCGCAAGCCGAAGGCCGGAAGCTGTCGGCGATCGCCTTCGACACGGCGGCCTGCGTTTGGGCCGATGCGCGCGCGGAGATTGTCATGGCCGAAACCGGCGCCAAACATCGCATCGGGTTTCCCATGACTCGCGCCAATTACTATGCGGCCGATCTTCCCTGGCGCACCAAGAGACTTTGGGCCGGCCGGCTGCTGGAAAAATTGTGGTCGCTGACGCACCCCGCCAAGCCCCTGCTGACCACTTGGCTCCATCGCGAAAACGCGAGCCAATCTCACCTGCGTTGCTGGGAACAAATTGCGAAAGCCGCGGGAATTTCCTGCGACGACTCCGTGCCGTGGATCAAAACGGAACTCTCGCCCCAGATTGAAGCTCTGCGTGTCGCGGGCAAGCCGCTTCTCGCCGTGCACATGCACGCTCGTCTGCCTTCGAAACAGTGGCCGTTCGAGAAATGGAAAGAACTTTTGGCAAACAGCGCGCTGCGTGACAGGTTCACCATTTTCGAAATTCTCCCGGACGCCGGCAAAACATGCGCCGAAGGAATTGCCTCCGTTGCCACCCCTGATGTTTCCTCTCTGGCCTCCGCTCTGGCCGCGTCCGACGCCGTGCTCTGCCACGACTCCCTGCCGGGCCATCTCGCCGCCGCGCTGGGCAAACCGGTTGTGACCATCTTCGGATCCGGCGAGCCTGATTGGTTTGCGCCGTGGGACAACCGGGAACGCGCGGTCCAGCGCCGTGTCTGTCCGATGCATCCCTGCATCGACCGTTGCGGTATGGACTCTTATCTGTGTTTGAGCGCCGTCACCGTGGATGATGTTCTCGGCGCGCTAATGAAATTGCCCGCGACACGATGAAAATCCTGCTTCTAGGATCCGGTGGTTTGCTCGGCGGGTATCTTGCCAAGGCATTCACTACCCCCGGCAATCGGCTCTCCGCACTGACCCACGGGGAGGCGGACATCACCGACGCCGGAAAACTCGACCGACTTTTCGGCGACACATGGGATGTCGTCATCAACGCAGCCGCGGTCTGCGACTTCGACGCCTGCGAGCGCGACCCGCAAAGAACAACGCGGGTCAATCGCGATGCGCCGCTCGATCTGGCCCGCCGGTGCGCGGCGAGCGGATCGCTGTTCGTGCAATACAGCTCGGATTACATTTTCGACGGCACTGGGAACAAGCCTCTCACCGAGCAAGACGGTCCATCTCCTCTCTCGGTCTACGGACACCAAAAAGCCGATCTGGAAAAGCTTGTGCCGGCAGTGTGTCCCCGCAGTCTGGTGCTGCGCCTCTCGTGGCTCTACGGAGTTGGCGGAAAGACATTCATGAGCACGATGCCGGATTTGTTCAAGGCGCAGGACTCGTTGCGCACGGCCGCCGGAAAGAAGGGAAGCTGCCTTTACGCCGCGGACGGCGCGTTCTGGACCAGGCGGTTGGTCGAAGCGGGAGAAACGGGCCTTTTCAATCTCGTCAATGACGGCGAGACCTCGTGGGAGGAATTCGCCCGGGAGTGTTTGCAACAAATGCAAGTGCTCGCACTCGCCCCGGCCAGCCGACGGATCGAAGAAGTTCCCTACGAGGAATTGGGTCCGGGATGGCGCAAGCGGCCGCGCTATTCCTGCCTCGATACGGCAAAGCTGGCCCGCGCCCTTCCGCCCGGCCCGCGTCCTTGGCGCGAGGCCCTGGCAGAATTCCTCGCCGAATGGAAATCGGTTGCCGCGCATCGGCTGGTGTGAAAACGTTTCGCACCCGCCAAGCCGATGAATTCCGACAATCCCTCTCCTGATTGGCGCAGCCTTACAGCGCCGAACATCCTCTTGGCTTTGGCGCTCTCGGCCGCCTCGTTTTTTGCGCTCTTCGGTTGGTTCCCTTACGCCTCGGGCTACGGGGCAATGCGCGTGAACATGTTCCATTTCATGGCGTATGTCTGGAAAACGCCGGAGTGGGAACACTGCTGGCTGGTTCCGCTCGCGGTCATCGGCCTCGTCATCTACCGCCGCAAAGCGTTGGCCGACATTCCCGTCGCGGGATCATGGCTGGGGCTCGTCGCCTTGCTCGGTTCTTTCTTCGTCTACTGGGTCGGCTACCTCGCGGACAACGTGTATCTCGGCTACGCGGCGCTCATCGGTATTGTCGGCTCCGCCGTTCTCTGGATGCTGGGCTGGAAGTGGCTCAAGGCGCTCTCCTTCCCCATCGCGTTCCTTGTTTTCATGTTCCCGCTGCCGTTCATGGACAATTTTCTCGCCTTCCCGCTGCGCATCTTAATGTCCACGGTCAGCGTCGGCTTCCTCAATCTCATCGGTCTCTCCTGCCTGCAAAGCGGCACGGCCATCGTCTCCGCTCCGGACTTCGCCGCGGGGCTGGCCCAAGGACAACGCTTCGCCGTCGATGTTGCCGATCCTTGCAGCGGCATCCGTTCGCTCTTCGCCCTCATGATGGTCAGCTCACTCTACGGATACCTCGTCATGGACCGGCCGTGGAAAAAATGGGTCATCTTTCTCTCGTCCATTCCGCTGGCCGTGGCCGGAAATTTTGCGCGCATCATCATGTTAACTATCGGGACCATCACGCTCGGACCCGAGACGGCCATCGGTTCTCTCGAAGAACCAACGCTCTTCCATCAAGCCTCCGGCTTCCTTGTTTTCGCCGTGGCGCTCGGCGGAATGCTCGGTGTCGGATGGCTGTTGCAGAAATTCAGTCCCGAGCAGGAGCCGCAAAAATGACCGCCGCCGCTCTCGCACTTCCCTGGTGGCGCAGCGTGACCTTGGCCGCGCTTGCTGCGTTGACGGTCTGGGTTTGCCGCGAGAGCGCGCCGCCCGATATCGCGCCCGAAGCGGGCGTGGTTATGGATTTGCCCACGTTGGTCGGCGAATGGTGGGGCACGGAGGAACCCGTCTCCCCGAGCGAGCTCGCCATGCTGCCGGGCGACACCGAGTTCGCCAAAAGAATCTATCAGGATCTCCGCGGCGACACGCTCTCCGCGCAAGTCGTGCTCAGCGGCGGTGAAAAACGCAGCATCCACCGTCCGGAAATCTGTCTGCCCGCCCAAGGCTGGACCATCCAGAGCGGGGAAGTTGTTCCCATCACTTTGTCCAACGGACGCACGCTCGACGTGATGAAACTCACCCTCACGCGTCAGATCGAAACCGCGCCCGGCGAACGGCGCACCTTGAAGAGTTATTTTCTCTATTGGTTTGTCGGCAAAGACACGACCACACCTTACCACTGGGTTCGTCTGGCCAAGACCAACTGGGACATGGTCACGAAAAAACTCCAGCACCGCTGGGCCTATGTCATTGTCAGCGCGCCCGTGCTCGAGGGATTCAAGCCCGGTGCCAAGAGCGATGCGCAGACGCTCGATATGCTCAAAGATTTTGTCCGGCAAGCTGTGCCGAAGTTCCAGCTTTCGGAGATGCCGCAGGACGAACGTCCCGCGTCATGATTCCGTCCACTTGTAGCGGCGGACTATGTCCGTCGCATCCTTTCTTTCGCGCCGCTCGCAAGCTCTCCACCCGCAGAACGCACCCGCGACTCCCGCCCAGCGCCTCGACGCGGCCCATCACCTCGACCACCGGCCAACGCGCCAGCGCTCCACCGCATCGCCGGTAAACATCGGCGAAGATCTCGCACTCGAGAATGTCCGTGCGGTCGCAGATGCTGATGAATTTCATGGCGCGTCCGTCCGACTGGTGATGCAACCGCTGGGCCACGACCAATCCGCAAGTCGTCACGCGCCGGCCGGCGAACTTCCGCACATGACCAACCGGACAGTAGGTGTCCCACGCCACCTCCGGAAAAAGTTCCACCGGATGACCGGATGCCGGAAATCCGAGCAATTCCATTTCCTCGCGCAGTTTTTGCAACCGGTCCGTCTCGGTCCTCCCGACCGGAGGCACAGCACCCCGCGTTTCCAGAAGCAATCCCTGCCCCGGTTTCCACGGCGCCAAGGCCCGCAGTTCCCAAAACTGCTCCGTGCGCGAAACACCGAACATATCGAACGCCCCCGCCCGCAACAAACTCATCGACTCATCCGCCTGCGGCGCACCGCGCCGCCAAAAATCCGGCAATGAGGCAAACGGTTGTCCCTCTTCGATTCGTCCCAGCAATCCTTCCGACAACCCTTTGATCATGCCCAAAGGCACCCGGATGCTCTTCGCCTCTACTTTCTCCCTGCCTCCTGCTGAACACTGAATACTGAAAACTGAAAACTTCCCCACCTCCCCATTCACCTCCGGCCCCGCGAACGAAATCCCCAACCGTCGCGCCTCGATCGTGTAAAACAACCGCGAATAAAATCCCTTCCCGTGCGTCAGCACGGACGCCAAAAATTCCGCCGGCCAATGGCGTTTCAGTTGCGCCGCCTCGTAAGCCTCCAACCCGTAAGCCGTCGAATGCGCACGGCAAAACGCATACCCGCGGAATTGCATGAGCAAATCCCACACCGTGGTGATCTCGACCTCGCTCCGGCCTTTCCTCCGCGCCGCCGCAGCAAACTCATCCCTCCACACGTCGACATTGGCCATCCGGTTTTTCACCAGCATGCGCCGCAAAATATCCGCCCGCCCCGCATCCCATCCGGCGAACACCTCGCAAATCTGCAGCACATGCTCCTCGTAAGCCACCACGCCGTAAGTGGAGCGCAGCACCGGTTCCAAACTCGGATGCGCATAGCACACCGGTTCCACCCCGCGCGCCCGGAGGGCGAATTGCTCTTTGCGCAGACTGTTGGCCGCGCCCGGACGGATCACTGACACAATGGCGATCAATTGGTCGATGGCCCGCACGCCGGACATCCGGGCCAGCGAGGTCATGGCGGGACTCTCGATATGATGCGCCCCGCGCGCCTCGCCGTCGGCGATCATTTGCCAGACATGCGGATCATCCCAACATCCCGGCTTCGGTGGTTCGATCCCGCGCACCCGCAGGGCCTCGCGCGTGTCGCGCAGCACCGATAGTCCGCCCTGCGCGAGAATATCGAGCTTCACCAATCCCATCGCTTCGACCGCATCCATGTCGAACTGTGTGGTCATCCGTCCGCTCGCGCTGGTGAAGAGCGGCGTCAATTCCCCCACCGGTTCGCGCGAGATGACCACCCCGCACGGATGCATCTTGGCGTGGCGCGGAAATCCATCCAACCGCGCAGCCAGTTTCAGCGCCGCCTGATAAGGATTCTCCTCCCAGGCAAGTCCTCGCGACTCCACGCTCTCCTGCGACGCGGCCTGGACATGGCGCGCCGACGTTTGCGGCAATTTCTCCGTCATCCGCCGGATCTGGAATTCCGAAACACCCAATGCCTTGGCGATGTCGGCGAAGGCCGAGCGTCCCTGATACGTGTTGAAGCCCCCGACGACCGCCGCATGGTGCGGCCCGTAGCGTTCGAAAATCAAATCAACCACCTCGTCACGCCGGTCGTGCGGGAAATCGATGTCGATGTCCGGCAACTTCTGCAGCTTCATCCGCTCCGGATTGAGAAAGCGCCGGAAATACAATTCGAATCGCACCGGACAAACCGAGCTGATCCCGAGGCAGTAGCAGACCAACGAATCCGCCGCGCTGCCGCGCGTGATCCATTCGATTCCCCGCTCCGCGCAGCGCTGGAGAAGTTCCCAGACGACAAGAAAATATTCCTCGTAGCCCACCTCGGCAATGATGCGCAGTTCCTCTTCGATCTGGCGTCGCACGCCGGCGGCAGGCATCGCACCGTAACGGCTCTTCATTCCTTCCCTCGCGAGACGCCCGAGAAACTCCCGCGGCGACGATCCGTCCGGCGGCACAAAGCGCGGAAATTTCAATCCGCCGATCGGCAACACAAACTCGCACCGCTCCGCGATCTCCTCCGCATCACGCAGCATGGCCGGAGACATCTCCATTTCCCGTGTCCACGAAAAATCCCCCCGCCTCTTGTCTGCATGCGGCTGACCAGCCAGCGACAAGGTCCGGATACTCTGCAACACCTCGAAAAATTTCGCGTCCCGCGGCGAAGCATAACGAATCTCCGGAAAGGCCGTGACCGGACGCAAAATCAACCCCTGGAGGGCGGCCGTCCCCGGCCGCCGCCCGCAACTCAACAGCGCACACAAATTCCGATATCCCT
>Ga0315902_10005561_pt1 | contig 17707 bp, 23 predicted proteins | sample LakEriMetagenome_9_FD_203523 | JGI IMG/M metagenome (GOLD analysis project Ga0315902, IMG submission 203523) | Freshwater fungal communities from buoy surface, Lake Erie, Ohio, United States - Buoy 12 MA117 | ecosystem: Environmental > Aquatic > Freshwater > Lake > Lake biofilm | place: USA... | reverse complement strand
GTTTGGGATTCTCTAATTTTGGGCAGAACTCAGATTTTAATGGTTAATTATTAATGGTTAATTGTTAATGGGGGGCTGTTTGGGATTCACCAATTTTGGGCAGAACTCTCAGATTGATCAGTCGAAAGGAAATAAAAATGGGCAGCAAGCAAAACGCTTGCTGCCCATTTCATTAACCATTAACCATTAACAATTAACCATTTTAATTTGTGCCGCTTAGAAGGTAGCTAGCTCCTGTAGCGTCCGTATAACGGATGTTCAGCTTTTTAGTGCTTGGGTTGTAGGTGTATTCCCCACTACCATCAGAATTGGCTCCCGAAATTTCCCCTGTGTTAGAGGCGGTGCAACCTGCAACAAAATTGACATTATCAGCAAAGAAAATCTGTACCTGATTGCAATCTAAACTTTTTACTTTGAGGTTCTTCTGAGCATCTGTGAGGGGATAAAAGACCGGAACATTTACGGAGCCGGTTCCGTAGGTTCCTTCCACATTGGAATATTCACCAGCGAGCACGGTATCGTGGCAAGTGGTTACTTCTGGCAGGTCGGTTTCTTTGCTGCAGGAGGCTATGAATAGCACCCCTATGGCGAAGGCGATTAAACGTTGCATTGACATAAGATCAATCTATTTTAAAAGTGAATGGAAGGAAATTCTCCCAATAATTAATTGACAGAAAAAGTGGTTGAAATTGGGTTGCTGGAATTGAAAAATGTCAACTCCATCATTCGGACTTTCATAAACGGGGTAAGAGGTAGCTCGTTAATTAAGTCCAACAGTTCCGTCTCCGAGTCCACTGAAAAAACGGCCCATAACTTCCCATGTTCTAGGGCCAAAGCATAAGTCAGTAGCTTTCCGTTTTCCGTAAGCCGGTTAATGAACGCTCGTTGCCGAGGAATCAAGGCCACAAACTCATCGGTGAGCTCCTTTGGCAAGGTGAAGTCGACCATAAATTGCATTTTATTAGGTGATTCCATCTTTTTATTGTGTTTAATTGATCAATTAGGACTTTCCTACAATAATTGTGCAAAGTATTTCTTTTTTGAATATTTAAGGAAGAGTTTATCAAAAAAAAAGAAATACCTGACCTGATTTAAAGTCGTTTCCCTACTTTTTGAAGCAGGTTGTTTTTCCAGTTGACAAAGGTTCCGGCTAGAATTTGCTGGCGTGCCTCCTTCACCAACCAGAGGTAAAAGGCCAAATTATGCAGGGAGGCAATCTGCATTCCAAGGATCTCATTCGCAATGAAGAGGTGTCGGAGGTAAGCTTTGCTATGGACCTGGCTGGTAGGAGCGGGGCAGTTGGAATCAATCGGGGAAAAATCATGCTGCCATTTTTTATTCTTAATGTTGATAATTCCTTCACTGGTGTACAATAAACCATGTCTCGCATTACGCGTTGGCAACACACAATCAAACATATCAATCCCTCTGGATATACATTCCAATAGGTTTTCAGGGGTGCCAACGCCCATGAGGTACCGGGGTTTATCTTTCGGTAATATGGCCGTAACCACCTCCACCATGGCATACATTTCTTCTGCAGGCTCTCCCACTGAAAGTCCTCCAATGGCATTCCCCACTTGCTCCGCTTGTGCTATGACCTCTGCTGATTGAACGCGGAGGTCCTTATAGGTGCTTCCTTGCACAATGGGAAACAAGGCCTGTCGGTGGCCATAGAGGGGTTCCGTTTGCTCAAAGCGGTCAATGCAGCGTTTTAACCATCGGTGGGTAAGGCCAAGTGATTTTTTGGCATAATCGTAGTCGCAGGGGTAGGGGGTACACTCGTCAAAGGCCATAATAATGTCGGCCCCGATGACCCGTTGGATATCCATCACATTTTCTGGGGTAAACGTGTGTTTGGACCCATCAATATGGCTTTGAAATGTTACCCCCTCTTCCTTTATTTTTCGGCGGTGTGCCAGTGAATAGACTTGAAATCCCCCGCTATCGGTCAATACTGGTTTTTCCCAACCATTAAAGCCATGAATACCCCCTGCTTCTTTCAAAACGTCCAAACCTGGGCGCAGGTACAGGTGGTAGGTATTACCAAGGCAGATCTGCGCATGAACATCTTCCGCAAGTTCGTGCTGGTGCACGGCTTTTACGGTCCCTACGGTCCCTACGGGCATAAAGATGGGCGTTTCAATAGGCCCGTGATCTGTTTGAAGCAGCCCTGCCCTGGCTTGAGAGCCTTCATCGGCTTTTTGAATGGAAAAATGCATCGTTTATTTTTTGATAAGCCCGTCAAACACGGCGCGGTTCACCTCTACTTTATACTCTTTTCGAAGCTGCTCAACCCATTGCTTTTCCAGGAAATCTTGGTATTCTGCAACGGCATAGCCTTTTGCTTCCGAGAGCTTTTTCGCAGTGGGTTGGGTCAGCTCCTCCACTTTCATGAAGTTGGAGGTCTTGGTGCCCGCATCGGTCTTGGCAGCGGTGAGGCCCCCAGCCTTCCAAACGGCATCAATGTCTTTGTTCTTACCTTTTTCGTACAAGCGCTCGATTACCGTAACCACTTCTTGTTTCTTATTGAATTTTTTCAGGACCTCTGCAGCGGGCTTTTTGGCGGCCATTTCACGGACTTTCACTAATAAATCAGGGTCATCTGATTTAAGGGTGTAAATACTGACGCGGGCCCGTTCGTCCCATTTGTATTTATCTTTCAGGTTTTGGTCAAAAAACGCCTGTAACCCTAAAGTATCGGTGTTGGCTTTGTCCCAAACTTCCATTTTAGCGGCTTCAAAAAGGAGCATTCCTCCCTCGTATTCGCGCATGAGGGCAGTGAATTCTGGGTATTTTGTGTCAAGTTGATTTTCCTCAAAACGCAAGGTTGCCTCATCTTTCCAATTTTTGTACAATTTGGAAATGGTTTCCTCCACGGGGTATCCTTTACCACGCATGCGGTCGCGGCTGGCCTTTCCACAAAAATCTTCAAAATCAGCTAGGGTAAATGTTTGATTTCCAAATGCAAACAATGGAGTAGTGGGTTTGGAAGGGTTGGGTTTCCAGCGGAAGGTATGGAACAAGGTGTCGTGTTGCTGTGCAGTCCAGCTGGCTAGGTTGTCGCTGTACTCTTTGAAATTACCTTCTTTTTGAATCCGTTGAATAATGCTTTGTTTGGCCATTTCACTACGGTTGTCCCGCTTTATTTTTTCGCTTAAAGCGCGTTTGGCGGTCTCAAAAGAGCCTACGGACTTAACCGACTTGCGTCGAATGAGGTGCCATCCAATGCTCGTTTCAACGGGAGCAGAGAAATCACCGTCCTTTTGCAGGGCAAAAGCGGCATCTTCAAAATTTTTCTGGTACCGGTTGATACCGAAGAAACCGATATCTCCTCCCTTGCCGGCCGTCATCTTGTCTTCTGAAACTGCTGCACAAAGGGTCACCCAATTGGCACCTGCCAACAAGGCCTGATAGGCGCTATCTGCCCGCATTTTAGCCGCTGCTGCTTTTTCAGGGCTGTCGCCTTTTCTAAACAGGATTTGAGCAGCTTCCATTTCTCCTCTCGCTGGACGGCTGCTGTGTACCTTAATAATATGGTAACCACTATTGGTACGTACAGGCCCCAAGATATCACCGGGCTTTGCTGCGTAAATGGCATTTTCAAAGGCATAAAAACCATCTGGCAAAAGGGCGGTTACAAAACCAATATAGCCTTTGGTTTCTTTAGCAGTCTTATCATCCGAATGGGCCGCAGCCAAGTCTTCGAAGCTGGCACTGCCCTTTTTGATCTGTTGTAGGTAATCATTCACCCGGTTGAATGCCGTCAGAGTATCCTTGGCAGCAGCATTTCGATCGACTGCAACAAACAAGTGGCTGACTTCAATATCGGACTGCATCCGAAGATAAGCCTCCTTAACCAGTTTGTCAGTGACCTCCCGGTCAACCAGGTAGGAGGAGGCGAGCTGACGCCGGTATCCCTCCAGTTCAGATAATAGAGCTGGAATGGTATCCAGTTTAAGGTCCCGGGCTTTTTGTACCTTCAATTTGAACTTGATGTACAAGTCAAGGTATTCTTCCAGGGAACTGCGGCTAAAATCAGCTTTGTCCTGATTGGTTTTCGTGTAAATCCCCACAAATTCGGAGACATTCACAGGATTACCCTGAATGGAAAACAAAACGGGGTCTTTACCCTGACCGAAGGCTGAAACGCTAAGGGCGAGGGCCATTGAAAGCGCAATAAAGGTTCTTTTTATCATATCTGAAAGAATGTAAGTTGGAAAAGTGGCTGTTTCCAGCTAATAAAGAGGTTGAAAAAGCGCACAAAAGTACTGTTCCAGCGTGCTAAAACGCGGATTTTTTGATTTTGTTAACACCCAAAGTTCAGTTACCGACATTCGTACAAGTAAAATCCACTATAGTCGCCCTGAACAATGTCCTCATTGTAATAGACGAGGTTTAAATCGTACTTTTGAGTGAGTCCATTGGTAGTAATGCTGAAATCTTTGACGTTGTTCGCTGACCACAGGGTAGGGGCTCCGTTGCCAATATTGTCCAGAAAACAGTGGCGAAGCTCGTAATTAGGGTTCACCTTATTGTCAAAAGTAAAACTCACGCTCCCTGGTATCGGATAGACCTTGATTTCTTTACTCAGGTTATTCCCTTCCCATTCTAATTGAAGTACAGCCGTCAGCTGCATACTGTTGTTGAAAATACTGTCAGAGGTAATGCGACCTAATGTATCCGTTTTAAATTTATGAAGTACAATTTCATTGTTGGATAGTTGCCGGTCGGTCAGGGTAATGGGAGCCCTATCCACCGAGTAGTGGATGGTCTGTTCGCGTTGTAGGATTTCTAATCCATTTTCCACCCCGTAGATGCGAATTTTTTCGGGTTTTTGGTCAAATGAATATTCATAATAGCGCACGGCACTAGCGGCTCCACCGCCGGCCTCGGTGTATCGTGATAGACGACCTAACCCATTGTATTCAAAGGTTCTGACATATCCTGTAATTTCGCGGCGCTCTTCTAACCGGTATCCGTTGGAGCAGTCAGGAAGGGTAGGAGTTGGTGCAGGGGGCGGGTCCTGTTTTTGGCAGGAGGTAAATAAGATTCCTACGGTGGCAATGAGTAGAAGTGGCAATGAGTGTTTCATAAAAGTAGAATCGCTATTTTTTGGGCAAAATTAAACGGTAAATTGTCTAAGCAACTACCTTCGCACCCAAAATCTGTAAATAATGCTATCTTGTTCAGCTGAAGTGAAGGAGGCAATCGCCTCCGGCAAGCCTGTGGTAGCCCTCGAGAGTACCATCATCTCGCACGGTATGCCCTATCCTCAAAACCTGGAGACAGCCTTAAGGGTAGAGCAGGTAATTCGTACAGAGGGCGCTGTTCCAGCAACTTGTGCGGTGATCAGGGGGGTGCTGACAGCGGGGATCTCTGTTTCGGAAATGGAGTTATTGGCCCAGGGAGGGCCCCAAATTCCCAAGGCTAGCCGTCGGGATCTTCCTTTTTTAGTAGCGAGTGGATCGCAAGGGGCCACCACGGTGGCTTCTACCATGATAATAGCCCATCTTGCTGGTATCCGTGTTTTTGCGACGGGAGGTATTGGTGGGGTACATCGAGGCGCTACTGCTACCATGGATATTTCCGCTGATTTGCAGGAGCTTGCCCAAACGCCAGTGGCCGTCGTTTGCGCCGGCGTTAAAAGTATTCTGGATATTGGATTAACCCTTGAATACCTCGAAACCTTTGGGGTCCCAGTAGTTGGATACCAAACCTCCGATTTTCCTGCCTTTTTTTCCAGAGACAGCGGATATAAAGTGGATGGTCGTCTGGATACCCCGCTGGAAGTAGCAAAGCTGCTTCAAGCTACCTGGGGAATGGGTTCCCGTTCCGGGGTGGTTATTGCAAATCCAGTCCCACAACCGTATCACCAACCTTTTGAGAAAATGGAAGGCATTATAGAGCAAGCGTTGGAGGAAGCGAGCAAAGCAGGGGTAAAAGGAAAGTCAGTGACGCCCTTTCTGCTTACAAGAATCGAGCAACTTTCAGGTGGTGATAGCCTGAAAACCAATGTAGAGCTGGTCTGCCACAATGCGCTGGTTGCAGCACAGGTTGCGCTTCAGTTGAGCCAGCTATCCTAGTTCGCGAGTTGAGGTTAGAATACGAGAGCCATCCCAGTCCGCAGTTGTACTCGGGAGGTATGGAAGGGGGCTATGATTCCAGCAACATCGTCTGTAGCAAGAAAAAACCTTGCAAAGCCGGGCTGAAGGCTCAGTTGAGCACCCAGTTTATTGCCAGTCGCATCGTTGAAGCTGAATAAGGCTCCTACCTCTATCCATTTTAAAGGGCGGAAATGAGCGCTTACCCCTCCGGCGCTTATACTTCGGTACAACCTGTTTTCGTGAAAAAAAGAGGCAGCTAGGCGCCATCGTTCAGAGAATTGGTAATGTCCTCCTAAAAAGTAACGTCCAGAAATAGTGCTCTTAAGGTCGTCTACGGTGAAACGCCGGAAACCAAATACATCGTTTAGGGTATCTAATTTTCCATTAAAGTCAAGGCCTTCAACACCATTAATCAAATCTGTACCTGGCAAAACCGCACCTTCGTAATCATAATTACCTCTTGAATAAAAATAATTAGCCTCTTTCCATCGAATGGAGGCCCTCATGTCCAAGGCAGACGCAAAAAACTGTAAGCGTTCATTCACTTTTAACTGAAGACCCCAATCGGTTGACCATCCTCCATTCGCCATTTTAGGCTGGTTCTGAAATTCATTGGCAAGCACCCGAAAGCCGAGTCCAGCCGTATCGATTGCAGAAATAATCCCGGATGAATATACCCCAAAATCAGTGTTTAAACTCAATTGGTAAATGTCTGGATTGGTATAAACAGTGGCACTTTGCGCCTCGGGATCTGTTTGTAGGGCACTTACCCCCATCAACCGCTTTACTTTTACACCTAGCCGGACCGGTCCAACTGTGCTGGAGAGGCCTAATTGTAGCTCGTGCCAATCGAAGGCTGCTACCCTTGGGGCAATTTCGATTGTTTGACCAATAAAGGCTGCATTCCCGGTCCAAAGTAGTTCCGGTAGTTCCCGAAGGTAAAATGCGTCGGCTTGGAAGCGAATCGCATGCCCAAGTGTGAGTGCGGTCTTTCCTTTGCCTCCTAATCGAAACCCAAGCCCTGCAGTTTCAATGGACTGACGGTAGCTGAGGTAATTGAAGGATTCCAATCGATCAATCAAACCTGTGAAATCCAATAGATTCCGATCGTTCTCTCTTTTATAAAAATCACTCAAGGTGGCGGTGCCGCTGTGTCCACCATCCAAGCCTAAACCGGGTAGTGCAAGTACAAAGCGTTTCTCGGTGGGGAAAGCGGCCGGACTGACCTGATTAAACTGCCATTGGTCAGGCAGGTGAGAGAGCAATAAATCTTGCTGGGCCAATAAAGGAGTACCCGCTGTCAAGAGAAATAAGAAGGAAAGTAAGTTATTTTTCACGAAAGGACTCGTTTACGTCAAAAAAAGGAGGTTAGAGCTGGGTACAGAGCTTATCGTTGGATGCGGACACCCATTTTTACCACACATCCCTGATCAGACAGAATCTTGACTGGTATGCTTCCGCCCTCTGCTGTGCTGAAAAAGGTAAGGAGCTGTGCTTTCTTAGCAGAACTGCGCAGGCGCTCAAATCGCTCCGCTGTGAAAGGTATGTAGGTTTCCGTACGATTGTTTCCGGTAGTGATTCCATTGGCAGGATTGACAGGAGCCGACTGGATGACGGCTTTAGGGCCTTCCTCAAACAAGGAGTCAATTGCAACCCCAGCTTCATTTTGGAAATACACCTGCAGGCTGGAGCTAAGCGGCATACCGTTTTCGGTCACCAGCTTAAATTCAGCTGTCTCAAAAGGCGTCTCTGAGGAAAAGCCTGCGAAATCAAGCTCCAAGCTCTGGTCGGCAGAAAAGTTTTGTAGCTGGCCCTCCAACAAAAGTTCCACCTTCACATTGAGTCGCACCGTGCTACTATCGGTTAAGAAGCCAATTAGACTCGGATCTGCGTCGGCATTCGCCAAACCCTCTACCTGATAAATTAACTGAGTAGGCTGGGAGTTAAAGATATCTGCGATGTTGGAGTTGGTATCATCAAAGTAAAAAACGGTTTCCTTCGTTTGTCCTACCTCTCCTGCTTGAAAAGAAGGGTAATCAAAATCAATTCCAATTTCAGATCCTTCCTGAATCAGCGGGCTTTCCAATGCCAGGAGATCGCCGTTCTTTGCGCGAAAACGCAGGTAATTGATCAATCCACGGGTGGGGAATCCATAGGAGTTGAATACAGTAATCGTTACTTTTGGATTCTTAACCTGCACATTACCATTTAAATTCGTCTGATTGATGTCAATATCAATGGTGTCTGTACTTAGTGGATAAGTGACTTTTCCCCAATAGCCTTCGAGGTAGTAAAAGCTTAGATTTTGTAAGGTCACAAAAATCGCAGGTACTCCCTGAGCAGGTGGAATTCGCAAGAGAGGAGTTCCATCTTCCCGGAACGCTTCATATTCAAAAGAAATTAAGTTGTCAACTGCCGCCAGTGCCCATCCATCCAGTTCAATCTGTGGGGTAATATACACCCCGCCAGGTGCAATTTCTACCAAAGGAGTGGTGTAGATAGCGCCATTGTTGGACATATTGGGGATAAAAAACCGAACTTTGATCTTCTCATTTAAAGTGTTCCGAATCACCACTGCCAGCGTTCCACCGCTCAAATCGGCCCGGTACACAGTGACTCCATCGGGCGCTTTCACAGGAAGCTCAGAGTAGGAGGAATCAACTGGTACAATGGCATTTTCAAAAAAACGGAAAATACTAGTCGCTTTGGTCTCTGAAACATCCCCAGAGTAAAAAAGCGTAATGGTCTTGTCCGGATTGAAAATAATGGTATCGCCAGTGGCATTTTCCTCCAGAATATTATTGACCAGGTCGCTAATCTGGAGAGAGGTGTTAAACAGTGGAAAGGCAAACTCTGCGGGATGATCGGCCAACTCAGTTCCTTCCAGACGATCCTTGGAACATCCCCACCACAAGAGGGCTGTTAGTAAGAAAATAGGGAGCAATAAGCCTTTTTGCATGATTTCGTAGCGGTTAGGGCGTGATGAAGGAGCGGTAAAGGGCTGGTTTATAGGTTGAAACCGACACTTACTTGAATGTTGTAGTTGTAGTCTTTGTCTTCCCGGTTATTGGGATAGCCGAGGTAGCGCGACATGTCGGCATTGTTATTGGTGAGGTCAACCAGCCCATACTGTAGACGAGCGCCTACGTAAAGGGTGCTGCTGATGTAGAAGGAGGCCCCACCAATCAACCCGTAATCTAAGCTTTTATACAGATTTCCTTTGTCTTCCGGAAAATCGTAGTACGCTCCTACGGTGCGAGGCAGGGTAACGTTGCGCCCGTTGACCTGGGTGGTGATGGTTTCACTATCATCAGCCCCTCCGATCACGTCTTTATTGTAGTTGTGTACCTGATATAATTCAATTTGTCCTTCTGTACCGTCCAGGTTTTTCCAGCTGTACTGGAGTGCACCATCTGCCACTTTTTGGAACAGGACGCTGAGATAAGCACCACCGCTTAATTCCAGTTTTCCCAACCGGGCATAAGCCATCAACGGAACATCCAGGTTGACAAAATTAACGGAAAGCCCCAGGTTCGCCTGACCGATGGTCCCACCAAAGCCCTGGTTATTATCATATCTAAACAAGCGAGGGCTGGTACCTTGATACTTGTATTTAAACCCTTTTTTGGAGTACAGCAATTCCCCACGGACGCCAAAGCGGTCGCTAAAAGGGATGGAAAACGAGGGGCCCATGTGGAAGCCAGTATAGTTTTCGGTCGATTCCAGCACCGTTCCTTTGTCCAGATCCGTTTCAGCCGGGCCTTTGAGATTGGAAATATTTAAGCCGATTTTAACCCCGCCCTTCACCTGAGCAGTACTTAGGAATGGAAAAGAAATCCCACCCAGAAGGATGGCTAGAAAAGGAAGGTAATTTTTAACAACCATAAAAATCAAGTTAGTATTGCCTGTAAAAGGAGTCTTAATTGGACAAAGGTAGTTTTATTTCTTCGTTAAGAAAAAACGGAGAGTCGAAATTAAGACCAATTACGCCGGTATTTTATAATAGAGTCGGTTGTGTCTGCCTTTTCCAAAAAATCAAGCCTTGAATGCCTACTAAGGTTCAATGGGGGACTGTATCTTTGCCGAAAAATTAAGTGTTATGAAAGAATGGCCATTGTGGGAAATATTTATCCGTTCCAAACAAGGATTAAGTCATAAGCATGTGGGCAGCCTGCACGCGGCAGACGAGCGCATGGCCCTTGAAAATGCCCGCGATGTCTATTGCAGGAGAAACGAAGGCGTGAGCATCTGGGTAGTGGAGTCCAAACACATTCACGCTTCCACCGAAGATCAAGAGGCCTTTTTCGAGCCTTCCAACGACAAGGTATATCGGCATCCGACCTTTTACGACCTGCCGGACGCTGTCAAACACATGTAATTTTCCTTTTTTAAAAGATTGCCAATGCAATTTCTTTTTCTTTAAAAAAATAATTCGATATTTGTCGAATTATAAAAATGGATAGCTGGTTTGAAAACGGTAATAAAAGCCTTAAACGACCCCACGAGAAGGGAGATATTGGAATTGTTGCGAGAAAAAGACCTTACCGCTGGGGAGATTGCTGATCACTTTGCATTTGGCAAGCCGACCATTTCCCACCACTTGGACCTACTTCGGCAAGCTGATTTAGTAACCTCCTGGAAAAGTGGTCAGTTCGTTTATTACGCCTTGAATACCACTGTATTGGACGAACTTGTCCGCTGGCTATTGGTCCTTTCATCTGATAAAAAGAAACAAAGCGAAGTATGAAAAAGCAATCGATTTTGCAACACGGCTTGGCCGTTTTGATTCTTATGGCCCCAGCGTTCTATCTCAGTTCCGTCTGGGCAGCCCTTCCCGAAAGTGTTCCAGTTCATTTTGGGGCAGATGGTCTTCCAGATCGTTATGGTTCCAAATCGGAGCTTTGGGCGGTCGTCGGTATTTTAGGTGGGGTTGGCTTTCTAACCTATTTATTATTGACCAATATTCACCATGTGGACCCCAAGCGCGCGCAGGGACAATCCATGGAGAGCTTGAGTAAGATGGCCCTCGCCACGGTGTTTTTATTAGGCTTGATTGGCCTGATGATTGTGCGTTCTGCCATTACTGGTGAGATAGGGGGGAGCGTCCTATTTGTTGTACTTGGATTGTTTTTGGCTTATACGGGCAACCTAATGCACAGCGTTAAGCCCAATTATTTCTTTGGGATTCGGTTACCTTGGACCTTAGAAAACGAGGATAACTGGCGAAAAACCCACCAGTTAGGCAGTAAAATATGGGTTGCTGGCGGTATTTTAATCAGTGGCTTAAGCCTATTTTTACCTACCCGCTATCAGGTAACAGTTCTTCTGGTACTCATTGCGTTTATGGTCTTGGTCCCCGGTTTCTACTCCTATTATCTGTACAGAAAACAAACCCGATCAGAGGGGTGATGTGACCTGGAATCTTCCTGCCGCTTTTTTTTCAAGATCAGCCATATCCCAGCGATCCTTCAGCTTATATTCTCGAACCAACTGGCCAGAAGATCCATAGGTTTTCCGGTAGTACACCAAGCCCAGACCTTTGGCATACCATTCTTCTCCATTGCCCTCTATTTCTGCACTTCCTTCTTGTTCGTTTCCGATAGCTTCTTTTACGCGGAATCGAATGGTAGGGTAGGAGCGCCCTTGGAACGAAAAGTCGGGCCCTTCTCCAAGGTAACGTCGATTGCGGATCAGGTAAAGTTTAGAGGTAGGATCGGAGGATAAGTGGTATTCGACATGGAAGAGGAAAACGCCTAGAGAGTCAGTGACCTCAAATGGGAAGATATCGGGAGCAACTAAGTGGGCCCTGGACTGCAGGGCTTTGCCTGAGCTGCTATCCTGCTCAAATACCAGAAAATCCTTTGCTTTAGTTCCGTTTTCCACCACATTTTCCAAAACCATTTGATTAATCTGGAATTGATCATCGTAGTTGGTGGACGATAAATAGGTGCCACTATCTCGAACCATGGTTTTAAAATACCAATAATCAGGCAGGGTGACCCCGTTGATGTTCATTTCATACTCATAAACCACCCCAGCAAGTAATTCTGGAATTGGGTAGTAGTAGTTTTTAATAGAGCGAGTAGAAGGGCCTGACTGGCATCCAGCCATTGCTAGGAGCAACAATCCGATGGAAAATGATCTGATCAGCATTGAAAAGCAAAATTTAACGCAAAGAAAGGCAAGTTCTGTACCTTTGATGCATGGAAAATACAAACATAAGAACAATTGTAGTTACAGGAGGCACCAAAGGTTTGGGCCGTGCCATCGCAGAGGCATTTGGTAGTCGTGGTTGGCGGGTGCTGGTCTGTTCCCGTACTCCTGCAGATTTAGAGCAGGCTCAGCGTGAGTGGGCAGTACAGTATCCTGGTGCACAGCTGCTGACTTTTCCAGCCGATGTCAGTAAGAAGGCAGAAGTGATGGACTTTGTTCAGTTTATCCGGCAGCATACCGACCGTGTGGACGTCTTGGTGAACAATGCAGGCGTATTTATCCCCGGTCAGGTGACCCAAGAAAGCGATGGTGTGTTGGAGACCCTGATGGAAACCAATTTATACAGTGCCTATCATTTGACGAGAGGGATCTTGTCCTTAATGGGACCTGGGAGCCACCTATTTAATATGTGTTCTGTGGCCAGTTTGATGGCCTATCCAAACGGAGGATCTTACAGCATCTCGAAGTATGCCTTGTTGGGTTTTACCAAGGCCTTGCGAGAAGAGCTAAAGCCTGGGGGCGTTAAAGTAACGGCGGTGTTGCCGGGTGCTACTTGGTCTGACTCCTGGGCAGGGGTAGATCTGCCAGAAGAGCGGTTAATGCAGGCAACTGACATCGCTAAAATGATCTGGGCGGCTTATGACCTATCGGAAAGTGCCGTGGTTGAGGAATTGCTAATTCGCCCACAGTTGGGCGATCTATAAAAACGGTTTCAAACTGCGATATAGATTTGTTGATCAATATCCCGCCAGATACGAACGGTAGGGTAGTGGCTAAAGAGGTGGGCGAAGGCAATATGGAAATCTTGGGCGGTCAATTCTGGGTCCTCCTCTGTTCGGAGATGGTAATCCATCAAGCGTTGCCAAATTGGGATAGGAATCTGGGTATCCCAGGCCAAATTGGTAAGGCTTAGTTCAAAAGGCGAGTGCATAAGGGTATGGAGGTATTGAAAAAGCAATTGAGAAAGGAAGTATTTATCGGTGATACGGTAGGGATAAACCCGTTTCATTTTATTGTTCATCTTTTTTTTGAAAAAATAATAAAATAAACTTGGTAATGACAACTTAGTATAGTTACCTTTGCAGCCGCTAACAAGATATGCGTTTATCGATAGGATATTTGGCAAACTTAAAGCAAATTAGTTCTCTTATTCACTTAGTAAGGCAATGAATCAAAAAATTCGCATTAAATTACGTTCTTACGATTACAATTTGGTAGATAAGTCTACAGAAAAGATCGTTAAGACAGTACGTGCGAGTGGGGCAATGGTCACAGGACCGATTCCGCTGCCAACCGAGAAAGAAGTATTCACCGTATTGCGTTCACCGCACGTGAATAAAAAAGCTCGTGAGCAGTTCCAGTTGCGCACCCACAAGCGCTTGATTGAAATTTACACGCCCACCCAAAAAACGGTGGATGCGCTCTCCAAATTGGAACTTCCGAGCGGCGTTGATATTCAAGTCAAGTTGACATAACGTCAGTACACAGTATTAAAGTTGGTTGTTTCCGATTGTTGTCAAAGTGTTCATAAATTTATGAATAACTGATTAGATCGAAAGCGGTTCCGGTTCCTCGGAAAGACGCTTTTTTTCGTGCCCACAACATTGGTTCCATTTGATTCTTTTTAACGTCTTTGTAAAATACAATTGACAAACATCGTTCAATAACTAAATAAATCAACGCAACGTGAACGGTTTGATTGGAAAAAAAATCGGTATGACCAGCGTGTATGACGCATCAGGCAAAAACGTAGCCTGTACCGTTATCGAGTTAGGTCCTTGTGTGGTGACTCAGGTCCGCACAGAAGATAAAGATGGTTACACTGCCCTACAGTTGGCATACGGTAACCGAAAAGAAAAGAACACCCCATCCGCTTTGATCGGGCATTTCAACCAGGCGAATACAACTCCAAAGGCGAAAGTGTTGGAGTTTCGCGGGATGACTTTAGCTAAGCAGCTTGGCGATACCATCACTGTTAGCGAAGTGTTCGCAGAAGGTGACAAGGTAAACGTGGTAGGTACTTCTAAAGGTAAGGGCTTCCAGGGGGTTGTAAAGCGCCACGGTTTCGGTGGTATCATGCAACAAACACACGGTCAGCACAATCGTCTGCGCGCTCCGGGTTCTTTGGGTAACTCTTCTTTTGCCGCTAAGGTAATGAAAGGCATGCGCATGGCGGGTCAAATGGGTAACGAACGTGTTAAGGTTCGTCGCTTGAAAGTCCTGAAGGTGTTTGCAGACCAGAATTTAATTTTGATTAAAGGTGCTGTACCTGGTCATAACGGCGCTTTTGTAGTAATTGAAAAATAAACCTTTATCGGCATCTAGCAATGAAACTCACGGTATATAATAAAGAAGGTAAAGACACCGGTCGCACGGTCGAGTTGCCTGAAGATATCTTCGCTATCGAGCCCAACGAGCACAGTGTATGGCTCGATGTGAAGCGGTACCTGAATGCACAGCGCCAGGGTACACACAAATCCAAAGAGCGCTCCGAAATGAGCGGTTCTACCCGCAAGCTGCACCGTCAGAAAGGGACTGGTGGATCACGTAAAGGTGATATCAACAACCCGCTTTACCGCGGTGGTGGTCGGGTGTTTGGCCCACGTCCACGCAATTACGACATACAGGTAAATGCAAAAGTAAAGCGTTTGGCTCGCCGCAGTGCCCTGTCCGCTAAAGCAAGCGCAGGTAGCATCGTAGTGGTGGAAGACTTCAGCTTTGAAGCTCCTAAAACCAGCGCTTTCCGCACCATTCTTTCAGCTTTGAAAGTGGACGATAAGAAGTCATTGACAATTACAGCAGAATACGACAAGCAATTGTACCTTTCTTGCCGCAATCTGCCAACTGCATCTATCGCCCCTGCAAAAGATCTGAATACCTACCAAATATTGAAGGCAGGTGTGTTGGTCATCTCAGAAAGTGCAATCGCACACATCAAGGAAAATTGCGCTTAACATTTAACTCAGGCACATTATCATGGCGAAGCAAATATTGATTAAACCGGTCATTACGGAAAAATCTTCCAAATTGTCCGACAAAGCAAATACATTTACCTTCGTGGTAAATAAAAATGCCAATAAAATTGAAATCCGGAAAGCCGTTGAGGATATGTTTAAGGTGAGTGTGGCCAACGTAAATACGGCAGTCATGCCGGGCAAACCAAAGTCACGCAGTACAAAAACAGCCATCGTTCGCGGTACAAAGTCTGCTTACAAAAAAGCGTTTGTAACCCTTACTCCGGGCGAAACTATTAATATCTTCGGTTCTGACGAACAAGAGTAATTATTAAATTATTAATAATGGCAGTCAAAAAATTTAACCCAATCACCCCAGGAACACGTTTCCGCGTGGCGTCTGATCGTAAGGAATTGACTCGTGGTTATGAACCGGAGAAATCTTTACTCTACACCATCAGTGCGACTGGTGGACGTAACTCCGACGGTCGTCGTACTATGCGCTACCGCGGAGGGGGACATAAGCGCCGTTTCCGCGTCATCGATTTCCAACGCAACAAGGAAGGGGTAGCAACAGTTGATAGCATACAGTATGATCCAAATCGCAGTGCCTTTATTGCATTGGTGAAATATAATGACGGTGAGAAAAGCTATATTCTCGCTACAAAAGGCATGAAACCTGGCGATACAGTAGAAGCTGGTAAAGGCGTAGCTCCTGAAAACGGAAACTGCATGTACCTTTCTGAAGTTCCGTTGGGTGCTTTCATCCATAACATCGAAATGCAACCAGGTGCAGGTGGCGTACTCGTGCGCAGCGCAGGTACTTCCGCAACCCTGGTAGGTCGCGAAGATCGGTACGCAGTAGTACGTATGCCTTCTGGTGAGGTTCGCCGAATCTTGGCAAGCTGCCGCGCTACCATTGGTATCATCGGTAATGCTGATCACAACCTCGAAGTAATGGGTAAAGCAGGTCGTAATCGCTGGAAAGGACGCCGTCCACGGACACGTCCAGTAGTGATGAACCCAGTCGATCACCCAATGGGTGGTGGTGAAGGACGCGCATCCGGTGGTCACCCACGTAGTAGAAAAGGTATTCCATCTAAGGGCTTGAAAACGCGTAGCCGTACAAAGGCATCTAATGCGCTGATCATTAGCCGTAAGAAGAAAGGATAATTTATCAACAATAAAATAAACGGAGGAAAAAATTATGCCTCGTTCGCTGAAAAAAGGTCCGTACATCCACTACGCTTTGCTTGAGAAGATTCAAAAATCTAAGCAAAGTACTCGGAAACAGGTAATTAAAACCTGGAGCCGTGCTTCGATGATTATCCCCGATATGGTCGGCGAAACAATCGCGGTGCACAACGGAAAAACGTTCGTACCAGTTTTTGTAACTGAAAATATGGTTGGTCACAAGTTGGGTGAGTTCTCTCCTACCCGTAACTTCCGTGGGCACGCCGGAAATAAAAAGTAAACAATGGAAGCTGTAGCAAGACTTAAAAACTGTCCAATGTCACCACGCAAAATGCGTTTGGTGGTGGATAATATCCGCGGCAAGCGTGTAGAAGATGCACTGGTCATCCTAAAATACACCAACAAAGAAGCTGCTGTTTGGCTGGAAAAGCTGTTGCTCTCTGCAATCAATAACTGGGAGCAAAAAGCTGAACAGGACGGAGGCGCCGATGAGTTCCAACTCTACATCAAAACGGCTCATGTCGATCCAGGTGGCATCATCTATCGCTTCTTGCCGGCCCCTCAAGGCCGTGCTTACCGGGTTCGTAAACGCCGTAACCACGTAACCATCGTGGTGGAAAATAAACTGGCGCTGGAATCCGAAGCATAAATCGAACTGATCGCACTTAAATAACAAATCGCTTAAATACACTCCATATAATGGGTCAAAAAGCAAATCCAATTGGCAACCGTTTAGGAATTATCCGCGGCTGGGATTCTAACTGGTTCGCAGATAAAGATTACGCACTTAAAGTCGTCGAAGATGAAAAGATTCGCGCTTACTTGCGGGTTCGTAAACCTAAGACAGCCAATAATGATCCACGCGATCGTAACAAGCCTGTACAAAACGGCGTAAGCCGAGTGGTGATCGAACGCACCATGAAGCGGGTAACCGTTACCATTCATACTAGCCGCCCCGGTATTATTATCGGTAAAGGTGGAACTGAGGTGGATATGATTAAAGATGAGCTTAAAATGCTCACCGGCAAAGATGTCCAAATCAATATCTTTGAAATCCGTAAGCCTGAACTGGATGCAACCGTCGTAGGGGACCAGATCGCAAAGCAACTTGAAGGCCGTGCGAACTACCGCCGCGCAATTAAGTCTGCTATCCAAGCAACAATGCGTGCAGGTGCAGAAGGAATCAAAATTCGTATCGGTGGTCGTTTGGCAGGTGCCGAGATCGCTCGTACCGAAGAG
>Ga0315902_10005559_pt1 | contig 17711 bp, 24 predicted proteins | sample LakEriMetagenome_9_FD_203523 | JGI IMG/M metagenome (GOLD analysis project Ga0315902, IMG submission 203523) | Freshwater fungal communities from buoy surface, Lake Erie, Ohio, United States - Buoy 12 MA117 | ecosystem: Environmental > Aquatic > Freshwater > Lake > Lake biofilm | place: USA... | reverse complement strand
CCGAGCGGCGGTGATGCGAGAGCCTCGCCTGCCGAGCGGTGGTTTCGGGGCGTGGCGCAGTCTGGCTAGCGCGCTTGACTGGGGGTCAAGAGGTCGCAGGTTCAAGTCCTGTCGCCCCGACTGGTTGAATAGACCGGTAAAACTAGAGCGGATCGAAACCTGCCGACGGTCGGCAGTGCTATTCGGAGTGGTCGAAATCGAGTACTCGAAAACGAGTACGTACTCGATTCCATTCGGAGGGCACTGTCATGGGTCGACGAAGGAGCGGCGACGAGCCGCAGATGAGGTTTCACGCTCACAGCGGGCAAGCTCTGGTCCGCATCAACGGGAAGGTGATCTACCTGGGCCCGTGGGATTCCCAGGAAGCCCGGTCCAAGTATCACCGGCTCCTCGTGCAGTGGCACGACCGGCACGATCGACCGGGTGAAGCCATCGCCATCCCGGCAACGCCCGCCGCGATCGTGGCGACATCGGAACCCCCGCCGCCGCAAGAGCTCACCATCGCGGAGCTCTGCCTGCTCTGGATCGCCGCGTGCGAGAAGAAGTACTCGCGCAAGGATGGCTCCAAGACCAGCTCGGTCGACGGGTGCCAGCAAGTCGTGGCCGCCCTCGAACCCGACGGGGCGATTCCCGCATCGAGCTTCAAGGCCCGGGCCCTGGTCGCACTCCAAGAGCGGCTCGTCGCCGACGGTCGCCCGCGGGTGAGCGTCAACCGGATCGTGAAAGGAGTGCGGCGCCTCTTTCGGTGGGCCGTCGTGATGGAGCACGTACCGGCGACGATCATCACCGCGCTCGAAGCGGTCGAACCGCTCCGCAAGGGACAGACTGAAGCCGAAGAGCTTCCTCCCGTGACCGACGTTCCCGAGGAGCACGTCGAGGCGACGCTGAAACACCTTCAGCCCATCCCGGCCGCCCTCGTGCGGTTCATCCGCGCCGTCGGATGCCGACCGGGCGAAGCCTGCAAACTCCGCCCGATGGACGTGGATACTTCAACGTCCGAATGGCGGTGGGACGTGCGCGAGCACAAGACATCATGGCGCGGGCACGAGCGCACCTACTGGCTCGGGCCGAAGGCGCAGGCCGTGCTCGGCCCGTACCTTCGGCGGTTCCCGCATACGTATTGTTTCTCGCCGGCGGAGAGCGAACGGCAGCGGGCGGGATACCGGCGACGCAATCGGCAAAGCCCGATGACTCCATCGCAGGCGGCCCGCACGCCGAAGGCCAATCCGATCCGGGCACCCAAGACCTACTACACGACGACTACGCTCCGCCGGGCAATCGCCCGCGCGTGTGCTCGTGCGAAGGTGCCGGAATGGTCGCCGATGCAACTCCGCCACAACGCCGGCATCGAGGCCCGTGAAAGCCTCGGCCTCGATGCGGCGCAGGCCCGCCTCGGCCATCGGCAGGCCAACGTCACCCAGGTCTACGCGACTGTTTCCAATCGGCAGAAGCGCGAGGTCGCCAAGCTCCTCGGGTGATTCATCACGGCGATCGGGTTCGAGCACAAGAGAACCGGCGGCCAATCGGTCGCCGGTTTTTTTTGTTGCCTGGCAGGAAACGGAGTTTGAAGTGGAAGGTTTGTACAGTCCGAAATCGGCCGTGAAACGCAATTCGAAAAAACCTGCTTGACGCTATATGCCCACCCTTTAGAACGTCGACATCTGCCCAGTGTACGGAAGTAAAGTTCCTGCATGATGCAGACCCGCGGGATGGACCCACGGGCAACCTTCGATGCGAAAGGATTCTGTTTATGACTGAGATGGTTTTCGGCCCAGCGAGGATACACAGCGAGGTCACGACAGCGGCCGTCGAGGCCAGGGTTCGCCGAGCACTGGCTCGGGAAGGAGAGGTGTTGAGAAAGCCTCGCAGTGATCGTGAGCGCCGCGAGTTAGGCGACTACTTCACGGTCAACGCTCACACTCGATTTCCGGAACGCGGCTGGCTCAACCTCGACGAGTTAGCTCGGGAGTGCGGGGTGCTCCGGCCGTTTGAAGTGATCGAAGAGTGACCACCCCCTCGCCGCCTCCCCTAGCGGCGGCCAGGTGCAAGCCCTGGCAGGCGGCCTTTCCATTCGCGGGCAGGATGCCCGCTCTTTCTTGCAAGGATGCTCTCGATGCTCAAGCAATACGTGCCTCGGCGCGATGACAGCGCGCCCCTTCATCGGCCAGGCGAGGTCGTGATCGTGGGTCTCGGAAACTACCTCGAAGCCGGCCGGCGATGCTCTCGCAAGGATCGCCCTGCGATCATTCTTGGCGTTTGCGATGGTCAGCACTTCATCGCCGGGCTCACGACCCGACCGCACTGCCTGACAACCGGAGCCCCACGGCACGAGCTTCCCGATCCGGGGATCATCGGGCTCAATCCAGCGAGGCCCTCCTATTTGTGGAGCTCACGGCCGAGTCGCATCTGCCGGCTCGACGTTCGCCGGCACGTGGGATGGATCGACTTGGAGACCGTGGAGTTTTTGTCTCGTCGGATGCACCTTTCTCCGCGCGTCTACACCGATTTGCTACGTGCCGCGGTGATCGCACGGCAAAGCCCCCGAAGCCCCCGATAGGAGTTTCCATTCCATGCCATCACCCAAGAAAAAAACGCCAAACCGCGCACCGTGCAGAGCAACCCGCAAAAAAGTTTCCTTCCGCCCGGATCGGTGGGCTTGTCGCAGCATGGCGGCCTCTCTGGTCTGCGGTGTGGCCGCGAATATGGCCGAAGGCATGAAGCGGGCCTTGTCCGAGATCGCTACTGAACTGGCTCCCGCGATCGAAGAGGAACGGCTTACATGGCTCGAAGAGACCGGCTCGCCGATGCCAGGAAATACCGAAGAGATCATGCAGGCGGCGATCGAGGCTGGAAGGTCCCGAGGTCTGCCTGCGTCGCATGAAGTGATCGGCCAATACACTCTCGCCGACATCTACGAGATGCGAGCTCACGATCTCCGGCAGCGTATCGGGATCGCGGCGGCCATCGTAGAGCAGATGAAGGCCACCGATCCGGCTTCTCTCATCGACCGCTATCAACGCGCAGCCGATGCCATGAGCGCCAACGGCAGGAAGGTCGTCGCCTGCCTGTTGAATTACGGCGCGACGAAGCAATCGGACGCGACGACGAGGAGCGTGATCGAAGAGGAGACCGGCCTTTCCACGCCCCAGGTGAAGGCCGCGATCGAGGTCGAGATCCGGCGGGTGTCGGCCACGATGGGCGACGACATCATCGAGAGCAAAGCCAGCTTCGGCACGTGGCTCTCCGAAGCCGGTGTCGAGGTCGCCAGGCGAATCGACAGCCGAATCTTGAAACGATAAAGCCGACTCTTCTCCGGCAAAAATGAATTAGGTCGTTTCTGTTGACCTAACAACTGCCTGACGGCCGGCTAATTCTCGGCAAGACTCCGCCCATCGCAATCAAACGAGCACTTCGCTCGCCATCGCGACGGATCAGGAGTGCGACGATGATTCGGCTCGACGACGCAAAACATCGGCAGGCTCTCACGCTTCCGCAGGCCTGCCAGTGGATCGGCGACAAGACCGGCAAGACTCCGGCGACGAGCACCGCCTGGCGGTGGGTGCTCCGCGGGGTACGCGGTGGCATCAAGCTCGAATCGTTCCGCATCGGCGGGACGACCTACACGACGCCCGAGATGCTTTCTCGGTTTGTAGAGCAGACGACTAACGCGATCCCGACATCGAGCACGCCGGCGGCCACCGCCGCCACGGTCGTCGCGGCCGATCACGAGACCAGGCGGCGGGAGATCGCCGCAGCACAAGAGCGCCTCCGCGAAATCTGCAAGCCGAAGCGAGGCTCGAAGCCTCGTGATCCGCAGCCGAACGTAGGCCGCAGCCGCTAACCGAAACATCCGGGCGCTTGCCCGGAGATGCCACGGCCTGCCGGCACCGTGGCAAACCAAAGTCCGGCGGTCTTTTGAAAGTGTTTTCTATGTCGACTGCTGAAATGATTTCCGAGTTCACATTCGCCGATGGATCGGGCCCGCCGGCGGGCATCTACAAGGCGACGTTCGTGGGTGTGAGCAAGACGCATCACGAGGAGTACGGCCCGGGCGCGAGGTTCGACTTCAGGATCGTCGGCGGTGAGCACGACGGTCGGATCGCCTCCCGCACTTGCAAGCCGCAGCCGACCGCGCAGAACGCGACGGGCAAGCTCATGCAGGGGCTCCTCGGCACGGCCGCGAAGCCTGGCGAGAAGGTGAACCTCGCCACGTGCATCGGCAAGACCTACACGGTCGTCGTCGCGCTCGCGAAGAACGGCACGAGCACGCGCGTCGAGTCGTGTATCCCGGCGTGACGAAGGGGCCAGCCGCTCGCCGGGGCTCACGCTCCGGCGGGCGGCCCGGCCGGCGCCTGCGGCGCGTGCCGCGGGTGAGGTTCAAGCAACGCAACGTAAGAGGTGAATCATGTCTCTCGATTGGAATACGACGAAGTGCAAGGTGCCGACCGCCCACGGGAAGCAAGAAGCCGAGGAGCGAGAGCTGATCGTTTTTGCGACCAACTGGATCGGCTTGTCCTCGGTGACGCGCGACAATTTGCGGGAGTGGCTCGTGCGGCTTCGAGTCTGTGAGGAGCTCGGCCGCGGCCAGATCGTCGGCCGCAACCCGCTCGGCTCCCTGGAGCGGTGGATCGGTCTCGAGACCAACGTCGACGACGAGACCCGTGAGGAGTGGACGAATCGCCTCCTCACGGTCGCCTTCGAGCGGGCCGAGTGCAAGGCCGATCGGGTTTTCGGAGTCCCCGCCTGACGACCAGCCGCTCGCCGGAGCACTTCCTCCGGCGGGCGGCCTGGCTACCGCCAACTTCACGAAGGAGATCGAAACGTGATTCCCGAAATACAACACGACCCGCGCGGGCTCAATCGCATCGGCATCATCCAACTCGCCGACTTCAGTATCGCGACAGCGCGAGACATGGCAGAGGCGGCCGAGGCCGATCCCGATCGAGGCTTCACCGACTTCGCCGGTCCCGACTGCGACTGTGGCGATCCAAGCGTGTGCGGGGCTCGTCTGTATCGCTCCGCTCTGCGGGATGCCCGCCACGCCTACCGCCGCGCCGGCCTCGGGATGCTCGCCGACCGGGTGGAGGTGCTCAGTGCGCAGCCTCTCACCCGCGGGGCGATTACGCGGGCCTGGGACCAGTTCGACGACGCCAACCGAAATACGGAGCTCTGACCATGCCGGCCGAGAAGAGCATCCTCGACGCGATCCGGTTTGCCCGCCTCGTCGGCGGTGACGAGCCCACCGACTTGAACTGGCGACAGATGGCCGAGCTCCTGGCCGAGGAGCTTGATGCCCTGGCGATGCGGCTCTCGGGATCACCGGGGGCCACCGATGCCGACGAGGAGCGCGTCGCCCGTGCCGCGCTCGCCTTGAAACAGTTTCGCTCCGCCTGCGCGGAGACCGACGACCTTTGACCGCGGCGCGTGCCGTGGCGACGTGATGAACGAGAGGAGTGTTTCCATGACCACCGAAGCGGCGAAGCCACGGCAGACAAGCCAGGCCCGCCAAACCGAGCTTCTCGCCATGATCGGCGAGTTTCTCGACACGCACGGGTACTCGCCGACGATGCGGGATTGCGCGGCCGCGATGAACCTTTCCCTCGCGCGGGTCGCGCAACTGGTCGAGACCTGTTGCGCAGATGGGCGCCTTTTGCGGGTGCCCCGGATCGCCCGGAGTCTGCGGGTCCATCCTTCGGGAGTGAAGGGGGGTGCTCGATGAAGATCGTCGTCGTGACGTTCGAGCCCGACATCGACTGGGCAAGCCAGCGACAAGCCACCGAGGCCGCCCCCGGGTGGCACGTGGCCGACTACTCGATGGATCGCCTACGGGTGCGGCTCTCCTTCTTCGACGACGCGAAGGCCGCGGCCGCGATCCCGCTCCTATCGGCATCGCCGCACGTGGCCGGAGTCCACGTCGAAGAACTGCAAAACCGCCACTCACGACGTTCGTGATCGGCTCGACCCTTTTCCTGTTTTCCTGTCCCGAGGAGTGCCCTGTCGTGAAGAAGTATCGAATCATCGTCAACGTGCCAGCCGGCACCGCGACGCCGCATATGGCCGAGGCCGTGGAGATCGACGGCCGCCACTACACCCGCCAACTCGACGGCACGCTCCGGCCGCTCGAGGTCGATGCCGCCACCGCCGCCGGCGACTACATCGCCTCGGGGTGGCTCGACGACCAAGCCGCAGCCTACGGCCAGGCGGCCGAGGAGATCGACCGCCAGATTCACGCGCTCGCCACCCTCCGGCTCGTCTGCATGGCCGGGATGGAGGTGATCCATGTCTGAATCGCTCAACTTCACCGCCGACGAGATCGAGATCAAGGTCGAGCGCCTTCGACACTTCCTCGATGCCGTGCTCGAACCCGACGAGCTCTACGAGATTCGCTCCGTGCCGTTTGCGAAGCCGGGGTCGCACTGGGCAAAGCCCGCGGGCATCCCCGCGCTCGTGCCGATGCTCATGGCATGGAATCGAATGAAGTCGAATCCCTACTTCTCGGTGAATCCACGGGCCCACGTCGGCGCGAAAACAGGCGCCGATAGTCTGCCGGGTTCCCTCATCGTGGCCGACTTCGACAGCGGGCTCCCGCTCGTCGAGGTGAAGTCCAGGCTCACGGCCGCCGGCCTGCCGGAGCCCACGGCGATCGTCTGCACGAGCCCGGAGCACTGGCACTGCTATTGGCGGCTCGACGCGCGGCTCCCCGATCTCGAAACCTTCAAGCGCCATCAGCAAGGTCTCGCCGACGTGCTCGGGTCGTGCCCAAACGTGAGCAGCTTTCAACAGGTGATGAGGCTTCCCGGGCCTTTCTGCAACGTGAAGGCCGATCGCCCGGATCACCCGCGCGTGAAGATCGTGGCGTGCGATCCGAACCGCATCTATCCGGCGACGCTCTTCCCCCTGGCCGACCCCGCGCCGGCCTACGAGGCGGTTCCTCTGGAGCATCTCGCCATCGTGATCGAGAAGGGGAGCATGGCCGACAAGACCCGGGCCCTCGTCGAGCGGTTCGAGGTTTCGGAGGAGAAGGGCCGGCGGGCGACGATCTACGAGGCCGCTCGGGATATGCACGGCCGCGGATGGGACCTGGCCGATGCCGAGAAGGTGCTCGTCGCGGTGGCCGGCAAGCTCGGCCTCGAACCGAGCGACGTAGAGGACGTTCGCCGCCAGGTGCGAAACGCCTTCAAGACCCCGGCGACGCCAGGCTTCGCCGCGGCCGAGACTGCGGAGATCGACTTCTCGGCCATCGCCCCGGCCGGCGACGACGATGATGATTACAACGCGGAGCTCGAAGCCATCCCGCTTCCCGTTCCTCCGCCTCTGCCACCGCGGCCAGCCCTCGCGCTTGCTCACGGGGTAGTCGGCGACTTCATGCAGCGGGTCGAGCTCGAGACCGAGGCTCACCCGGTTGCCCTGGCGACACAGTTCCTCGTCGCCTTCGGCAACGTGATCGGGCGAGGCCCTCACGCTCTCGTCGGTCGCACTCGGCACGGGCTCAATCTCTTCACCGCGGTCGTCGGCAACACGGGCATAGGCCGGAAGGGCACGAGCCTCGACATCGTGCGGGACTGCATCCAACCCGCCGACTCTTACTGGGCCGAGCGATGCCATTCGCCGAACCTGACCAGCGGCGAAGGCGTCGTCGACGCCCTCCGGGATAAGGTCGTGAAGAATGTCCCGGTGAAAGGTGGCGGGCCCGACGAGTTCGAGAGCATCGTCGTCGATCCAGGCGTCGAAGATAAGCGGCTCCTGATCGTGTGCTCCGAGCTCGTGAGCGCCTTCAAGGCATCTAATCGGGAGGGATCGATCCTCTCGCAGACGCTCCGCGAAGCCTGGGACGGTAAGACGCTCCGCACGCTCGCGAAGAACGCGGCCAGGTGCGCCACCGACCCGCATTTGTCGATCATCGGGCACGCGACCCGGTTCGAGCTCACCCGCGTCGCGAAGGAATCAGACGTGCACGGTGGCACGTTCAATCGGTTCCTTCTCTGCCTCTCCGATCGGGTGCGGCTCCTGCCTCACGGTGGCGATCTCGACGACCTGGGCACGGTGCCCGCCCGGATCACCGATGCCGTCGACTTCGCGAGGACCGTCGGCAGGATGACCCGCACGCCCGAAGCCGACCGCCTCTGGGAAGAGCTCTATGGCGAGCTCACGGGTGCCCGCGGGAGCGAGATCGTCGCCGCGGTCCTATCTCGCGGCGAGGCGCAGGTGCTCCGCCTCGGGATGCTCTTCGCCCTGGCCGCCAAACGGTGCCAGGTGACGGCCGACGACCTGGCGGCCGCCATCGACCTATGGCGCTACTGCCGGGCGAGCGCGGAGTCGATCTTCGCAGGCGTGCACGACCAACTCTTTCATCGGGTGCTCGACGCGATCACCACCTCCCCCGGGATCACCCGCACAAGACTTCACGAGCGGCTCGGGTGGAAGCTCGGCTCGTCGCAACTCGTCGAGACCCTCGGCCGGGTGCAGGCGGCGGGCATGGCACGGCCGGAGAAGATGCAGACCGCCGGCCGACCCGTCGAGCGGTGGTATCCGGCCTTCGAGAAGGAAAAGGAAAAGCAGGAAAAGCCCCCCGGGGCATCGCCGGAGGCGGCGGACGACCTTTTCCCCCCTTTTCCTTCTCCTATCGCCGCCCCCTCGAAGCCGCCAGTGGCCTGGGACCCCGACAACCTCCGCCCCGGGACCTACACACTATGACAGTAGCCGACGCCATCCATGCGCTCGCGATCACGGGTGCACGCCTGACCACAAGCCCCGACGGCGGGATCGCCCTCGTCGTGCCCGACGGGGCGACGATCCCTCGCCAGGTGCTCGACGTGCTCCGGGATCACCGGGAGCAGCTCGTGCCCGTCGTCGGCTCCTCGGCGGCCTTCGAGAAGGAAAAGGAAAAGCAGGAAAAGCCCCCCGGTGGGTGCTCCGAGTCGCCTGCCGACCTTTTCCCCCCTTTTCCTTCTCCTGTCGCAGCCCCTTCGACGGTCAACCGAAGCCGCATCGTCGACCTGGCCGACTATCTGGCCGAGAAGGAGATCACCGGATCGACGGCCGATCTCGTGCTCCATGCTGCACAGGCTTTCAACGTCGCGACCGACAAGATCACGATCGAGGGCGATGCCACGGCCGAGGCGACGCCCGCCTTCTTCGAGCCCGGCATCCCCGCGATCACGACCGTCGCCTCGGCCGCGGTCGCGGTTCGCGGTGGCACGTCCAAAACAATCCCCCCGGGGGCCCTGGGGCTCCTCGTGCCGCAGACGTGGGCGATCCACGATCACCGGCAGCGGGTAGAGATCGAGTCGATTCAATACGTGCTCCGCAGCCAGCAGCGGCCGCACGTTCCTTTCTGGCACGACGGCGAGATTCACCTCGTCGATCCGCGATCCATCACCTTCGAGGGCGCGGTCGCCCCCGACGGGATGAACCTTCTCCCCTGGCGGCCGCACCCCCAAGGAACCCCGACGCTATGAATCCGATCCGACTCCCGCGGGCGATCGCCAAGCTCAAAGCCTTCGCCGAAACCGTCACCGCCTCGCATGGCCGCTCGATCGAGATACGGCAAGACGCAACAGGCGCCACCGTGACCGCAGCCGACGGGCACCATCTCTGCCGGATCATCGCCCCGCCGCCGGCCGGCACGACGCCAGGCGTCGTCGAGCCCTTCCTCGTCGATGCGAGGGCCTTCTCGAAGGCCGCCACCGAAGTCGGATGCGGCCGCACCGAAGCCCTCGTGAGCGCGGACCCGGAGCACGTGGCACCGCAAGACCGGCCGCTCGTCGTCGTGAAGATCGACGAGGAGACCGTCGGCATCGCCGGGCCGGAGGGCACGCCGCAGACGGTGAAGCTCGGGGCCAGGCTCACGGCCGGGCAGATGCCCGATTGCGCCAGGATCATCGACGGCATCCAGGCCGAGGCGATCGACGGCGAGACGAAGGCGATCGCGAGGCTCGACCCGCGCTACCTTCAAAACGTCGCCGATACTGCGGTGGCACTGGGCATCACGTCGATCGAGATCACCTTCTCGCCGAAGCTCAACTTCTTCGCAGCCGAGGGCCGCGGCCCGGATGGATGCACGGCGCACTTTGCGATCGCAGGAATCGGCGAGATCGACTTCGAGGCGATCGCATCGCGGCAAAGGCCAGCCTGGGAACGCGACGACGCGCTTACCTTCACGATGCCGGAGGTGAAGGCGAAGAAGGGCTCGTCGTCGCGAAGGCCGAAGGCTCGCGACCTGGAGCTTCCCTTCGATGACATTCCTTTTTAGGTCGACACGAACCAGCGAACGAACGAAGCCGGCGGCAGGGGGCGAGGGAAGGTCGAACGGGTCCTTAGCGGGACCCGCCGCTCCTCCCCTCCGCCGCGAGCAGCCGACCCAAACCATTGACCGTTCCCTCCCTTCGAGTTCTCCATGAACCTACCCAGCCACGCCAACCCGCTACTTGCCGACCAGGCCGCCCCCGTCGTCGACCCGGAGGCTATTCGCCGGGCACACGTCGTGCTCGTGCGAGAGCGATACCGCGACCTACGCGACGCCAGGCGCAAGACCACGGCCACGCAAGCAATCGCAGGCCTTCACCTCGACGGCCGCGAAATCTACGGCCTCACGCGCGGGCAATTCAGCTTCATCGACCTGATCGAAGCAATCCTCGCGACGACCGGGCCCGCCCGCCTCGATCTCTGCACATGGACCGCCACCGGCCCGCACATCGCCAGAGCCGTCGAAGCCTATCGCGATGGCAGGATCACCGCGGCCCGGTGGCTCGTCGACGTGAGTTTCACCAGGCGATGCCCGCAGGAGGCGGCCGCCATCCGCTCCGCCTTCGGCCTCGATGCGATCCGTGTCACCCAAACGCACGCGAAGTTTGCCGTGATCCATAACGCGACGTGGAAAGTCGCCTGCCGGACCTCGATGAACCTCAACGTAAACCCGCGGCTGGAGCACTTCACCGTCGCCCACGATCCAGCGCTCGCCGACTTCCTTCTCGCGGCGATGGATGACTGCTGGAAGACGCAACCGCAAGCACTCGCCGACCAGCGGGTGAAAACCGTATCGAAATGGTGGGCCAAGCATGGATAACCAAAACAACATCACGACCCAGCCGCCGGCAACCGTCGCGGTCCTACAATGGCTCGTCACGGGAGCAAGCGAATACGACGTGCTCGAAGCCCTCCGGGCTAAGTACCCGACGGCCGATCCCGTGGCGACCCTCTCCCGCGTCCGCGACCACCTCGCAGACGAAGGCCGCCCGTCGACCGACGCTCTTCGCGGGTGGGTGCTCGTCTCTTACCGGGAGCTTTATCGCCGGATGCTCGAGGTTGGCGACTTCGACGGGGCCCGGAAAGTTCTCAAAAACATCACGGAGATCGGACTATGAGCATCTTCGGAAACGAACCCGCCGACCGCCGGCCCAGCCCGCCGCCCGCCCGCACAGCCAGACGAGCCACGCGCTACGATCGTCGCCGGGCCAAGACCGACGCCAGAGACAAGGAAGCCTCACGGGCCGGCCGCGACATCGGCGAAATCCCGCCGCCAGCCAAGCCCAAACGAAAAGCCGCCTCCCGCAAAAGCTTTCAGCGGTTCGCGGAGACCTACCTTCCGCAGACGTTCACGCTCGCCTGGTCGCCAGACCACCTAAAGGTGATCGCCAAAATCGAGGCCGCCGTGCTCCACGGCGAGCTCTTCGCCTTCGCGATGCCACGCGCCGCGGGAAAGAGCAGTCTCGTCGAGGCCGCCGCACTATGGGCCGTGCTCCACGGGCACCGCGACTTCGTAGTGATCGTAGGCGCTGACGAGGGGCACGCTCGAAAGATGCTCGACAACATATGGAGCGAATTGGAAACATCGGACTTGCTCAACGCCGACTTTCCCGAGGTGACGATGCCAATTCGATGCTTGGAGCGTATCTCTCAACGCTGCCGCGGGCAGCTCCACAACGGCAAGCCGACACGCATGATCCGAACCGCCTCCGAAATTGTGCTGCCCTCCATCGACAAAAGCCCAGCCGCCGGAGCCGTCCTTCGAGCGTGCGGGATAACAGGCGGCCTTCGCGGGATGGCATCCAAGCGAGCCGACGGCACGCGCTTCCGCCCCTCGCTCGTGCTCATCGACGACCCGGCCACCGATGAAGTTGCCAACTCACCCGCCCAAGTCGCCGCCAGGCTCGACATAATGCGCGGGGCAATTCTCGGCCTCGCCGGGCCCGGAAAGACGATCGCCGGCCTGGCGACGCTCACGGTAATCCGCCCCGGCGATCTCGCCGACCAACTCCTCGACCGCCAGGCCCATCCCGCCTGGCAAGGCGAGCGTGCGGCTCTCGTCTACGAATGGCCGACGAATGAATCGCTCTGGAAGGAATACTCCGAGCTCCGACGGGAAGGGCAGAGGGCCGGGACCGGCACGGGAGCCGCGCACGAGTTCTATCTCGCCAATCGCGAGGCGATGGATGCGGGCTCGCGCGTCGCCTGGCCGGAGCGGTTCAATCCCGGCGAAGCATCCGCCATCGAGCACGCCTATAACCTGCGGATCGACCGGGGCGAGCACGCCTTCTTCGCGGAGTTTCAAAACGCCCCTTTGAAGCCCACGCTCGAAGCCTCGACGATCGACCGGGACATTCTTCGCACCCGCATTATCCCGCTCTCCCGTGGCGTGATGCCGACCGGGCACTCGACGATCACCGCAGCCATCGACATCCAAGAGAAGATTCTCTTCTGGCTCGTCGCATCGTGGGGCCCGGGATTCTCGGGGCACGTGCTCGCCTATGGCACTCACCCGGAGCAACCGCAAAGCATCTTCGCGGCCAGCGCAGCAAAGCGGACGCTCGCGATGGCTCATCCCGGCGGCGGGTTCGAGGCGACGCTTTTGGCGGGTCTCGGCAAGCTCGTCGACCAGCTCCTCGCGAGGAATTGGAAGCGCGAGGATGGCACGGCCCGCCGCATCGAGCAGCTCGTGATCGACGCCAACTGGGGCCGCTCCACCGAGGTCGTGCGATCCTTCTCCCGCCGGCATCAAAACTCTGCCTCAATCATCCCCGCCCACGGCCGAGGCGGCGGGCCCACCGTGCGACCGCTCGGGGAGGGGAAGCGGAAGGCCGGCGAGCGGATCGGCCCTGGATGGCGGCTCGGCACGGTGAATCAACAGCGCGGCCTGCTCTTCGATGCCGACTTCTGGAAAGGCTACGTATCGGGCCGGCTCGCCACCGCCGTCGGTGATCCCGGTGATCTCACCTTCCACGAAGGCGAGCACGAGATGCTCTTCGAGCACTTGACCGCAGAGCGACCGCTCACCATCGAGGCCCGCGGTCGCACCGGCGACAAGTGGCAACTACTCCCCGGGCGAGAGAATCACCTTCTCGACTGTCTTTCCATGTCCGCGGTCGCCGCCTCGATCGCCGGAGTGACCGCAGCCGGGGCAGAGAGCAGCACGCGGGACAGGAAGCGGGTCGATCTTCCGAAGCCGGGCGAGCGAAAGATGATTCAGGTGAAGCGGTGGCGGGCGTGATCCCGACGATCCATCCATACCCCCTCCGGTCCATTCCTGCCCGTGCCGACACTGGCGGGCATGAGCACCAACCAATCGCAAACCGTGAACCGCCGGGCCGCAGCCGAGCGAATCGGAATCTCCCCCGACACGCTCCGCCGTTGGAATGTCGAAGGCCGAGGGCCGAAGGTCGCCGCCAAGCTCGGCACCTCCCAGCAAGCCCGCACGCTCTACCGCCTCGACGAGATCGAGCGATGGAAGCGGGACCCCGCTGGATATGAGGCGAAGCATCGAGGGCCGAAACATGATCGTCGCTAACACGATCTCCTTCGCCGACCCTCTGGCCGAGGTGATCGAGGCCAATCGCGACGCCTGGCTCCGCGATGCCGAGGCGACGCTTATGGCACTCGACCCCTCCGCCTATGTCGACGGGGGCACGCTCCACCTCATCGACTTCCGGCAGCTCGGGGCCCCGGCCACCGGCTTCCTCGGGTTCGTCGCCGGCGCTCAACTTCACGAGCTCGCCCACGATCACCTGCCGATCGAGGCCCAGGCGACCGCCTCGGCCGCGGTGGCGGTGAACGTCGAGCGGATCGCCAGGCTCACGGCCGACGAGGGCCCGATCTCGCCCGATGCAATAGGTGCCGCCGTGGCGGCCGTCGCCACGCACGAGCTCGCCCACGTGATCCAAGCCCAGGCCACCGGCGAGCGGCTCCCGGAAGGTGCCACGATCGAGCAAGTCGTGCGATCGCTCACCGATGGACGATCGACGGCGAAGCCGCACCACTCGAAGGCGCACTCTGCGGGATGGTGCCGAGCCTACCTTCACCTTCTGTTTCGATCCTCGCGCCTGCCTCACGCCGACGCCTGGCGACGACAATTCGCGATCGACATCGGGGCCGTGCTCCCGCTCGCCCCGGCCACGTACCTCGACGCGCTCGCCCCCGAGATCATGGCGAAGAGATCACGCGATCGCCTCGTCGACATTCTCCGCACTCCGGCCCCCGCCGGCTTTCTGAAGTTGTTCGATTCCCTGGACGCGGCCATTCCCGCGAATGAGGAGCTCTAAGTCATGCCCGCACTACTCGACGCCCTACGGGGCAGGATGAAGCAACGCGAAGCCAACGCGATCGACACGATCGCCGCGGCAGCCCGGGCCGCCGCCCGCGGAGAGTCCTATGACATAGGCGCCACCGAGAAGGCTCTCATCGAGACCGGCATGAGCGTCGACGACTTCGAGGCCGCGGTCGAGCGGGCCCGCCGGCGGCTCGCCTGGCTCGACGACTTCGAGAAGCTCGCCACCGCCACCAATAAGGTCGCGAAGCTCGAAGCCGCGGTCGAGGCCGAGAAGGCGAAGTTCGAGGCGGCTCGCAAGGCGTTTCACGAGAAGGGCTCCGCCCTCGATGCCGATCTCGCCACTTATCGCAACGCTCGGGATAAGGGGTGCGAGGCCCGGAATCGGCTCCTCGATCCTCGGGAAGTGCCGGGCACCATCGGAGAGAAGTATCGCCAGGCGGTCGCCGAAGCCGAGGCGGCGGCCTCCGCCCTCGAACGAGCACAGGCCGCCGTTCGTGAGCAGGCCGCCCGGGTGAAGTTGGAAAACGAATGGATCGCCCAACTCACCGGCGAGCGCGAAAAACAGATGAAGCCCGATCGGATCATGCTTCGGCCAAACGACGCCCCGGAGGGGGATTCCTATCGCATCCAAGAGCATCGAAACCACCTCGCCCGCGCTCAACGTCGCAAGGCCGAGGCCGAGGCCCAGGTGATCGAGGCCGAGAAGGCCGCCGCCCGCACGAGGAGAGCGGTCGACGCACTCTTGCCCGAAGTGCTCAACGCATAGACGAAGGCACAGGCGGGAAACACCCTCCCGCCTGTTGTCGCGCCGCGGCCCGGTGTCGGTGTCAGCTCCTCCGCCGGCACCGGGTTCGCGTGCTCCACCCACACAACGAAAAGGATTCATCGCATGACCGACCTTCGCACGATCACGACTCGAGCGATTCACGACGCCTTCGCCCTCCGCGGTCTCGAGGATGGCGGCGGCGGGTTCGTCCGCACTTCATCGCCGGAGACCTACATGGACGAAGGCCGACTCCGCCTCGCCCGTGAGATGCTCCGCCACCTCCCGCCAGGGGCTTCGCTCACGGGCATCGGCACGCTCATCGACAAGCTCCTGCCCCTCGTCGGCTCGACCTTAAAGCAATCGGTCGGCGAGGCCCCGCCGGAGCCCGATCGGATCATGTTCCTCTCGTGACCCGCGGCGGGAATCAGCGAACGTCGGTCGAACCGTCGCCGGTGATGAAGAGCGACTCCCCACGATGAAGCCGCTCCGCCATGATCTCGACCTTCTCTGGCGAGCCCGGCGGATGCCCGGTCGGCGATGCCGACTCCATCACCCGATACACCTCCTCGCGGATCGTGTCGATCTCATCGCGGGCAACGGAGAGCGCGTCGTAAAGCATCGTGCGATCGCCACGGGCCGCCCTGGCCGCGTATGCCTCGCCCTCGCGACTCTGCCCGCCGGCCTTCGACGGGTTCCCGTATAGCCTCACGATCGCCAGAAGATGAGCATGGACGCGAACCGTGCGCCGAAGCCATTCGGCGAGCTCCGGCGATAATCCTTTTTCGAGGCGGGTGCGGCGGTTTCGGGTGCCGCTCGCCCCGGCTCCGGGCACCACGCCTTCGCGATCGATCGGCGAGCACTTGTCGGTATCCATGCCTGCCACTATCGGGGCAACGTCAAGCGCCAGGCGAAGGCGACTTCTTCGCCGGATCGCCGCCGCGGGCATGGCATCGAGGCGGCTAGACAATCCGGGCTCGCCACCCCTCAAATTGACGGCCATGAAACGCCCGCAACTATCCTTCGCAAAGGTACTCTGGCCGCTCGATCCGCCGTGCGAAATGGTGCGAGTGAGCGGGGCACGGCATCACGTTGCCGACACACGCGCGGCTGCCGATGCCATCGCAGCCGATGGATCGTTCCTGCCCGCTCGCGCATGGCTGGTGCAGGATCAAGCCGAGCCCGGTGATCCCGATGCCGTGTCGGTCTACTTTCCAACGGCTCGCGGAGCGTATCGCGCGGGTGTGATCGCCAAGCGTAGCGGGCGGTTGTTTCGTCTACAGATGGACGCCATCGGCCGCCCCGGCGAAACGCTGGAGGTTTGCGTGTGCATCCACGGCCATGCTCGCGACGAGCGAAAAACGGTTCAGGTTTATTTGCCGGAAGATTTCGATCAATTCGTTGCGGCGGGCTATGACCGCGATCCTGCGAACCGCCCCGCATGGCTGGCCGATCCGAGCCCGGTCGCCCCGCGTGCGGTCGTGTCGCACGATGGCAGTGAGTTCTCGCCCGATGAATTGCGGAAGGTCTATTGCCGGTTCGCAAAGGTGAACGGGTGGCCGAGCTTGCCAGACAGCATCGAGCAAGCGGTGCAGCGGCGCAGTGAATCGCACGCGAGCCTTTTCCGGCAGATGATGGTGGCGCTCGCGCGGGGCGCGGCGTTCATCGTGATGGGGGCGGCCATACTCACGGGAATCCCGGGGGTCGCGGCCGAGACCTTCACCGCCCGGGTCGTGAGCGTGCACGATGGCGACACGATCACCGCGCTCGCCGACGGCAATCGCCAGGTGAAGGTGAGGCTCGCCGGCATCGACGCCCCCGAGCTCGGCCAGCCCTACGGCCAGGCGGCGAAGGGGCGCCTCTCGAAGCTCGCCTTCGGCAAGACGGTCGAGATCGAGGTGAGCGATAAGGATCGGTGGGGTCGCACGATCGGGGTCGTAGAGATCGACGGGAAGCCCGCGGGCGAGGTGATGATCTCCGAGGGCCTCGCCTGGCACTATGCCCGGTACAGCGACGACCAGCGGCTCGCGAGAGCCGAGCGCGAGGCCCGGCAGGCTCGCCGCGGGCTATGGCACGACCCGCAGCCCGTGCCCCCGTGGGAATGGCGGGAGCAGGGGCGGGAGCGGAAGGCAAAGCCGGTCCTAAAGTAGATGCGCCTTGTGTCGAAATCCGCACACTCTGACCGCTACGAAATCGACACAAACGCTACGGTTTACAACCGCAGCGGAAGCCGCGTATCATGCAGAGAATCCGAATAGATACTCGCTCTCGGGGTACCCGCTGGGGGTCAAGAGGTCGCAGGTTCAAGTCCTGTCGCCCCGACTGGTTCGAAAGCCTTACCGCGTAAGCGGTACGGATACCCGCCGACGGTCGGCGGTGCCTTCGGGAATCCCAAGTTATTGGGTC